>Ga0123353_10013185_pt1 | contig 11822 bp, 7 predicted proteins | sample TergutLab28metaG_3_FD_92763 | JGI IMG/M metagenome (GOLD analysis project Ga0123353, IMG submission 92763) | Labiotermes labralis P3 segment gut microbial communities from Petit-Saut dam, French Guiana - Lab288 P3 | ecosystem: Host-associated > Arthropoda: Insects > Digestive system > Gut ... | reverse complement strand
TTATATGGACTTTTGCCAATTTGGTGCCCCGCGCCCATGCCATTTACAAACGTTATCAAAAAGAGTTTCCTGAGGAGATGAAGAATGGGAAGTTGAAGAGGGTGATACCGTTTATTTATTAGGGAAGGTGTACGTATTTAGGATATACTTATTGTGTAGATCTCCCGCACCCCCTGCACCCTCTACAACACTTCTCCCCCTTCTTCACCCCCCACACCATTAACCCTATCGGGCACAATATCCTGCAAAACGGTCGATGAATGAGCAGAGAAGAAACGAGCAGCAACGGCACGGTGATATAGCCAACCCAATTGAATATTTTTAACCTGAAGATGGAGATAAAAGGATCGTAACTGCATAGCACAGGGCGTTGGGTGATGAGAACCCACACAACTAAAGCCACAAAGGCTACGATTTGAATGTAGCGTAAGATTTTTTGCGCTCCTGAGGTTTTCAATAGGTTCCATTTGTTCTTTTTATAGATAAAATCTTGCAATGCGCCTAGCCAGCACAGCCAGCCGCACCAAATTGCGCCAAAAATAAAAGACAAAACAAGAATCGTGAGGATAACTACAAAAGAGAGCCAAAATGCACCATTCCCCGATAGAAACAGTATAAACCCTTGAAAAAAGAACAAGATACAGAAACATCCGCCCACCATAAATCCGAAGTAAATGAGCGAGCATAGTAAAATAAGCGGGCGAAAATGTTGAATGGCTTTTGTTCTAAGCAAAAGTCCAATAATGCAAAACAATAAAAAAACAACACACAATCCGATAATGGATCGTGTATTGTATGTTTCAGATAAGCAAGCCAGCACTAAGAGTACACTCATGGCGCCGGTTGCTAACCATGCGGCTATCTTACGGTAGTTGTTTCTTGAATCCAGCATCCTACTCTATATTCAGCTCCGGGGGTTGTCCAACCTCTCACAAATTTATCTTGTTCTGAAGGGAAACGCAATTTGCTACGTTTTTCTCTTGCTTGGTCTGCTACTGAAGGATCTACCGCAGCAGCGGTGCGATATTTATCATCAGCCGCCCAATAGAAATCTAACGGAACAGCCTCATCGCTACTGCACCTGCTTCCGGAAGCTGCATACAAATCTCCAATTAAGAGATAGGCTTTTCCGCTATTGGGTTTAAGTTTAAGCACTTCGCGTGCTGCACTTCTTGCTTCAGGAAAATTACCTTTAATTTGGTGAATAAGCCCAATCATATACCAGGGGTCCACTTTTTGCTCGTTAGTTTCAAATAGCTCAATGGCTTCCTTAAAAAAGTTAAGCGCTACATCATAATCGCCCTGGTTTAAACTGTAATATCCCATCAGGTTAGCTGTTTGGGCACTTGGCTCGGCTTGATGTACAATGTTCAGCATCTCTGCAAAAATCGATTTGTCTGTACAACCACCTTTATTCATGATGATTAACATTTTTTTGAGTACGGGGAGATTCTTTCTGTTTTGCTCTAACTTGTTAATATATACTTGTTCCAATACATGGCAAGGCGCAAATGGAGTGAATGTAATTTCAATATTTTTGAGTGTTCTTTCATAATTGTTAATAAACTGCATGGCACGAGCCGTATCTTGCATCAATCTATTTATTCTATTTTCATAATCAGCTCGTTGAATTTGCCCCTTTTCAAAAGCTTCTTCTACGTTTTCAAAGTTAGGAATTTGTTTATCAATCTGTTTGTAGTAATCGAGAATTGCCATTTCAATATAATCGGTAGCGCGTTCGTAAGCATCAATCATGATAGTGGTATCTTTTTTAGCGCGTGCAATTTGCTCGGCAATACGGAAATAGATATCCCAAATATTCGGTTGGGTTTTCTCTTTTTCCATTTCAATAGATTCAATAAATAAATCGAATGCTTGCATCACATCCTCTGTATTTTTTCCTCTATATCGGATCATATAAAAAGCTTTAAATCCAAGCCCGTTTCCTTCCGTATAGTTTTTTGGGAAGAAGAGGTGGCGGGTAGCTAAAGCATTTAGCAATTCGTCAGTATATTGATTTACAAGTTCTTCATCATCAGTTGATTTGATTAAATAATCAAACATATTTTGCAAGTAAGTAGTGTTGAAGATGGCGCTCCATGAGCAGGGGCACATCTCTACAATGTTTTTCCAATGCGGATAAGCATCTTTGTAATTTTTTTGATCGTAATAGGTTCTAAAGAAAGAGATCTCTTCTAAACATCTTACAGAGTCTTTTTCTGTTTTTCCATACTGAGGGCCACAGGGGGTTTGCGCAAAACTACCTATCGCAATGAAAGATACAAGCGCAAAAAGAATTAGTTTTTTCATGATAATATTAATTTAATTTATAATTTAACCATATTATAGTTAGGTTTTTTAACGAAAATTGAAAGCATAAATTGTGTTAATTTAATTTTCGTCGTTGATACCATCTCTCTTGAAAGATGAAATTGAAGGATAGTTTAAAGTTGTTTTCTAAGATTAAGTTGTTTTGGAGTGTTCCTAATTTGCTATATTCAAACATAATATTTATGGAAGAGCGCGTATTGAATGTTCTAACAGGAAATCCTAATCCTACAGCAATGGCAAATTCGGAAATCGGTTTTTGATTAATCATCATATATCCGGAGGCGAACCGCGTTCCTACCCGGAAATTAATTTTATTGTAATATTTTGATGACGTGGGATCTGGCACATACTGCATACCTATTGCAGCGATGAAATTATTTAACAACGTATCCTGAGTGTGCAACATGGAGAATCGTTTCCAATTTTGCCACGTAAAATCTGCGGAAACGAGCAAGCGGTCTTTGTAGCCGTAAGATAGCCCGCCACCTACAATATGCGGCATTTTTACGAAACTTCTTATGGCATTATCTCCTATGCTAACAGAAACGGTATCAAATCCGATATTGGGAGAATAAACGCCCAGATAATTGAAAATGGTTCGGTTTTCTCTTGACCATACCTTTATGGCATTTTCATAAACCGCTCCTATTCCGATATGATGTTTTTCTTTCACAGTAGTTTGATATTGAGCGCCTCCCGATACATATATGCCGTCTAAGTGGCGAAAATCGGAGATCACAGTATTGAAACCATTTTCTAATTCATCATACTCCGTAAAATTTGTGGTGTTGATGGTGCCGAAAAGATAAGACAGATTGGCGCCCAAAGTGAATCCTTTGCATATTTTAAAAGCATTTCCCCAATAGAGGAGCTGTAGCCCGCCCGATCCCGTATAGCGATTGACCACCTTTCCAAAATGCTCTTTTCGAGTTTCACTTATGATGTTATATCCCACATCGCTGTAAGGCATGATGCCAACGCTTGTGCGCCACACTCTTAAAACCGGTAGCCCAATAGTGAGATATCCCAGCTGGGCAAAGGTTCCGCTGTGTTGTTGCGCTGTGGTTCTCAGTTGATGGTTTACCAAATTGAACGACAAGTCGGCAATAAACGAAAGCGAGTCGAAGGCGGTGTATGAAGCAGGATTCTTAAAGTTAATGTAATAAGGATTTTGGAGCGCATACCCCACGCCACCCATAGCGTTTGAAATCGCATTAGAGCGCGGCGACAAATTGCCAACTCCAAAACTTGAGTAAGGCGAGTTGGTTTCGTTTTGTGCAACGCTAAGCGCACATAACAGGTAGAAAATGAGAAAGAACAGGAAGTTTTTTTGCGTATTACACATTGAATTTAATAATTTCATTGAGCCCTTTCAAAACTACATTTGGGGCGGCAAATGTAGTATTTTTTATTAACTTTTGGAAATAAATCGCATCGCCTCCCGTCAATAATACCATTACGTTTTCAAATTTTGCCCTGTACTCTTCAATAAAACCGTCAATTTCATAACATATTCCATGAATTACACCGCTACTAAGGGAGCCGAATGTGTCGGTTCCCAAAAAGTTAGGAGAATTTTCATTTGCTTTTACAAATGGGAGGTTTTTTGTTTTTTCGTGTAATGCCTCAAAACGCATTTTCATTCCGGGAGAGATAGAGCCGCCCAGATATTCTTTGTTTTCGTTCACAAAATCGAACACCAAGCAGGTTCCGGTTTGAATAGAGAGCACATTCCTATCGGGAAATAATGTGGTGGCACCCACAGCGTTAGCAATCCTGTCTAATCCTAAAGAGGCTGCATTTTGATACAAAATAGTAACCGGCAATTTTGTTTGATGTGTGTAATGAATCATTTTTGTACTTGCTTTCAGCAATTCAATCACCTGCGCATCCGTTTCCGCCACCGAAGAAATAATAGAATATTTTATAACATATTGATCAAAAACGGATAAGAGAATCTCCTTCGTAACAACAGGAAAAGATTGACTATACACCTCATTATCGTTATTAAAAACGGCGATTTTTTGGAGGGTGTTGCCGATGTCGAGGATCACGTTCATTTTACCACTAACTTCACAGTTCTCCCCCCTGCCTTTACCATATAAACCCCTGCGCAAAGATCTGAGATGTTAATTCTTTGCGTGGCTACTCCTTCTTTAGAAGATTGCCCGGTAAAAGGCACGCTTTTTATCAACTGCCCAAAGATGTTGTAAAATTCAATATGATCAATTTTTGATTCGCTGTCATTCCACCCCCTTTGTCCCCCGCCAGCGGGGGAGATTCGCAATTCAATCGTTTGGTTTGCGGGATTTGGCACGATTTGTAGAGACGGGGCGCGCCCCGTCTCTACAATGCCTATAGTTTGAAACACCGCATGAATCGTATGCGCAGTTACTATATTTGTAAACGTGTATTGGCTAACAGCACCTATACTTTCATTATCCACTAGAACATCTACTATTTCACAACCGTTATTGGGGGTAATGGTAAACATTCTATTGCTTCCGTGTGCTGCGCTAATATTTCCCGATGGAGAGATGGTACCGCCGGGCGTTGCCGTTGCCGCAATGGTATAGGTAATGGCTTGCCATCTTGCTTGAGCGGTCATGTTTTGTGTATAGTTCCAAACTGTTTCTTCGGTAATGGTGGTGGTCGAGATTCTCCAATCTATAAAATTGTAGCCCGTTCTTGTTGGAGTAGGAAGTTCGCCAACAAGGGCATCATAAGTTACTTGTTTTGAGGTTGGAGTTACCGTGCCGCCATTGGGATTTAAAGTAAGCGTATGCGTAGCAGCTTCCCATTGGGCAAACAAAGTTATATCGTTAGAGATTGTTATAGATTGCTGGTTAGTGTATGAAGTTCCTGTGCCATTGGCTTGTGTGTTCCAATTTTTAAACACATAACCTGTTTTAGTAAAGCTGTTTACTCTTAGAACTTGCGCCTCGCCGGGAATGAATTGTTGTTTTGCCATGGTTCCAGTACCACCGTTAGACATAAAAGTTACCCAGGAGGCATTGGGGTAATTCACAGACTCTGTCCATCCTATATCAAACAAGATGCCTGTTTTTCTTGCGCCAATGGTATGTAATTTAAAACCCCAGCCAATGAAAGCTTTCATAAAGGTTGGAAAAGTTACACTATTGTCCCAATGCGAATTACTTGAACCGCCTGAATAGTTACTCGGTGCGTACATTTGCACACGAATTCCTCCATTGGCATCTATTAAATTTGAGCTGGGGGCGCCGGCATACAAATTATTGCTTACCATCAACGATGCACGTTCGGCTTGAGTAAGTTCCGTTATGCAAGCTCCTGCAGTTCCGCTAAATAACTGACGATCGAAAATCCCGGGATGTATATTGTATGAATAAGCCCCATTGCTTTCACATAAAGGATAAAAACCTAAGCCGTGGCATACTTCATGCAGCATTACGGTAACCCAATCCATTTGCGAGGAGTTGGGGTTGCCGGTTCCCAAGTAAAAATTAAAAGTCGAGTTCATTTCTAATCTAATGTCTCTCTGCGTAGTAGCATCATATCCTATCAATTGATTCCATAAAGGAGACGGATACCATGTATTTTCCGGAGCACCGGGCACCTGACCGTTATTAAAGAAGTTTGCCGTGCGAAAAGATTGACCAATAATGTTTGGATTTCCCAAATTTTTAGATTCAACAGCAATATCAACCGGTATCGCGCCCGACAATTTTTCACCCCAAAGCCCACATGCGTACTCTGTAGCGGTTATTCTAGCTGCATCCATGTTAATTGCAGTTAAATCAAATTGCAATTGTTCGCCCACTCTTGTTGCACTTTTGCTGTTATCGGGGTTAAAATGTTCATCATAAATACATAAAGTACCATCGGGCAGTTTGAACATATAAGTATAGTAGCTCCTCTCTTCTTCCCACTGTGCGGCATAACGTTGAAGTTCAGGATCATCAGGATTAGCAAGAATAAGCTCCGGCTTTTGCTTGAAAATATGAGTAATCTGCCTGTCTTTTGGTAGCGCTTCTTTCACATTTTCTTTGCTTCCGTAAAAATATTGAGGCACAAACAGATCTCCCTTCATAACAGAAACAGAAGCAACGCTTTGCACCGAAAAATCGGAAGTGGTTTCCATAATCAAATAATGGCTTGCATTTCCTAATGCGCCTTGTTTTAATTCTTCAATAAAGAAAGGTGCCAATTGAAATTCGGTAAGCAATTCTTTGGCAGGAGCAATGGTTATGTTGTTTCCGGTTTGTTCATTCAAAATAATGATCTTCATATTTTGTGCAGCTGACAAAGCCACCGGATATACATCTCTGTTTTCATTGTTTTTTGTTAACGACAGCGTAGAAATTTCCGATCTTGTAATCTGATTTTTCAACCTTGTTACATGCTCTTTTGAAACATCGTTATAACTCACCGAAAAAAGATGTTGCGCTTGAAGAAAGCTAGTGTTCAGCACAAGCCCGAATATTCCAAAAACGAGCCATAAGTTTTTTAAAAAAGTTAGTCTTTTCATAATTAATTATTTATACTATTTGATTTTATTAATTTCACAATTTTGTCTCCTGTCTTTATCATATAAACGCCGGCGCTAAGATCCGAAATATTAATCCTTTGTGATACGCCATCCGTAATGGTCTGTCCGGAAAAAGGCACACTTTTCACCAATTGCCCAAACATGTTGTAAAACTCTATTTGATTAATTCCTGATTCGCTGTCATTGCGGGCTTGACCCGCAATCCTAATTCGTAATTCAACTGTATGATTTGCAGGATTTGGTACGATCTGTAGAAACGTGGCGCACCACGTCTCTACAATGCCTGTAGAGAGTTCCCATCTTGCCTGAGCAGTTCTGTTTTGTGTATGGTACCACACGGTTTCTTCGGTAATCGTAGTTGCCAAGATTCTCCAATCTATAAAATCATATCCCGGTCTTACAGGCATGGGGAGCTCTCCTATAGGTGCGCCGTAAGTTACCGGAATAGATGTTGGGCTTACCGTGCCGCCATCGGGATCTAAAGTAAGGGTATATGTAGCCGGTTGCCATTGAGCATATAAAGTCATATCATCGGAAAACATTACAGATTGCTGGTTTGTGTATGAAGTTCCCGTTCCATCCGGAGAAGTATTCCAGCTTGCAAATGTATATCCCTGTTTAATAAAGGTATTTGCATTTAACGGATATGTATCATCCGACAAGAATAGCTGTAACGCCATACTTCCTATTCCGCCATTAGCATCAAAAGTAATCAAGTAGTAATCCACGTCTCCGCCACCCATAAAATAGAAGTTAATCCGTCCGTTCATTTGTATAATTTTGGTAATAGGTTTACCGGTATTGGTATTTGCCCACGATTTCATAGACGGGGTTGTATCATCGGTAAAAGAATCTTGATTACTACTTCCGGGAAACGGGCACCCTCCGCTGTTAATATTTCCGTAACTGGATGGTGTTGAATTTGGCATGGCTACCGTAGCGCTGGCGCAAACCGGATACATTCTTTGCGGGTGTGTAGTATTAATAGTATTATTATTTTCGGCAGAGGCAATTTGAGCGTGAACTCTATAAATGAGCAATCCGCTTCCGGGAACATTTGTGTCAAATTTTAGCCGTTGGCGATTTTCCAATAGAAAGTATTCATTGGTGGTAGCTGTATTTATTCTGTATGCCACTGGATTTTCTGCCGAGTTGGGCATATTTACTATGGTTAACGGCGTACTTAGAACGGTAGGGGTTACCCAGCCAAACTTTATTTTAGAATACATATTGTGATGTGGAGGGCGATTCCCTCCGGGTGAACCATTCCAACTGCCTCCTGCCATAATATCCCAATTGCCTGTGCCTGTGAATGAACCACCGGTAGAGCCATTTGTATCATAAAAGTCGGGGGCTCCAAAAGCATGCGACATCTCATGGCAGATTACGCCAATAGTAGTAATGCCTGTTTGGTAAAGCTCAGGCGAGCAAGAATACACGCTGATTGATTTTCCATTTTGCGTAACAGGCGATGAAAACTGCGATTTATGCGACCAAATTGCTTCGGAGCCGCCACCTGCTTCTTGTCCTCTGCCTGCAAAAATGAAGTGAAACCCATCCACAAACCCATTATTATTACTGTCGTAATCACTAAAATTGATATCCGGCTCGGCAGCCACTTGTTGCGCCAACCATCTTGCAAGCTCTCTTACTCGTTGTGTTCCGCTATTCCCCGCATAATAAGCCTGGCTGCTTGGAGCGGTATAAACCCCACACAAAGTGATGGTCAAATCAAACTGCTCGTAAGACGATTCTCTAAAATAGTCCCGAACGCTTCCGGTGCCGTTTGTCGTATATCCCAATTGATTCATCAATCCTTCAAAATCGCTCATAGGTCTTGTCATAGATTTTTCCGGAAATTGAACAAATGCACACAAGGTTTTATAATGGCCTATTACTGCTTTTGATTCGCTTTTATCGATAAAATCATCTTCTATCTCCCAAACTTTTAACATTAATTGTCTTTGTATATCGCTGTAAAACAAATGCTTTTCAATTGTATTTAAAAAAGAAAGTGTAATATTATTTCTTTCTTCAATATTCGTAGCCATAAAATCGGAAGGCTGCAAATTTCCGTATATATCTAATTGAGCATAAGATAAATAGCCGTATTGATTGAACATTAGTGTGTATCCATCCATTGATTCGCGCCAGTGAATACGCTCGTCGCCTATAATCCTAACGGTTAAAGTATCTCCATTAGGTTGAGAAAAAGTAACAGGATATGGAATTGCCGGAACTGCATACAAGGCAGGAATTATAATAAGTAATAATACTAATAAAAAGAGAGGCTGTTTTTTCATTTTTTGTTTTTTAGATTACATATAATCGATAAATTTTTAAAATCTAATCAATTTCACAACTTCCTTCCCTGCCTTTACCATATAAACTCCTGCGCTAAGATCTGAAATATCAATATTTTGCGATACGCCATCTATAATGGCTTGCCCGGCAAAAGGCACACGCTTCACCAACTGCCCAAACATGTTATAAAACTCAATGCTCTTAATTTCTAATTCGCTGTCATTGCTGGCTTGACCCGCAACCCTAATTCGTAATTCAATCGTTTCATTTGCGGGATTTGGTACGATTTGTAGAGACGGGGCGCGCTGCGTCTCTACAACCCCCACCTCGCGCGTCCACCTTGCCGTAGCAGTCCGGTCGTAAGCAAAGTTCCAGATCGTTTCTTCACTAATGATATTTGCGTAATACAATACCCATCCTTCAAATTTGAAGCCTGTTCTTTCGGGTACGGGCAGTTCTCCAATCGGCTCATCGTAAACTACGGGTTTTGAAGCTATGCTTACTGTGCCTCCGAGGGGGTAAAAGTTAAGGGTGAATGTGTCGGCTTCCCATTGCGCATATAAATTCATATTGCCGGAAATCGTTATCGCTTCTCTGTCTGTGTATGAGGTTCCTGTGCCATCCGGCAAAGTGTTCCAATTTTTAGATATGTAACCGGGGTTAGTAAAGCTGTTTATCCTTAAATTTCGCGGAACCCCCGGACTGAACGGCTGCGGATCTATATTGCCCGTTCCGCCGTTGGCATAAAAAGTTACCCAAACGGCGTGCGGATCAACTACCGGAGCCTTCCATCCCATATCACGAAACATCCCTATTTTTCTGGTGTTAAAAGTATGTAAAGGATAGAAATAGGCATATTTCATAAAAGTCGGGAAAATCACATCACTCGCCCAGTGATGAGCAGTAGAGCCTGAACTATAACTCGTTGGCGCGTACATTTTGACACGAACCCCCTCATTGGCTTCCAATAACTTTGAGTTTGTACCTCCCGCATATAAATTGTTGCTTATAAGCAATGCGGCGCGCTCAGACGCGGAAAGCTCTGTAAAACAAGGTCCTTCAAGACCTTGATACAATTGGCAGTCGTAAATTACAGGATGAGCATAAAAAAACGATCCGTTTCTATGACACTGGCTACCAAATCCCAATCCATGAGTGACTTCATGTATCATAATGGTAACATAATCAATTCCGGAGCTGGGGCTACCATCCAATCCATAGTAAAATCTAAAATCGGAATTCATTACGATGAAAATATCCCACTCATCGGAAGCATTGTACCCTACCAATTGATTCCATAAAGCAGAGGGATACATGATTCCTGTTTCAACATCAAGAAAACAGGGTGGAAAAAAAGACATGCCAATCACTCCGGCACCCAGCGACCAAAAGTCAACATCAATATCCACAGGCACCGTGCCTCCTATTTGCTCACTCCAAAGTTCTAAGGCATATTCCGTAGCCAAAAGTTGTGTTGGGTTCAACAGACCATTTAAATTAAACTCCAAAAAAATACCTACATTATTTTGAACTTTCTTATTGCCAGGATTAAAATGCTCATCATAAGTACATAAAGTCCCGTCGGGTAATTTGTACATATACACATAATAGCTCATTTCTTCTTCCCATTGCGCTATCTCACGCGGGTGTTCAGGATCGGAGATAATTCGCGGTTTTTGCTTGTAAATGCTAATAATTTGCCGGTCTTTCGGCAAAGCTTCCTTTACATTCTCTTTTTTTCCATAAAAATAACGGGGAAGATAAACCTCTTCTTTAACGGCGGAAACGGCGGAAGCGCTTTTCACTGAAAAATCTAAATCGGTTTCTATTATTACATAGCGGTTTGCTTCTCCCAGTATGGCTTGTTTTAATTCTTCGATAAAGAAAGGGGGCAGTTGAAATTCGGTAGGTAGAGACGTGGCATGCCTCGTCTCTACAGTTACATGGGCACCATTCTCCTCATTCAAAATAACAATCTTCGTATTTTGCGCAGATGAAAAGGCTACCGAAAACACATCTTTATCCCTATTATTTTTTGTTAACGACAAGATAAAAATATCCAAATTTGCAATTTGATGGGTTAATTGTGTTACATTTTCCACCGGTAAATCATTATAATTTATCGAAAAAAGTTGTTGCGCATGCACAAAAGTAGCGCTAAGCATAAATGCAACAATTGCTGTAACAAGAAGGAAGATTTTTTTCATAGAGGGTTATTTAATTTTAAAATTCCAATTAATCGAAGGAATAATGGGGAACAAACTCATTTTATAAGCTTTCGTAGTCATGTCGAAAGCAGGTGGTTGCACATCAGGATCGAAGTTTGTGGCAGTTTCATAAAAAATAAAGAAAGGGTTTTTCCGGTTGTACACGTTATAAATTGAGAAGTTTAGACCTGTTTCAAATCGCTTTCGTTTAACGATGTTCCAATTTACAGATAAATCTAAACGATGATACGGCGGCAAGCGAAAAGCGTTTCTGTCGCTGTATTCTGTAATTAAATTACCATTAAAGAAATAGTAGCCTGTGGGTATGGTCATGGTGTTTCCGCTTGCAAATACCCAAACGGCTGAAACCGACAGTTTATTGCGGATAATATCGAAGTTGAGGCTGATGGAAACATCGTGGCGGCGGTCGTATTTTGCCCAAAACCACT
>Ga0123353_10013184_pt1 | contig 11822 bp, 7 predicted proteins | sample TergutLab28metaG_3_FD_92763 | JGI IMG/M metagenome (GOLD analysis project Ga0123353, IMG submission 92763) | Labiotermes labralis P3 segment gut microbial communities from Petit-Saut dam, French Guiana - Lab288 P3 | ecosystem: Host-associated > Arthropoda: Insects > Digestive system > Gut ... | reverse complement strand
ATGGCAATTGCTATTACTTCTGCTTTTGTTGCAAGAAAAGTCATCTTTTTTACACCAAACACATCCTTTTCTACATTAATAATTCCAAAACATGCCACATTTAACCAAGTGCTTGACTCATTAACAAAAAATAATATTCTTAACAATACTCAAACTTTTATTGTTGCTTCAAAAATTCTAAAATACGACAAAAATGTGATGCGCGGCAGGTATGAAATTAAAGCAAATGAAACTAATTATCAACTCATTAAAAAACTACGAAAAGGGCAGCATTATCCTGTTACCTTCACTTTTAATAATGTGCGGATTTTGTCGGATTTTGTACAAAAAATAGAGAATAAGTTTCTTTTTTCTGCTCAGGAATTACAAAAGTTGTTAGAAGATGAAGATTTTCTGCACACCATAGGTTTTACTAAAGAGACATTACCGGCGCTTTTTATTCCGAATACCTATCAAATTTACTATGATATTGATGCTGATGAATTTGTAGAAAGATTTCAATTCTTTTATCGTAATTTTTGGAATGATAAGCGGTTAGATCAGGCAATAGCGCTTTCTCTAACTCCTGTTGAAGTAGTGACCTTGGCTTCTATTGTTGAAGAAGAAAACTACAAAGAGTTTGAGAAACCCATTATTGCCGGTGTGTATCTCAACCGTTTGCGTATTGGAATGCGATTGCAGGCAGACCCAACGGTAAAATTTGCGGTGGGCGACGTTACCCTGAATCGTATTTTGTTCAAACATTTGGAAACCAATTCGCCGTACAATACTTATATGTACGCGGGTTTACCTCCGGGTCCTATTCGTTTTCCTGATCCTTCTACTCTTGATGCCGTCTTACAATATACGAAGCACAACTATTTGTATATGTGTGCAAAAGAAGACTTTTCGGGGGAGCATTATTTTACTTCCAATTTAGCAGAGCACGAACGCAATGCCACAAAATACAGAAATGCTTTAAATAAATTGAAAACTAAAAACAGAATTACTGAAAACTAAAAAAAGTGTTTCTTTGCAGCCGCATTGGCTCCGTAGTTCAGCTGAATAGAACGTCAGATTCCGGTTCTGAAGGCCATGGGTTTGAATCCCGTCGGAGTCGCAACTGGCTCCGTAGTTCAGCTGAATAGAACATCAGATTTCGGCTCTGAGGGTCGTGGGTTTGAATCCCGCCGGGGTCACTGAATAGAATGCTAATAGTTTAATTTATAAATTGTTAGTCTTTTCAGAATGCGAAAATATTTTTCTTCGCGATGATATTAGCAATTATTATTACTTAAAATTAATCAAATGGAGCATCAGAAAAAAAAATTGGCAGTTCTTTCCGGTGCCGGCATAAGCGCTGAAAGTGGCATCAACACTTTTAGAGACAGCGACGGACTGTGGGAAAACTACAACGTTATGGAAGTCGCAAGTATCGAAGGCTGGTACCAAAACCCTGAGTTAGTGATAGATTTCTACAATCAAAGGAGAAAACAGTTGGCTCACGTTGAACCGAACGAAGCTCATAAAATTATAGCCAAGTTAGAAGATTTTTATGAAGTAAATATCATAACCCAAAATGTAGATAATTTGCATGAGCGCGCCGGCTCAACACAAATAATACACTTACATGGAGAGCTCACTAAAGTTTGCAGCGCTGATAGAAAAAACCATGTAAATGATATTGGATACAAATCTTTTAAATTTGGGGATTTATCCCCCGATGGTCAACTGCTCCGCCCTTTTATTGTGTGGTTTGGAGAAGATGTTCCTTTGATTTACCAAGCAACTGAAATAGTAGCGCAAGCCGATATCATCATTATTATCGGCACCTCATTAAATGTATATCCGGCAGCAGGATTGCTTTATTCTGCTCACCGCAATGCGAAAATTTATGTAGTTGACCCGAAAGAAGTGCAACCTATTTCCCGCACTGTGCATTTTGTTAAAGAGAAGGCTACTGTTGGGATGAGGAAGATTTACGATTTGCTGATTTAGTAAAAAACAAAAGAAAAATGCTGGCTTTAAACACTATCTAAATATTATATCTTAAAAAAAATCTTTATCAAGAGAAAACACAAAGAAAAATTATTGAAAATTAATCTAATTTCGCCGCCTAATAAATTGATTTTGAAAGATGGATTACAATTTTAGAGAAACTGAAAAAAAATGGCAGCAGTACTGGCGCGAGAAAAATGTGTATAAAACGGAAATAGACCATTCTAAACCAAAATATTATGTGTTGGATATGTTTCCATATCCTTCCGGGGCGGGACTGCATGTTGGGCATCCGCTCGGCTATATAGCTTCCGATATCTATGCGCGGTACAAGCGGCAAAAAGGATTTAACGTGCTGCATCCCATGGGTTACGATGCTTTTGGATTGCCGGCAGAACAGTATGCCATCCAAACCGGACAACACCCCGCTATCACAACTACCCAAAATATAGCGCGTTACAGAGAGCAATTAGATAAAATCGGCTTTTCTTTCGATTGGAGCCGCGAAGTACGCACCTGCGACCCAGAGTATTATAAATGGACACAATGGACATTTATTCAACTGTTTAATCACTACTATTGTCAAGATGCCCATCAGGCACGTCCCATCTCCGAACTGGAAGAAGTGTTTGCAGCAGAAGGTACGGCACGTATTTGTCCGGCTGCTACCGTTGAACTCTCTTTTACCGCCAATGACTGGAACGCAAAAAACGATGAAGAAAAACAGACAATCTTACTGAATTACAGATTGGCATATTTAGCAGATACGTGGGTAAACTGGTGTCCCAAATTAGGTACAGTGCTCGCCAACGACGAAGTAGTCAATGGAATTTCCGTGCGCGGTGGCTTTCCTGTTGAACGAAAGCAGATGAAACAGTGGATATTGCGCGTTTCCGCATACGCAGAACGTTTATTGCAGGGACTTAACAATATTGACTGGAGTGATTCGCTGAAAGAGATACAAAAGAACTGGATTGGGAAAAGCGAAGGCGCATTCGTTAAGTTTATGGTTAGTGAAAAGGAAAACGGAGAAAGTGGAAAGCAGAATGCAGAAAACAATAATAATCCTCAATTCTCAATTGGCATTTTCACCACCCGCCCTGATACTATTTTTGGGGTTACTTTTATGGTGCTTTGTCCTGAACATGAATTGATTGATATAATAACAACACCCGAACAGAAGAGAGAGGTAGATGAGTATGTTTTGAAGGCAAAAAACCGCTCCGAGTTGGAACGCGCCGGCGATGTGAAAAAGGTATCAGGAGTGTTTACAGGTGCTTACGCGGTAAATCCGTTTACCAACGAGGAGATTCCGGTGTATGTTGCCGAATATGTGTTGGCGGGGTACGGCACCGGAGCTATTATGGCAGTGCCCGGACACGACAGCCGCGACTATGCTTTTGCAAAACATTTCAATCTGCCTATCAAAGAGGTAATTAGTGGTGGAGATATCTCCGAAGAAGCCTACGAAGCCAAAGAGGGAATGTGTGCCAATTCCGGTTTTATTACAAATATGAGCGCGAATGAAGGCGCAAAAGCAGTTATTGCTAAAATTGAGGAGATGAAGATAGGATACGGAACAATAAATTACCGCTTGCGCGATGCCATTTTTAGCCGCCAGCGCTATTGGGGAGAGCCGTTTCCTGTCTATTTCAAAAACGGAATCCCTTATATGTTAACGGAAGAGGAGTTGCCCTTGCTGCTTCCCGAAGTGGATAAGTATTTGCCTACCGAATCCGGCGAACCCCCCTTGGCGCGCGCCCAAAACTGGCAAACTAAAAAGGGATATACCCTGGAATGTAGCACCATGCCCGGTTTCGCCGGTTCCAGCGGATACTACCTCAGATATATGGATCCGCACAACAAAAAAGAGTATTTTTCGAAAGAAACAAACGAATATTGGAAAAATGTAGATTTATATGTAGGTGGTTCTGAGCATGCTACAGGGCATTTAATCTATGCACGTTTCTGGAATAAATTCCTGTACGACATTGGTTTGGTTTGTAAAGACGAACCGTTCCAAAAGTTAATCAACCAAGGAATGATCCAGGGGAGATCAAATTTTGTGTACCGTATTCAAAGTACAAATACATTTGTATCTTTTGGTTTAAAAGATAATTATGATGTAACACCTATTCATGTGGATATCAATATTGTGCATAATGACGTATTGGATACGGAACTATTTAAAGAGTGGTCGCCCGATTTTGCGAATGTAGATTTTATCTTGGAAAACGGTAAATATATATGCGGTTGGGAGATAGAAAAGATGTCGAAATCAAAGTATAATGTACAAAATCCCGATGATTTAGTAGAAAAATACGGGGCAGACACTTTGCGTATGTATGAAATGTTTCTGGGACCGATCGAGTTGGCAAAACCTTGGGATACAAACGGCATTGAAGGTGTATCCCGTTTTATCCGTAAATTTTGGCGTCTGTTCCACAACACAAACAACGAATGGAATGTAAGCGATGCAGAGCCCACGCCGGAAGAGTACAAAATTTTACATCGCACTATTCAAAAAATTGAAAATGATAATGAACGCTTTTCGTTCAATACCGCTGTAAGCGCCTTTATGATTTGCGTGAACGAGTTAGCCGACAAAAAATGCAACAAACGCAAAATATTAGAACCGTTAGTAATCTTACTTTCTGCATATTCTCCTCACATCTGCGAAGAGTTGTGGCATCTGTTGGGTTATGAAAACGCTGTGGTTTTTGCAACTTATCCAACATTTAATCCTGAATATTTAGTAGAAAATAACTTCAATTATCCTGTTTCTTTCAACGGAAAAACCCGTTTCTTTAAAGAGTTTCCATTAGATAAATCATTAGCAGATATTGAAATGGAAATCCTTCGATTTGAGGAGTCAATTAAATGGATTGAAGGAAAAGGGGTAAAGAAGGTGATTGTGGTGCCAAAGAAAATTATCAATATTGTGGTTTGATGAAATGATGGTTAAATTAATTGATTATAATAATATATTTGCAGCAATTTTTCGCGAATGAAAAAATTAGTTTTCCTTTTTTTGGTTATATTGATACTCGTTCCGTTCTCATTATACACGCAGGTAAACCTGAAAATTAATGAAAATTCCTATCAGAAAATAACGCTTTCGTTCTCTTTCGGCGAATTAAAATCAATGGATGTTTTCACAGAGGCGGGTTCTTTTTCCCGTATTTTTATTGACGGATGCGGCAGATCAAACAAGGTTGGAGAGCCGGAAATGCCCGTAGCCGTAAATATGTTGGAAATCCCATTTTGCAGAGATTACGTTCTCAATATTTATGAAAAAGAGTTCGTTATTTATGATGCTCATACATTGGGAATTAATTACCCTGTTTATCCTGTGCAACGTCCTCTTTCAAAATCTCATAATGGTTTGATGGAGTTTACTCAAAATATAAATACTTATGAATCAGATACTTTTTATGAATTGCCTTTGGCGCAATTTGAAGAAGTGGGACTAATGAGAAATGTAAACGTAGGTACGCTTTATGTTGCTCCTGTGCATTATAATCCTGTTACACAAGAAATTAAAATTTACAAATCTATTGATGTTGAAATTCTATTCAACAAAACTGAATTGGTTAAAACACACTCTATCAAAGAGTTGCACAACAGTCCATTATTCAATCCTTCTTATATTGTAAATTCTTTCCAAAAATGCAAGGCAGAATTTGCAAATGTTCCAATTAAATATTTAATTGTTTCACATTCATTATTTAGAGGTGAGTTAGACGAGTTTATTGCTTGGAAAAGAAGAAAAGGTTTTCTAGTTGAAATTGGTTATACGGATGAAGAGAATGTGGGCACAACAACCTCCTCAATCGCCGCGTTCATTCAATCACATTATGATGACGCTACTCCGGATAATCCTGCCCCCACCTTTGTATTGTTAGTTGGAGATGTACAACAGATCCCTACATTTACAGGAGCAGGAATTGAAAGTGTTCATCCAACGGACTTGTACTACTTTACATGGGCTGGAGGTAATATTCCCTGTTGTTATTACGGTCGCTTCTCCGCACAAAATATATCTCAGTTGGTTCCTCAAATTAGAAAAACATTACAGTACGAACAGTATCGAATGCCTGATCCTAACTATTTGAATGATATTGTTTTGATTGCCGGATATGATGATACAGAAGCAGTGGTGTACGGCAACGGTTTTGTGAATTATGTAACACAGTATTATGCAAACAAAGAATATGGATACAAATCTGTTTATGCACATTATCATCCATGTTCATCAGACGCAGACAGGATACGTGCTGAGATTGGCAGAGGGGTTGGGATTGCCAATTACACAGCTCATTGTAACGAGCTTGGCTGGGCAAACCCCGTTTTTTATAAAAGTCATATCTCAGCTATGAACAATGTAAACAAGTATGGGTTAATGATTGGAAATTGCTGTTTATCAAACAGGTTCGATTATAGTGAATGTTTTGGAGAAGCATTGCTTCGGGCAGCAGAAAAAGGCGCGGTAGGTTATATCGGTGCTTCAAACAATACGTATTGGGATGAGGACTACTTTTGGAGCTTGGGATTAAAAAATTACCCAACTTTAAATCCTGTTTACAGCCCATCTTTTTTGGGTGCTTACGACAGATTATTTCATACACATGGCGAAAACTATGATAAATGGATGACCACTTTTGGCTCAATGAATATTGCCGGCAATGAAGCGGTACAAACTTCCACCTCTACATTAAAACAATATTACTGGGAAATTTACCACCTCATGGGCGATCCGTCTGTAATGACCTACTTAACGAAACCCCGCCAAATGAAAGCAGAACTGCCGGCAGCATTAAGGGTTGGAGAAAATACATTGAGTGCTAAAGTTGCGCCCTATTCGTATTGTGCGCTAACCGATTGCAATGGAAGCCTTATTGGCGCCGGATTTTCTAATGAAAATGGAATTATTACACTCCGTTTCAATTCGATGGCAACAGGAGAATACGAATTTGCTGCTTGGGCACAAAACAATATCCAGTTTTTTCAAAAAATTCAGTGTAAAAAAATGCCTTGCCTTATATCCCCAATTCCTGCTTCAGATATGATAACCATTGAAACAGAAAACCCACTATCTTCTTATGAAATTTTTGATATAAACGGCAGAAAAATTACATCAAAACAAAATATAAACGATAAGATTACTCAAGTTAATTTTGCTTCCTTTGCAGCCGGAATATATATCATTAAAACAATTGACAATACCCAACAAACTTACATTCAAAAATTCATAAAAAAATAAAAACAAAGTATTAATTCTTAATCTTTTAACTAATCATGCATACCTCTTCTCAATTCGACAAAATAGAAAAAATCTGTTTCGACATTTTTTCAAAAAAGGCTGTAGATTACGGTACTGCCTGGCGTATTCTGCGGACTTCCTCCCTAACCGACCAAATCTATATTAAAGCACAAAGAATCAGAAGTATTCAAGAAAAGGGTGTGGCAAAAGTTGATGAAGGAGTTGTGGCAGAGTTTATCGGTATTATCAATTATTCCGTGATGGCATTGATACAGATGGAAATAGGTATTGCCGACTCGTTTGAAGGTATGATTTCCGATGTGGAAGCCACAAATTTATATCTAAAATATATTCACAATGCTAAAACATTAATGTTGAATAAAAACCATGATTACGGCGAGGCTTGGAGAAATATGCGCGTAGAATCTTTGACCGACATTATCTTGATGAAACTATTACGAATTAAACAAATTGAAGAGAACAACGGTCTTACAATAGTTTCAGAAGGGTTAGACGCTAATTATTATGATATTATTAATTACGCGGTATTTGCTCTAATTAAATTGGAAACGAGTTAATTTATAAATCTTTAATATTTAAATGATAATTTCTATGTACAGTACACATCAAAATTCCAAAAATTTAAAAAAACATAAACAATCAATTTGGATTACCATTTTGCGTATTTTATTAGCGTGTGTTTTCATTTTCTCAGGATTGGCAAAAGCAGTTGATCCGGTGGCATCAGGAATAAAAATGGACGAATATTTTACATCCTTTGGAATGGGATTTATGCACCCGTTTTCCTTATGGTTAGGAATAATAATGAACATTGTAGAGTTTACGCTGGGCTTTATGCTCCTTTTTAGAATCAGGGTACGCCTTACCATGTTAGGATACCTCCTGTTTATGACTTTTTTCTTCTTCCTAACAGCGTGGTTGGCTGTTGCAGAGCATCTTGAAGTGTATTACGGATTCGTCTTCGGTGTTGTAAAAGATTGCGGTTGTTTCGGGCAGGCAATTGCCATGAGTAATTTGGAAACATTTCTGAAAAATGTGCTTCTTCTGATTTTCGTGCTGATTGTTTTCGCTAATAGTAAATCCATTCCTGATATTAGACTAACCTTACTCGGTCAATGGCTTTTTGCTTTTATCGGTGGCGGTTTAGTATTGCTACTCCAATCATATTGCTTAAATAACCTGCCACTTATTGATTTTAGCCATTGGAAAAAAGGAACCGACATTGTTGAGATTTTTATTGAAAAACCTGCCCAAATTGATATTCTTTTCTTGTATCAAAATGAAAAAGGCGAGGAAAAACTATTATCTATGGAAGAGATGACTAACATTACTGAAACTATTCCGAATTTTTACGAAACTTACAACTATATTGAGCGTATTGATTCTGTGATTTCCGAAGCTATACACCCCAAAGTGTCCGGCTTTTCTATGTTGGATAATCAAGGACGAGACTTCGCCGATATCTATCTCAATAAAGAGATTGTTTGCTTGCTCTTTATGCATGATTTAGATGAAGTTAATGAAAAAGCCATGGCTTCCGAGCAATTGAAAAACCGCATTGCCGATTGCAAAAACAATAACATTGATTTTGTGGCAATTACGAACTCACCTTTTGATGAAATAGATAAATTTATCAAAAACTACAATATCACTTTCCCCATCTATTTAAATCCGATTGACCCCGTTAAAGGTCCTTTCATTGTTCGTGATGCCATCAGATCAAATCCGGGACTAATCGTTTTGAAGAACGGAGTTGTTGCGGAAAAAAGAGGGTGGAGAAGATTTTAGAACTAACTTTAACCTAATACCTTGAACCCTTGAACACCATCCACCTTCTCCCTGACCTTGTTGCCAACCAAATTGCTGCCGGTGAAGTAATTCAGCGCCCCGCCTCGGCAGTGAAAGAACTATTAGAAAATGCTATTGATGCACAAGCAACTAAAATTCAACTCATTATTAAAGATGCCGGTAGAACGCTTATTCAAGTAGTGGACAACGGCAGAGGAATGAACTTTACCGACGCCCGTATGTGCTTTGAAAGACATGCTACTTCAAAAATCAATTCCGCTGACGACCTTTATCGCTTAACTACTAAGGGATTTCGCGGAGAAGCGCTGGCTTCTATCGCCGCCATTGCTCAAGTTGAACTAAAAACAAAACTTGCCGACCAGGAAACAGGAACACTCTTGATTACAGAAGGTTCGCAGGTTAAAGAGCATACGCCTGTCGCTACGACATACGGAACTTCAATCTCAATTAAAAACCTGTTCTTTAATGTACCCGCAAGAAGAAATTTCCTCAAATCGGATACTGTGGAACTGGGACATATTGAAGAAGAACTCAATAGATTGGCTTTAATTCATTATGATATTGATTTTTCTTTTTATCATAATGGAAAACTAATGCTGCAACTTCCGCCTTCAAATCAAAAGCAACGAATTATTACCGTTTTTGGTACACATTTGAAAGATAAACTGTTTCCTATTGAATTGAATACGGAAACCGTTAAAATTTCAGGCTTTATTGCAAAACCTGAAAATGCGAAAAAAAAGAAAAATGAACAATATCTTTTTGTAAATAACAGATTTGTAAAACATTACTTGTTAACGCACGCCATTGAAACAACCTACAAAGAACTGATTCCCGAAGGACACAAACCTGCATTTTTTATTGAAATTACTGTTCCCCCTGAAACGATAGATGTGAATATCAGTCCTACTAAAAGTGATGTTAAGTTTCAGGACGACAGAATGATATACGCATTTTTGAACGCAGCTGTTAAGAAAACATTAGGCACACTCTCACTAATCCCTCAAATAGATTTTAACTATAACCCGCAATATGATTTTTCCGGAATAAAGCCAAAAGAGGATTTTAAATCTCCTGCATTAACTTTAAATCCTAACTATAACCCATATTCTTCAATAGCAGAAAAGAAAACTACCCCATCCGACTCGTGGCAGCAGTTTTTATCGGGACTAAAAAATGAAACCATTACAAGTTGCCACTTAACCTCAGATAAACTCAATTTTGATACGGAAGATGTTGAAAGTGAAACTATTTTTGATGAAACAAAAATCAAATGTTTACTTTTTTCAGATGCTTATTTGGTATTTATTTTGAACGATATATTATATATCATTGATGTAAAATCTGCACGGGAGAGAATCTTATTTGAACATTTTCTAACCGCTTTAGAAAATACACCTATGGTTATCCAACAGAGTTTGTTTCCCGAAACTATTACCTTAACGGCAAATGCTACCGAAATAGTGAGAGATATTCTACCGGAATTGCGCGCCTTAGGGTATGAATTGGAGCAGATAGACAGGATATCGTTTGCGGTAAATGGTACTCCTGTTGAAGAAGAAGTTGATATACAACAAGTTATAGAACAATTTGCTGAAATGTACAAAACTCATCTATTTTTGCACAAAACAGATAAAAACAGCGCTATTGCAAAAAGTTTGGCAAGGCAAAAATGCAGTACCAAACTTAAAATATTTTCAGAACTTGAGCAGCAAGCATTTATTAAACAATTGTTTCTTTGTAAAATCCCAAACATCTCTCCCTCAGGCGAAAAAATAATGAAAATATTTACGGATGAGGAGATAAGGAAAATTATAAACGCCTAATAATTAATATTCTAACGAACGAAAATAATGTATTTATCCTATCAAAAAACGGCTATCCTTAAATATTCTATTTTTGCACGCCGACTTATGATACTAACTTTATGAAAAATTCAAAATTAATTTTCCGTTACGCAAAAGCGCTCTATGACATTTCGGAAGAGATGGATATTGTTGAAAATGTATATCAGGACATTCTGTATATTCAAAAATTAGCAGATGATCACAGAGAACTGAGAAAAGCACTGGAAAGTCCTATTATTAAACAAGATAAAAAACTAAATATCATTAGAGAAATTTTTCAAAAAGATATAACAGAAACAGTTTATGATTTTTTCATGCTAATTATTAAAAAAAGAAGAGAGCCTGATTTATTGATGATTTGCAAACAATTTATCAAAATTTATTATAATAACCATCATATCAAAGAGGCGTATATTACTTCTGCTCAGCCGCTTTCAGAAAAAACATCTCATTATTTAAAAACATATTTAGAAGAAGATTCCCTTTTCACTTATATTCTTCATTTTTCAGTTAACCCGAAAATTATTGGCGGACTTATTGTTCAAATTGACGATTATTATTTTGATGCGAGTATTCAGGCAAAAATCAATAAACTTAAAGCAGAGTTTTCACAAAACAATTATGCATCAGGATTTTAAAAATTTCTTCTTCTACTTTTTGTGCGGGTGAAAATAGTAGAAATTATTCTTCCAAAAGAATCGCCAGCAATTCCTTTGCGATTACCTCTTGTGCATACTTATTTTCTATCAAACTTCTGGCATTTTTCCCTATTTCTTCACATTTTTTCCTGACTTCGTCGCTTTGTAGAAAACAACTACAAGGAGTTTTATAATCGGCTGTTAGTCAGATAAAATCATTTTTCAGGACACCCATTTTGGGTGTCCCAGCTTTAAAAAGTATATTTT
>Ga0123353_10013183_pt1 | contig 11823 bp, 9 predicted proteins | sample TergutLab28metaG_3_FD_92763 | JGI IMG/M metagenome (GOLD analysis project Ga0123353, IMG submission 92763) | Labiotermes labralis P3 segment gut microbial communities from Petit-Saut dam, French Guiana - Lab288 P3 | ecosystem: Host-associated > Arthropoda: Insects > Digestive system > Gut ... | reverse complement strand
TGAAAGCCCGGTCAGCGCAGCCAGTATCGTCCCAAAGAGGATCGTCTGTATGGCGCCTGCAAATCCGAGATACAGCCCCGCGGCTGCCATAAACTTAACGTCTCCCCCGCCCAGCCCTTTGCGGCTTATGAGGTATACGAAAAGGAACATCCCCCCGCCAAAAAACAGTCCGAGCGCGGAGTCCTTCAGCAGCCCTATCGCCGTTTCCGTGTCAAGGTACAGTTTCGGCGTCATTACCAGTACCCACGCCGCGAGCATCGTCAGGATGAGTTTGTTCGGTATTTTTTTCTTCTTGAGATCGATGATCGCGGCTATGTAGCCGAAAACTATTATCATCTCCAACATAAGCAGCGCAAATAGCTCAACCTGCCCCAACCGTACTATCAGAAGTGCGGCAACGGGGAGCAGGAGCGCGGTGTACGGCCACATCGATTTCAGTCTTTCTTTCGTTATTTCCACTACCAGTACCCCTTTCCGCTTCCGTTGAGCCATGCTTTTGTCACTGCCGTCTGCGTTATTTTGAGCGTAGGTTTGAAGGGCAGCCTCAGGCCTCCGAACGTGTATTCGACTTCATAATATACCACCAGCCTGACATCGCCGTTCCTGTCGATCATCACGCTGTTTCCGAGCCCCAGATTACCCCATCTGTGGAACTCCAGAGCGCTCAGCCCTTCTTGCCGCACACTGCCTCCGCTGGTCTTTACGACCCTTTCGCTTCGGAGATATTCGTCGCCGGACATTTCACCGTTTGCCAGGTATCTCCCTACCAGAGGCCTGACCAGGACCTCGAACAGTTGGTTTCGCAGTTCGTCCAGCCCGAAACTCATCAGGTCCTGCAGTGCCCTTTTTGGGTCGCCGGCAGCCTCTTCGCCCCAGCTATATACTCGGTTTACCGCCGACCCGCCATGTTCGATCACGCCGGCGACGTCCGGGAAGGATTCGAGGCCGGTCAGTACCGTTCCTACGTCGTCACGTATCGCGTTTACTTTACTCGCGACCCTGTAAGCCTTGTTGTCGAGCGCCGTCAAGTCATTTGCCACTCCTGTGACCTCCAAAACATAACTGTACATGGACAGAGTGTTGGCTGCCTGCGTCAGCGCATAATGCATTCGGGCTTGCAACGCCACAATATTCACAAGGCTCAGGATAGAGACGACAAGCAGCACAAACGGCACAAACGCCCCGACTGTCTCAACCACTATATAGCCGTTTTGGTCATTTGTCATTGCCAGCACGCCCTCCCCTTCTCTCTACGGCGGGAGCAAGCCCCCGCCCTACCGATTTTGCTATGCTTGCGGTTTTCATTGAAGATTTGACGCTACCCCTGTAGCGCAATAGCAGCGTCGTTCCCTGTTTCTGTTCACATTCCCGTTGCAGATGCCGCCCCTACGAACGGTTATTCAACCAATGTCAACAAGTTAACGAATATGATTGTTATGCATCCCACTCTCGTCATTGCGAGGAGGCAGCGTAGCGCCGTTGAAGCAAGCGCGCCAGCGTGCAGCTCCGCTCGGCGGCGGGGTCGGTCGTTTTTGACCCCGTCAACAGCGACAAAGCAATCCAGATGCCGATGTGACAGTGAACGGAGAAGACCATTAGCTTTTGTGAACTGGATTGCTTCGTGCGCTCGCAATGACGGGAGGCGAGGAGTTATTAAGCCGGCTTAACTTGTTGACATTGGTTATTCAACTTGCCAACTGTTATCTGTTATCTTTTATCTGTTATCTGTTATCTGTCTAGTATCCCCTGTAGTCGGTCACGGTGACCAGCATCGTTTTCGGCATCACGATTCCCCTTGAATCGGAGAATTTCTGCGCGAACGCCATCGATAGAAAAAGCATGGACATATCGACAGTCGTCGTAATGCTGAAGTCCGTTTTCATATCTTCCAGCTTGAACCTGTTCTGCGCGGCCAGCGCTTCAGCCATTTTCCCTTCGTCGGCCTTGCAGCGGCCTTTATAGTTTATTACGTTCCATTCGATAAGATTGCCTGTGCGTTTTGCGAGCTCGGTCGCAGCGTCCTCTTCGCTCCCGACGTATGCGACGGCTTTTCCCAGAAAGAGGAAAAGCATGTAATGCGAATACGTCAGCCCCTTCTTGTTTCCAAATCTGCTCCCGTCTACCGCTCCCCCCGCGGCTGCGTCCGTAAGCGCTTTAAGCAGCCCGGCCGGCGAGCATACCCATTCACCGTTTGTTATATTCTTAAGTATCGGGACTTTGTGCCCGGAGCGCAGCGCCGCTATGTCGACAAGCGTCTCGGCGGCGGCAAAAGCCGCTCGCGCCAGTTCCCCCAGTACTATCCCAAGCGGCGGCGCCCACGAGAAAGCCGTTTGGATGCTTGTGACTATGGTCGTGATTTCAGAAACGCCAAACACTTGAATGTAATTGCATACGAACCGCAACATGAACATAAGCCCCGTTATCGCACTCAGGTTATTCCCCGCGTTTTTACTGCCGTTGTACAGGTACTCCCATTCAGACTGAAAGAAATAGTTCACTTCGGGGCTTATCGGCACGCCAGTGGTCGATTTTGGAAAGGCTATCCCGTCCAGGTCGCCGCGCGTCTTTCCCAGGCTATCCGGCCTTGTCGTCGTATAGTTTGAAAACATCGATGTACTGTATGTGAGCAGCAGCATGTAGTCGCCCATGCCCGCCGCGGCGCCCGCCGGGTCTTGGATCACACGCAGCACGGGCGATGCTAATGCCGCCGGGATTCGCGTTACTATTTCCAATATATTCAGCCTGTCGGCGTCCGCCGTTTCTTCGTCGCTGATCTTAAGAGCGCCTAACGGGCTATTTGTCAGCCCGATATATGCCGAATTCACGAGTTCCAGAAGATTGATATTCGTTTTACGCTGCTTATCCTCACCGTCGGCGCCCCTGACATCATCCTGCCCCTCAAAAAGCTTAACAGGCGGGAGGTCTTTCTGTTTCACCATTTCGCTGAGTTCGTCGAAAAAAGCCTTATTGCCTCCCGGATGCTCGGAGAATTTCAGAAAACCCGGGGGCATTTTGTACGTTATGCTGCCTGAAGGGAACCTCGCGAAAAGGGCGGCTCTGCTGCCCGATGCCCGGACGGCTCCCGACAGGGCGAACCCGCTGTCGTATGGCAGGTTTGCCAGCGCTTCGAGCGAAAGGCTTGCAGCGGATACGTTGTCGGCGTTTCTATACCTCACGCTTTCAAGCAGGGGTTTTACTTTATCATCTATGTAGCTATGCCCTCCGTTTTTGAAGGCAGCCGCCATTGGCTCTATGTCCCATTTCAGGATGTCGCGGTAACGCTCTATGAGCGTCTTAGGCGGGCTCCCGTTTCTTTCCGTGAACGCCGCCGCGACTTCCGCGCTGCATTCGCCGCTGCTTATCTTACGTTCCAGTTCATTGACCTTTTGTGTCAGATCTTCCTTCATCGCGTCGATCTGCGCGGCTATTGCCACCACTTCGTCGAACCTGGGTTTCCAGTTTTCGGCATATATTATAGCGTTTTCGACGGTCTTGATTAGCCCTTGGGATGAACCCCGCCTTATCCAGCGTCCTTCGCTCCAGTCGAAGCCAGTCTGCCCGCCAGCGGCATAAGCTCTGATGTTTGCAAGTATAGCGCGGTATTTAGCCGCATATTCCGCTTTGATAGCTCCGGCGTATTCCTCCGTTTCGTCCACGCACTCCCAAGCTTCATAGCAAGCCGCCAGGGCCTGAAACTGCTCCCAGATATTCGTGAGCCCGCTCGATACGGTCCCTACCGTGCCCCCGGCCATTCCGCCGTTGACCTGGTTGCATTTATCCGCGGCGACGATCGCGTCGTACAGTTCTTTATATTTCGGGTAAACTTCCGCGATCCCTTTGTCGATCTCCAGTTTGTCCTCAATTACCTTCGCATCTTCTCTTATTTTGTTGTCGGTCAGCGCTTCGATGAACTGCTTTACGAGCAGCACTGGCCCTCGAAACTTCATGTATTCCTCGATTTGCCTTCTCAGGACGTCTTCATTGCGCAGGTTTTTGCCCGCTTGGAAGTCCAGTTCTTCCATTGATAAGTTCGCACCGTAAAACACTTGCAGCGTGCCAAGCGTTTTGTCCTGACTTTCATCCCCGAATACAGCCACTTTTATGTACTCTTCAAGCAGTTCCGAAAGGATCGGGTCATCCTTTGCTACGCCCATGATTCCGTACAAGTCATATAACAGGGCGTTATACTGGGTGAGCACCGAGTTTGCCGCCAGTTGGTTCGCGTCCTGAACGATGCTGCGCGCGGTGTGGATGCGCACCAGATCGACAGCCGTCCCGCTGACAAGCATGGCAGGTATTAGAAGCAGCGTAACGAAAACCGTTATGGCGCCTCTTGAGTCTTTGAAAAACCTGTTCATCCCGACTCCCGCCCTCATCTGTTTTTTGCCGTAGACACGACGTTTACACGTTAGTGTGCAAAGCTAAACTTGATTCACTACTTGCTACTTGAGTTACTACTCGATTCACTTCCAGCCGAGAAATGCCGATGCCTTGCCAATTATCGAGCCAAAAGCGTCCGATATGCCTGTCAGTCCGAATTTTTCAGCGATCACTTCGGAAAAATCCGCAGCCAGATCGACACTCCGGACAAACTCGTCCCCGTTTTGCACTACTGCCGTCGAAGTCACAGCAATCGTTATCGTCCCGGGGAATCGAATAAAAGTCAGATCGACGGGCAATGGGAATTCCCTTTTCGCGGCTACTACGACCTCTTTATACACGATCCTGTTTACCACATAACATTCCACGTCCAACTCGCCCGCTTTCGAACCGAGGCCGAGGCTTTCGATGCCTGTCACTATGCCCTCGCCCCTGGACCGGACGTCGCCCATGCCTGAAAAAAGGCTGACATACACGTTTTCCAAATTACTCTTGTCCGTTTCCCAGCTATATGACATCGAGCGTTCGTCGAAACAGAGCCAGGCGTCGCTGCTGTCGGTGGCGATAGCCGTTGCCGCGTATTGCGTGGCGCGCTGCAGCGTCCCCCTGGTTGGCAGGTATATCGCGAGCAGGACAAGTGCCGCGAATATCATGATTATTATGGGAAACAGGATGGCCGCTTCAACTATTGCGTCCCCGTTCGTATCCCTTATGATTTTAATAAACCTGAGCAAGCGGCCATCTCCTCTCACTTGATATGGTGCTTACTTGATACGGCGCTACTTGATATGGCGCTTACTTGACCTTGTCCGACCCCGATATGATCCGATCCCACAAATCATTGAGCCAGTCGCCCAGGAATGTCCATATCAGCACTATCGCCAGTACCGCTACCAGGATCAGAAGTATTGCCACGACAACGCCGGACAGCCCGCGTTCGTCCTTTTTCAGCTTTCTGGTGAAGCCGGACAGTGCGAGAAAGGCTGCTATCGGAAAGCCGCGTATTTTTTGCATCATAGAATATGCCCTCCTTTCTTTAGTGATTTATGATTCGTTTTTCGCGTCAGCAAACTAAGGGGCGTCGAGGACGCCGCCCCCGAAAAAGTATGAAAGTTGCCGGCGTGAGGCGTGCGTGGTTCGTTTGGCGCACTTTTGCCCAATATGTGTTATATCCCGGTGAAGTTCATTGCAACGGGGACCATGAGCATTACGAGGATTGCCAGGAGCAGCAGCATCGTCGGGACCATGAGCTTGGAATTTGCCTTTTCCGCGTCGCGTTTTGCCGTGTGGCGGCGTTCCTGCCACGCTTCATGGGCCATGTCCTTCAGGAGGCGCCCTATCTCCATATTGCCTTTGGAAAGGTTCTGCATTATGGCTGCTGCCAGTTTGGCGGTTTCCTTTGTGTTGCACCGGTTAAGGAAGTTGCTGAACGCGGCCTCCGGGCTGACAAGGTTGTCGAGTTCTTCGGAGGTTTTTCGCATTTCCATGTATAGTTCCTGATTCTGGCTGTATGCCGTTTCTTTCCATGCCCTGTCCATGACCATCCCGGACGTAACAAGGAGCGCAAGCTTCGAAACTACGTTAGGGAACTGTTTGCTAATCGCGTAGCGCCGCTTTCTGACCTTGTCTCCCAACTCGTCGTACATTGCGTACACCAGTACCAGCACCAGGGCGCATCCGATCCCGAGGACCGCCATTCCTATCGTCGCGTTGCCCGTCCCGGTTATCAGGGCGCCGAGCATCAGCGTCGCCGCGAGGCCGATCATTGGATACGAAAGCAGCTTGGCAAGCAGGTGATTCGCCTTGTATCCGGCGTGCTTCTTGCCGTATAGCTCATAGCTTTTTGACATTATCGTCTTATGGACCCCTCCTTTGCCGATCGCCTCAAACTCGCGAAGCAGAACATATCCGGGCATGTCCAGCACGTTGACGCTCCCAAGGTCGCCTTGCTGCAGGCTTATGCTCTCCCGTTTGAGCTTTTCTATCCTCTTCTCCGAACCGCCGCCCAGGAGCATTGCCATCCCCAATGCGGCAATGCCTTTGTATCCGGACAGTTTTTTTCTTTTCGCGACATCTTCCCTGCGCAGCCTGTCTATGGCGGCTATATTACCGAATACCTTGCCGTATGCCGCCGCGATCCAGTCCTCACGCGTGACCCTGCCCAGCAGCATGAGCCAGGCTACGGTAAGCAAAGTCGCAATAATCATAATGACGATGAGCATAAATCACTCCGAACCAGAGTTAGGGCAAGAACCAGGGCCAGGGCTAGCGCCAGCGCCAAGGCCATCGCGAGCGCCAGCGCCGGAGCCGGCTCTAAAGCCTCACACTGCTGAACTTCCTTGCCATGACGAAGCTTATCACAAACACGGCGAGCCCTGCGGTGGACACCAAACGCCCTGCTCCTGTCGTATAGATAGCGTCCATGAATCCCGCGCCGGCATATCCGACGACCCCAAGGACGATAAGCGGCATGAGCAGCATGATATTGACTTCGGATTTTGCGGCTGTCATCAGCGTGTCGATCTCCATCTCTATCTCCATTTTATCGGCTATTATCTGCTGGGTTTCGCGCACTATTTCGTCCGCTCTGCCCGACTTCCCTTCGATAGTCGCGTAAATGGACGCAAAGCTCGCAATATCCTCGAGCCCGCTGCGCTCCGCGATATCCAAAAAAGCCTCCGACAGAGGCACGGCGTTATTGAACCTGGCGACTATGACGTCGAGTTCGGTGATGATGTCACTGTCTTCGGGGTATATGAGGATCAAGTCCTCGCGCGCGCTTTGCAGCGACTTCAGCAACGGGTTCCCCGCCCTCATAGATACGGACATGGCTTCGAGCAGGTCAAAGAATTGCATCCGCAGCTTAAACGCGCGTTTTTTGACGGCGCCGTGCGCCGCGGCAAGAATGTTTACGCCTCCCAGCGCCACGCCCCCGGCTATCGACAGTGAGAAAAGCCTGTAAAAAATGAACAGCACCACAAACCCGGCGGCGAACCCGGCCAAAAAGGCCAGGGCATGATCCATCGTCGCCGATGGACAGCGCTTATATTCCGGCAAAGTGATGTTCCTGTCCAAAACTTAGATTACCCTTTCTATCCCCGCGTTCTCCAATTTGAATGTGTTTTTCATGTTGTTTGAGGTCCGCACGAGCCGGCCGTCTACATTGTCCCTTGTGCTCTCCTTTGACTCGCGGAACTCGAAAAGCGTATTTAAGCGGATCTGCCCTTTTTCTCCGTCATACCCCAGGACCTCGACTATCTCCATAGTCCTCCGGCTTTTATCTCGCAAACGCGACAGGTGGATGATTATGTCCAGGGCGGAGGCGATCTGTTGGCGTATCGCTTCGAGCGGCAGGCCGTCCGCGCCTTGAAGGACCATCGTCTCAAGCCGGCTGAGGATATCGAAAGTAGAATTTGCGTGGCCTGTGGACAGTGAACCGTCGTGCCCCGTATTCATTGCCTGGAGCATATCAAGCGCCTCCGCGCCCCGGACCTCCCCGACGACTATCCTCTCAGGCCGCATTCGCAAGGCCGTTTTGATCAGGTCGCGGATCGTCACCGCGCCCTTACCGTCGGCGCCCGCGTTGCGCGTCTCAAGACGTACGAGGTTGTCGATGTTCTTCATCTGGAGCTCCGCCGAGTCTTCTATCGTGATGATGCGCTCGTCTTTCGATATGAAATTGGAAAGGGCGTTCAAAAACGTAGTTTTGCCGCTGCCCGTTCCGCCGCTGACAAAGATATTGTATTTGGCGACGACGAGCAGCCGCAGGATCTCGGCGACTTCCGCCGTTATCGAGCCGAATGATATGAGCTTTTCGACCGTCATCGCTTCTTTCGGGAACCGCCGGATCGTTACGATCGGCCCGTTTAGGGCAACAGGCGGCATTACGACGTTGACCCGCGACCCGTCCTCCAGCCGGAAATCCACTATCGGCTCGCTTTCGTTGACTTCCCTGCCTGCCCTCGATACGAATTTAGTTATGATGATCTCAAGCTCGCGCCGGCTTTCGAATTGGCTGTCTATCTTCGATAATCCGCCGTCTTTTTCAATGAATATGTCCCTGAAGCCGTTTATCATCACTTCCGTCACGCCGGGATCCGCGATTATTCCGCCCAACACGCCAAATCCGCGTATCGACTCGAAGACGGCTTCGATGATTTGCTTTTTTTCTTTGAAGTTCAGGGCCGATAATCCGGGCTCGGCCCGCGGGGAATTCGCTCTCGCTTGCCCGACCCTGTCCCCCAGCGCTTTTGCTACCAGCGCTTTCAGTTGGTCGTTGTCCAGATGCGTCAGGTCGGCGTGGTTCTGCGTTTCCGTTTTTAGTTGGCTGATGAGCCTGTTGCGGGCTTGCACAGTCATATCGAGTCCTCTAAGCGCCTATTATGTAGCTTGACAGCGTCCTGTATACCGCGGTCGGGTCAGTCGTGTGCACCAACGGCAAAAATGTGATTTCTTCCGTAAGCGACTCCCTGACGGCGGCGTCCTTATTTGCGACGATCGTCGCTTTGTCTTTTATGGAGTCGAACACTTCGTGCTGCGATGTGAATTGGGAGAGCTTGAAATGGGACACATTTGCCGGGTCGATAACCAGCAGTATCCTGTCGGCAAGTTTGAATACCTGCCGGGTCCTGTCGTCGCATACGCAGGACATGTCGATGACCAGTTCCTCGGTAACGCCGGCGCACGCCTCTATAAGCGCCGAGATGTTATCGGCTGACAGGACGTTCATATCGTCGAAATTGTCCGGGTGACAAAAATACGACACCCCCCCGTTGTCCTGGCGTCGTAAGCCGCGAATGAGTATCTTTATATTTCCCTCGTCATTGTCAAGCATCTCGAAAACGGCGCTGATACTTTTTCCCATTTCGTCAAAATATGCCGGGACGCTGGAAAACGGCTCCAGGTCGAGGTACAGGACCTCTTTTCCCTCCGAGTGCTTCTTAGTTGCGTAGGCAAGCGCGACCGTTGTCTTGCCGACGCCCCCGGCGGGCGACCATACCGCGGTAACCCACGCTTTTTCCCTGTCTGAATCCCACCCGCTCCCTGAAACCTTCGCGTAGAGCTCAAGCACGTCCGATACCATGGCCGATATTCGCTGGAACTTTTTCACCCATTTCAGTTTTGCCGAGGTCACCGGCAGGGCCCGGCCTTCCTCCGCAAGCAGAATCGGAAGCGTTATCCGGCTCAGGTCCACTCCTTCGGCAAATGACGCTTCAAGCAGCGCCGCGTCGAACTTCTGTGCCTCCAGCATCTCGCGCATCCGGTCCTGTGACAGGCAAACGCTCACTGTTATGACGTCGGCATGATGCCTTGCTATGCTGTCCGACAGGTGCTCCGCATAATCCGCCTCATTCGATGCAATAAGGAGCTTAATCTTCATCTTGTTACCTCATCTCATGGGTGGTAACTAGATATTACATTACTGGAGCCCGAATGTCAAGAATATTTATCATAATATAGCACTAATTTGTCATTATTTTCTCCCATTTATTGTCACAATTTTCTACAGCGTTTTCGCCACTACCAAGTCGATAGTTGGTTAAAGCAAACACCTGCTCGTCATATTTTCACTTATTTTCTACCGAAAAAAAGTTTTCCCCCAGGGGCCTGTGCCGCCTGGGGGAAGATCGTTTCATATCGATAACCAAAAATCTCGTCATTTTTCGCGATATAAGCGAGCGCGGCTTGATCAATCAGATTTTCAATTGCACGATCACGAACATAACGCTCAACTGTTTCGATGAAACCTTACCAGTTGTACTGAACAAACAGCCTCTCTGCGACTATCAGCGCCTCCTCTCGAGTCAGGTTGTTCTGTGGGTTAAACCGACCGGTACTGTTACCCATCATGATTTTGTTCTTCTGTGCGAAGGCAATAAAACCGGTCGCCCAGTTGGAGATGTCGCCGCTGTCGAAATAGTTAGGAGTGCCATCCAGCTCAAGTTCGACCCCATTGATAATAGATATTACATTGCAAAGTATTTTGGCTGCTTGCTCACGTGTGAGCAAGCCATCCGGAGTGAACTTTGTAGATGAGGTCCCATCAATTATGCCAATGGACTTAGCCTTCTCGACAGCGGTTTTGTACACGCTGGATGCAATGTCGTCAAAGGGCGATTCATATTTTGTAATCGCTCCCTTGTTGGCCTCGTAGATGTTGACCATCAGCGCAGTAAACTCATCACGGCGCAAAGGATTTTGGAAGCTGTTTCTCAGTGTAGCCGGGATAACCCCACGGAAGTCGAGGGCATAGACTTCCCGGGAAGCCCAATAGGATAAGCCGGGTAGCAATGGGATTCCTGTGAATTTTCTATTGTCACTTAAATGAATGTCTCCAACAACGCGGCCTTTCACAATTGGATCGTTAAATGTCGTCAACGTTCCGAGGACGACCAGCGTCACACCCTCCGGAACTTCAAGAGTACAGTAGATATTCAGCCACAGACTCTTATTTGCTGGTATAATCAGGTTTCTGTCAATTTTGAAGTTGACTATTTCCGGACCTGGAACCAGGTTAAGCTCGTCATAAATAGAATTGTTTCCCAAGTAGTATTCGACTTTATCCACTCCAATATCTTTAGTGGAACTAATATTGAAAGAGACTATACCTTGCCCTACGGTCTCGATATCGCCGATATTTGGTGATTCTGTGTAGAAAACCAGCCTTCCGGACACTCTGATCATTCCGTAATTCTCAACGCGTCCTGTGAATCCCCAGTTATACGCGCTCACCGCGAGGGTAACGTTTGTATCTATGATAAGATTTTTATCGGTCGGATAAACAGGGGGGTTTTCCGATAAATCCATGCTTCGTTTGATAATGATTGTTGTCACTTTTGAATCATATGCCTCAAGAAACTGAGGAAAACTGAATACTTCGCACACGTTGCTGTAATATACAGCGTCCGGAACTGTTTCTTCAGTCTCCGCCAGCGCCGGTGTCACGAACCACATCACACTTGACACAGCCAGTATAACCGTCAATACCAGGATCCTCCACTTATTATCCATTTTCATTAATCCTCCAATTCTTGTTTCATTTTGCTTCCTAAGAAGTGATTTAGGAGAGGTAGTAATTACACCGAAACCGTTTGATAAAGCAAAGCGATACGCAACGGAGGAGTTATCAAATCGGAATAGGGCGGCGATGCCGCATGACGTAAATATCATCGAGCCGATATGCTCTGAGTATTGGTTGTTTTTACAGTTTATTATGTCTTTGCGTTTCTGCTCCCTGATGGGGTCAGGGTACTTTATCATGTAGGTTACACCATTTATAAGAACAGTGTCTTTCTTTTCGGAGCCGAGAAATTTGTTGAACCTTCTCTCGCCTGCATCAAAATCAATCATTGACCAGTGCCTCCAAGTAGTTGCGTATCTCTCCTGCTGTAACAGGGTTTATGCTGCCTTCAACTTCACGGGCTTTGAGAATGAAGAACAAAT
>Ga0123353_10013182_pt1 | contig 11823 bp, 12 predicted proteins | sample TergutLab28metaG_3_FD_92763 | JGI IMG/M metagenome (GOLD analysis project Ga0123353, IMG submission 92763) | Labiotermes labralis P3 segment gut microbial communities from Petit-Saut dam, French Guiana - Lab288 P3 | ecosystem: Host-associated > Arthropoda: Insects > Digestive system > Gut ... | reverse complement strand
TGTTGTAAACAGTTTTAAAAACGCAACCCAGATAGTAAAGATCGCTCTTGTCGGAAAATATATCCATCTTAATGATACATATAAATCAATTGTGGAAGCTATTTTTCATGCCTCAATAGCAAACAATGTAAAAGTCGAAATAATAAAAATAGATTCCGAAGAACTTGAAAAAGTCGGAAATAATGAAAATGAAATTAAAAAGATTTTTAATGGTATATCCGGTGTTCTTGTTCCTGGCGGCTTTGGGCAAAGAGGTGTTAACGGGATGATCCAGGCTGTAAAGTATGTAAGGGAAAACAATATACCTTATTTTGGAATATGCCTTGGAATGCAAATAATGGTTATTGAATATGCAAGAAATGTAGTTGGATTTGGGAAAGCAAACAGTACAGAATTTTCTCATGATACACCATATCCTGTTATAAGCCTTCTTGAAGAGCAGATAGATACCAAGCTTTATGGAGGGACAATGAAGCTTGGAAACGGTGATACAAAGCTTACTAACGGCACAAAAATATCTGATATATATAAAGAAGAAATAATTACAGAAAGACACAGACATAGATATGAATTTTCAAATAAATACAGAGATGCTTTCAGGGATGCAGGATTTATAATAAGCGGATATACTCTTGATGAATCACTTGTGGAGTCAGTTGAATGGCCTGATCATAAATGGGGTATAGGAGTTCAGTATCATCCTGAATTTAAATCTAAACCTTTTTCTCCGCATCCGCTCTTTGTACAATTTGTAAAGGCGAGTAAGGAGAATGCAAAATAATCACCATCTCTTTTTTCTTAAGTTAATAATTATTTTACTATTGGCTTTTGGAACAGCATGCAGTTTTGATTATAAAGAAGCAATGGTCGATGAAGAGATTTCCGGCGGAACACCTAATGCTGTTATTATTAATTTAAATGAAACAGTTATAAAAAAAGGGACAATAGCCTATAGTTTGAAAGCTGATAGAGCAGAGACTTTTGATAAAAGAAAGTTAACAGTTTTTACAAATATTCAATTTACCGAATATGATAAAACAGGAGAAACTGCAACCGAAGGGGAAGTCAGCCATGCAAGTTTTTTCTCTGATACTGAAAATATGGAATTTGATAAATATTTCAAAGTTGAATCTTTGCAGCAGGGCTATTACATTGAAGGAGATTCAATTTCCTGGGATGGAAAAGAGAAAGTTCTTACATCTGATTTTGAAAGAGAAATAATTATAGGAAAAGAAAACGGCTCTTATATTATAGGCAAGGGTTTTAATTCCAAAGCTTCGAATAACAGTTTTAACTTTGAGGGCGGGGTAGAGGGAATTTATCTTTCTGAAGATGATGAAGATGATGAAGATGATGAAGATGATGAAGATAATGAAGAAGAGTAATTGATTTTGAGAACAAATTCATGAATAAAAAAATCATTTTATTATTTTTTAATCCACATATGATCAATACTTGCAGGAGCAAGCATACATTGTTTTTTAAAATGATGTTGCTGATGATTCTTGTGCTTTCAGCAAATTACTGTATGGCAGATACCTTTACATTTAATGGAGATAACTTTTCATCGATAATGTCAAAAGGCAAGGAGCATACAGTGCTTTCCGGCAATGCAAAAATAGTATCAGGTTCTACAATTATAACTGCCAGCAAAATAGAGTTATATGGAAATAATTACCGCTTTGCAGAATGTACCGGAATAGTAAAAGTTGAAGATAGTAAAAAAGGGCTTCACATAGTAGCAGATAAAATGGTTTTTGACAGAATAGAGGATATATCCAGGCTTGAAGGTTCTGTTGTAATGGAAGATTTCAGAAACGAGGTAATTGTAAAAGGCGACTATCTGGAATATTTGGGAAAAACAGAAATTGCCACTGTGCAGATAGGTGTCAGGATATTAAAAGAGGATATGGCTTGCCGCGCTGAATTTGCTTTTTACAACAGAAAAACCAATATTCTTGATCTCTCAGGTCTTCCTTTTGTTTACTGGAAAGGGGATGAGTACAGAGCTCTTAAGATAACGATAAATCTTGATACAGATGAAATATCTCTTGAAGGCAGAGTTTCAGGTTTGATACATGATGATGATGAAGAGAATGAAAAAAAAGAAACAGATAACTGAAAAAAGTATTGGAATTTTGAAGCTATACAAGATATATACAGGTTATATTATAGCAGGAGCAATGATTGATAGATATTAAAAGAAGCCAGACAATGCTTGGTGTTGAAGGGCTTAAAAAAGTTTACAGAAAAAAAACTGCTGTTGGTGATGTAAGTTTCTCCATGGAAAGAGGAGAAATTGTGGGGCTTCTTGGACCAAATGGCGCAGGAAAAACAACAGTATTCTATCTTATTGTTGGATTTATAAAACCAACAAGCGGAAGTGTTTATTTGGGGAATATCGATATATCAGAGTATCCAATGTATAAGAGGGCAAGGCTTGGAATATCATACCTGCCGCAGGAAACATCAATTTTCAGAAAACTTACAATAGAAGATAATATTAAAGCAATACTTGAAATACGCAAAGATATTAATCAGGAAGAAAAAAAAGAAATTCTTGAGTCTCTGCTTTTTGAGCTTGGGATATCTTCAATAAGAAAACAAATGGCTTTTACCCTTTCCGGAGGAGAGAGGAGGCGCACTGAAATTGCAAGAGCCCTTGCCATTAAACCTTCTTATCTTCTTCTTGATGAGCCTTTTGCTGGAATTGATCCAATTGCAGTATATGAGATCAAGCAGATTATTAAAAAACTTGCAACAAAAGGGATAGGCATACTTATTACAGATCACAATGTAAGAGATACTCTTGAAATAACAGACAGGTCATATATTATAAATTTGGGAGAAATTCTTACAAGCGGGAACCGGGAAGAAATCCTTGCCAATGAACAGGCCCGGCATATATATCTGGGACATAATTTTTCAATGCAATAAAATTTGCGAAATATCTCACAAAAGCCCAAGTTCTGCGTTTTTCTCCTATATTCCTTTTCAAATATTCATTGACAAAATCAAATTGTGATTCTAAATTTATTATAAAGGGTTGTAAATTAAGGATAGCTATTCTTAATTATGGACTACAATAATTTTGGGAGTTATCATTGCAATACCAGAAACCTGTATTGATACAGGAACAAAAAATGAAAATGAGCCCACAGATGTACCAAACAATACAACTGTTGGCTTTGCCTGCTCAGGAACTTAAGTTAAAGATAGATGAAGAAATTCAACAAAATCCTGCTTTGGAAGCTGTAGAAAAAAATAATACTCTTTCACTTGATGATATTCCAAAAAAAAGCAGTGATGGAGATGATTACTCGGAAGAGAGTTCTGATCCCGGAGTTTTTTCACAAACCGACAATAATAATGACAGTAAAAGAATGTTCATTGAAGGGGCGCTCTCCCGTCCCCCATCATTACAGGATTATCTTCTTGAGCAATTACTTGTACAACCTGTTAAAAAAACCATTTTAGAGATAGGGAAATTGCTTATACAAAATCTAAGTGAAGATGGGTTCAATATCGAAAAAACAGGAACCTTTACAAAAGGATATCATCTTAAAGATATTAATAAAGCCATATCTCTTGTAAGAGTGCTTGATCCTCAGGGAACGTGCACAGATAATTTTAAAGAATCTCTTATTGTTCAGGCAAAAATAGATAAATCCAGACCTTCTAAAGTAGTTGAAATTATCGAGAACTATTTTGAGCTTCTGGAAAAAGGAAAATATAAAGAAATAGCAGAAGAGATAGGAACAAGTGAAAGAAAAATAAAAATTGCACTTGAATATATCAGGACATTAAACCCTTTTCCCGGAAGGCAATTTTCAACTGAAACTACAATATATGTTATACCGGACTTAATGATAACTACTTCAAATAACGAAATAATTATTAAACTCAACGAAGAAGAGATTCCGGTTCTAAAGATAAATAAAGAGTTTAATGAACTTCATAAAAACAGAAAAAAACTAAAAGATAAAAAAACAGTTCAATTTCTTAATTCAAAAATCAAAGAAGCAGAGTTATTTATTACTAATGTTCACTTAAGGAACCATACTCTTATAAAAACAGCAGAGGCAATAGTCCATTTCCAGAAAGATTTTTTCCTGAAAGGACCTAAATTTTTAGCGCCGCTTACATTAAAAGATATTTCGGAGCAGGTAGGAGTTCATGAAACTACAATTTCAAGAATTTCCAACAGAAAATATATTCAGACTGACTGGGGAATATATGAAATAAAATATTTTTTTTCCACGTCCCTTTCAATGACTGATAGCAGGAAAGATATGGTTTCGCGTGTAAGCGTTAAACATCTTATAAAAGATATAATTAAGGATAAAGGAAAAAGAAAAAATTTATCTGATCAAACTATTGCTGATTTTCTTAAAGAAAAGAAAGGAATTAAAATAGCAAGGAGGACAGTCGCCAAGTACAGAAAAGAGCTTGATATAGCCTCTTCATATGAAAGATAATTTCAAATTAAGGAGAAAATTATGAATCTAGAAATTAAAGGAATTCATTATGAGGTAACTGAAAGAACAGCTGAGCAAATCGAAAAAAAAGTAAAAAAGCTTGATTTTGCAGCAGACAAGATTATTGATTTACTTTTTAGAATTGAAAGGGATAATGCGATTTATGTTATTTCTACAAATATTAACTTTCGATGGGGATTAAGTCACAGGATAAGAGTTAAAAATCATGATCTTTATGATGGAATAGATAAAATTATAGAAAAAATTAGAAATAAAGTTTCAAAAGAAAAAGAAAAAATACAGGAGCACTCTGAAAAAGTGTGATTTTTCATAAACAACTCGACCGGAAGAGAGCTTTTTGCCAAGTTCTCTTCCATTATTCATTTTCTTGTTATAAGATAAGACAGTATGAAAAAAATAACAGTACTGGATCTGCTTAGCCTTGACCTGAAAGACAATGATGATCTGCAGCTAAAATGTATAGCAGGGAGAAAAGGTCTTAGCAGAGAAATAGCTGTACCTCATATAGACAGGCCTGGTCTTGAGCTTGCTGGATATTATGATAACTTTGCATATCAGCGCATACAGATTTTTGGAAGAGGGGAATTTGCATTTTTAAAAAAGCTGATAAAAGAAAATAATGTAGGTTCAATAGAAAAGTTTTTTACTTTTCCTTTTCCATGCTGTATATTTCCATATGGCGCAATGCCTGAAAATTTTTTTATTGAGCAGGCAGAGAAAACAATGTCTCCAATTCTTCAGACGCCGCTTGCTTCTCCTGAATTTTTAGGCAGGCTTACCAGAGTACTGGAAAATATTTTTGCTCCACAACAGGTTGTTCATGGTGTATTTGTGGAAGTTTTTGGAATAGGTATTTTGATAAAAGGCAAAAGCTGGGTTGGAAAAAGCGAAGCAGCTCTTGAACTTATTGAAAGAGGGCATAGCCTTATTGCCGATGACCTTGTTGAAATAAGGAGAATAAGGGGAAACCATCTGGAAGGAAGAGGCGCGAATGCTTTTTTTGGACACCATATGGAAATACGGGGACTTGGAATAATTAATATTACTCATCTGTTTGGTGTAGGTTCAATACGAGATTCCGAACAGATACAACTTATTATTAATCTTGAGACATGGGATCCTGATAAATTATATGATAGAATCGGGACAACTGAAATGACAGAAGAGATATTGGGTGTTCATGTGCCATGTTTTATAATACCTGTAAAACCAGGGCGCAATATACCAATATTAATTGAAACTGCTGCAAAAAATGAAAGATTGAAAAAGATGGGTTATTACTCTGCAAGAGAGTTTAATCAGAATGTAATGAAATGGCTGGAAACTGATTCAGCAGGCGATCCTAATGAATAATTTTGTAAAATTATGGAGAAGCAATTAGATGATTGAAAAAGATGTTGTTGTAAAAAACAGGGCAGGAATTCATGCAAGACCTGCTGCAAGCATAGTTAAACTTGCCAATAAATTTAATTCTGAGATAAAAATAGAAAAAGATGGTGATGAAATAAATGCAAAATCTATCATGGGGATAATAGCGTTAGCTGCTACATTTAAAACAGAATTAAAAATTATTGCAGAGGGTGATGATGAAGCAGCTGCGGTTGAGGCATTATACAATTTATTCGAGAACAAATTTGAAGAAGAATAATATAGTCTTTTTATTTTTTTTACTATTTTTTCCGCTATTTAATATCTCTGCCATGGATGTATTATATGAATTGGACGGCAATAACCTCTTGATCTGTTCAATAAGTACTCCTCCAATGAAAACCAGCAATATACTGGATTCAATGGAAATAGGGCACAGGTCAGAAATTGAATTCATAATCAAGGTATATAAAAACAAACCGCGGTTTTTCAGTTTTCTTGGAGACCGGCTTGAGAAGGACGGTTCTGTTTCTTATATTGCAACAAGAGACATGGTAAACGGAACATTTACAATATCAAAATCCAATGGGCAGAAAATCAAAATAGAAGATGAAAAATCTTTTTTTGATACTTTTTTTTCTGCTGAAGATATCAAGATAGATATGAGCAAAGCTGGAAGCGGAGAATATTATATTTTAAGCCGTATTGAAATGAAAATAATCAAGCTAATTCCCCCTCTTAATCTTTTGTCCGATATTATTCCCGGTGTTATATCAAAGACTGATTGGGTAAAAGTTGGCACATTCAGGATAAATTAATGAAAGGGCCTTATCCTCTTATAAAATCCAGGGCAGGTCTTTTAAGCATTCTCTTTATTTATGCGTTCATAATTTTTTTAATACTTTTTCTATCAAGACAAATAATGAATGATCTCTCAACTGATGATGTTCCAACGAGATTTATCTTGCTTCCATTTGCAATTGTTCTTCCCCTTTTTCTTGCAAGCAATATTATTGTAAATATTGTAAGGGTAATAAAAGATACAAAAAGAAAAAAAGCAGGAGCTACTTTTAAAATCAAGCTGATCCTTTTTTTCTCCTTTGTTGCTTTTGTTTCTGCTATACCGCAGGCAGTTCTTTCAACAAACTTTATTGATATTGTTATGAAATCATGGCTTGCAAAAAATCATTCAGGGGCTGTAAAAGGTGGTCTTGAAATTGCCATGGATTATTACAAAGAGAGGGCTGCCTCTCTTGAAGCAGCTGTAGATTCTCCATTTTTTATTTATGCTGTAAATATTATTCCTGGTGATCCTGAAAGAGCCTGGATAATGTATAAAGAAAGTTTTCCATTTATATCAAGCATGCAGGTGCTTAGAGATGGGAAAACAATTTATTTTACAGGAGATACTGGCGGGAGAATCAATGATTATAGAGTCTCTTCTATGGGAAGAGGGCTTTTGGCAAAAGATACAATAGAAGATATTACGGTTTTAAGAGCACAGGGTTTTTTCAGAAACAAGGGTATAATTTATTCTGTTATCTTTAGTTCATTTCTCCCTGAAAAGTTTGATGCTAAAGCGGAAAATCTTACATCATCCTATGATGTTTTTTTTCAGCTTGAAAATTATCAGGCGGTATTCAGGATCATAATTCTGGGAGTGCTTGTTTTTTTTAGCTTACCTATTTTTCTCTTATCCATAATTATAAGTTTCAGGTTATCAGAAGAAATTCTTCATCCAATTGTGCAGCTTGAAGAAGCTATAAGGAGGGTCGCAGAGGGCGATTTTTCATTCAGACTTCTTGCAAGGCCGGGAGATAATATTTCGGTACTTATCAGTTCTTTTAACCAGATGATAAAAGAGCTTGAATCTTCGAGAAAGAAAAATATGCAGGCAGACAAAATTACCGCATGGAAAGAAATCGCCCGCCGCATGGCTCATGAAATAAAAAATCCCATTACTCCAATTAAGCTTTCCGCAGAACGGATGCTAAGAAGATATAATTCCGATGATCCAAACTTTGATAAAATTCTTAATTCTTCGGTAAAAGTTATTGTAACAGAAGTTGACAGATTAAATCGTCTTTTGGAAGAGTTTGGCGATTTTGCAAGAATGCCTCCGCTTGTGCTTTTACCAGTAAAACCAGCTGAAATTATAAAAGAGGCCTGCGATATTTTTTCTTCATCATCGCAAAGCATTGTCTTTGATGTTGTCAATATAGATGAAAATACAACTATACTTGCAGATAACGAAAAAATAAAACAGGTTCTTATAAACCTGTTTACCAATGCAATTGATGCAATGGATGGAGAAGGCGTTATTCGCATAAGATCAGATAAAATCATAAAAGAAAACAGGCCATTTTTCAGGATCCAGATTGCAGATACTGGCCGTGGGATAGATAAAGATATAGTAGACAAGATTTTTTCACCATATTTTACAACAAGAGAAAAGGGAACAGGGCTGGGTCTTGCTATTGTTGAAAGGATCATTTTTGACCATAATGGTTTGATATGGTTTGAAACAGAAAAAGGAACTGGGACTACATTTTTCATTGACCTGCCCTTTGGAGTAGAAGATGAACAAAATACTAGTAATTGATGATGAAGAAAATATAAGAGAAGTATTATCCGGAATACTTGAAGATGAAGGCTATTCTGTTGAAACTGCAAAAGACGGGAATGAAGGGCTTAAAAAAGCAGAAAGCGGGATTTTTGACCTGGTAGTACTAGATGTATGGCTGCCGGGAATGGGCGGCATGGAAGTGCTGGATAAAATCAAAAAAACAATCCTTGATATTGAAGTTATTGTCATATCCGGACATGGAAATATTGATATGGCTGTAAAAGCTGTTAAAAGAGGAGCTTTTGATTTTCTTGAGAAACCTCTCTCCCTGGATAAAGTTATTACAGTAGTTAAAAATGCATTAAAGCTGGAACACCTTAAAAAAGAAAACAGAGAATTAAAAGAATCTTTATTCTTTGAAGATAACAGTATAACAGGCTCAACTCCTCAAATAGAAAAGATAAGAAAAACAATCAGCCAGGTGGCAGCGTCTGATGCAAGTATAATGATTACAGGAGAGAATGGAACAGGCAAAGAACTTGTAGCGCGGGAGATCCACAGAGAAAGCAATAGGCAGAATTTTCCTTTTATTGAAGTTAACTGCGCATCGATACCTGATTCTCTTCTTGAGAGTGAACTTTTCGGGCATGAGAAAGGCTCTTTTACTGGTGCGGTTTCAGGCAGAAAGGGAAAATTTGAACTTGCAGATAAGGGAACTATTTTTCTTGATGAAATTGCGGATATGTCTTTAAATGCCCAGTCAAAAGTTTTACGCGCTGTCCAGGAAATGCGTTTTGAAAGAGTTGGAAGCGAAAAAAGCATTCAGGTTGATGTAAGAATAATATGCGCTACAAATAAAGATGTTGCTGCAGAAGTAAAAGCAGGAAGATTCCGGGAAGATCTGTTCTTTAGGTTAAATGTTATACCTATTAATGTTCCTTCTCTGCGTGACAGAAAAGAAGATATTCCATTGCTTGCTGCCTATTTTCTTAAAAAATACAACAGGAAAAAACAGTCCGGAGAAGCTGCAGTAGAAAAAACTATTTCTGAAGAAGGATACAATATTTTTAAACAATATCCATGGCCAGGCAATATAAGAGAACTTAAAAATGTTTTACAAAGAATATCTGTAATGAGCGATGAAACTGTTATATCTCCAGAGACAATAAAATATTATCTTGATGAAATGCAGATAAGCAATGTTCATTCTGTTGAAGAAAATACAGAGCCTGGAAATTTCCCTATCTTTTTTGATCCAGCTCTTGCATTAAATGATGCAAAAGATTTATTTGAAAGAAATTTTATTATTAATAAACTTGAAAAAAATGGTTATAATATAACAAAGACTGCAAAAGAGATGGGTCTTTATCCGGGGAACCTTCACCAGAAAATAAAGAAACTGGGGATTGATATAAAATGAAAACGCTTACAAACAGGCAAACAGAAATTCTGGAATTTCTCAAAGATTACAGGAATAAAAATTCCTATTTGCCTACAATGCGGGAAATAGCTGATCATTTTAAAATTTCAGTAAAAGCTGCTTATGATCATGTTAAAGCTCTTGAGAAAAAAGAAGTTATAAAGTGCAATCTGAGAAGATCTCGTTCTATTGAAATTATTAAAACTGTAGAAGTTGATGAACTTATAAATATCCCAATTCTTGGAAATGTTGCAGCAGGTATCCCTCTTCTTGCAGAAGAAAATCTTGAAGGCTTTGTCTCTATTCCTGCCAGGTTTTTAAAAAAAGGGGAACATTTTGCGCTCCGTGTAAAAGGAGACAGCATGAAAGATGCTGGAATATTCGAAGGAGATATTGCATTTTTTGTTATGCAGGCAAATGCGGAGAATGGAAATATTGTAGTAGCATTTTTAAATGATGAAGCAATCACCTTGAAAAGAATTTATAAAGAAGCAAATAGAATAAAACTTAAAGCGGAAAATTCTGTTTATCCTCCGATTTATACACAAAATGTAAAAATTCTGGGAAAGCTGATTTTTATAATGAGAAGCTATGACTGAAGTAAAAAATCCGCGAATACCTATGCTAGTCCATCTTCTTCTTGGTCCGGAAGTTGGAGAAAAAAATAATTTTATACAGAACATAAAAGATTCTCTGGCAAAAACCTTTGGCGGAGCTGTGGATTCATACACTTTTTATCCCTATGATTCTGATATTTCAGACATTATTTCAATAATGAGAAATATCTCTCTCTTTGCGCAGGCTAAAGTTGTCTTGATAAAAAATTGCCATGATCTAAATAAAAGCGATGTTGCATTAATTGCTGAGTATATAAAGAACCCCGCCAAAGACTGTGTTCTTATTCTTGCATCTGATAACATAAAAGCAGACCCTGTAATTGATAAAGCTGTTCCTGCTGAGTGTAAAAAAATATTTTGGGAAATGTTTGAAAGCACAAAGAAGGGATGGGTGGTTCAATTTTTTCGTAAGGAAAAAGTTGAAATTGAAAACAATGCTGTTAACTTTCTTGTGGATGTATTGGAAGGCGACACTGAATCACTAAAAAAAGAGTGCAACAATCTAATCCTTTTTTTTGGACAGAATGAGGTTATAACAGAAGAAAAAATAGCAGATTTTTTTTATAGCAGAAAAGAGGAAAATATTTTTTCTCTTTTTGATTATATTGCCCAGGGCAATCTTGAAAAATCTGTTGTTGCTGCAAAAAATATGATTCTTTCAGGAGAAAGCACACCCATTCGAATGCTTGGCGGCATCCTGCGGCAAATAAAAAATGCATATGAAATTGAAAAAATTATTGCTCAAAAAAAATCTTTTTCTGAAGCCTGTACAGAGCTTAATATAAGAATAAAAAAAATGCAGGGAACATACTCAAGCGCAATACAAAATTATTCAATAAAAGATATTGAAAAAATAATTACCCTTACTGCTTATTATGATCTGCTTTTCAGATCCATAAAAACAGAGATGCAGCTTATAATGATCCATGTTTACCTCTATTCAATTATTGTGAATAAAGGTGAGAATTTCCTTAAAAGATAATCTATTTTCCTATTTTTGTTCCTGATACTTTTGCATAATATCTGGCCAGAGCGCTGTGGTCATCCTGCCCAAATCCATCAGCATGCAGGGTTTCCATCATTTCTCGCACCAGGGATGTTAAAGGCAAAGGAGAGCCAACCCCGTGCCCGGTATCCAGAGCATTGGCAAGATCTTTGATATGCAGATCGATTTTAAAACCAGGTTTGAAATTGCTATCTATCATCATCGGAGCCTTGGCATTTAATACAGTAGAACCTGCCAGTCCTCCTTTTATTGCCTGGAAAACCAAATCAGGATCAACGCCGGCTTTTTTTACCAAAGTAAGAGCTTCGGCTACTGCGGCAATATTAAGAGCTACTATAACCTGATTT
>Ga0123353_10013181_pt1 | contig 11823 bp, 9 predicted proteins | sample TergutLab28metaG_3_FD_92763 | JGI IMG/M metagenome (GOLD analysis project Ga0123353, IMG submission 92763) | Labiotermes labralis P3 segment gut microbial communities from Petit-Saut dam, French Guiana - Lab288 P3 | ecosystem: Host-associated > Arthropoda: Insects > Digestive system > Gut ... | reverse complement strand
TTGTTCCAATGGCGGTTTTTGAGTCTGATTTCGTGTCGGACGGGATTGAAACCGCTTTCGTGCTGCATGTTGCCGATGATTCCGGCCGCCTGATTGGGCGTGAAGCCGACTGATATGAGTCCGCTCCAGACTCTTGCTCTGGCTGTACCGCCGGAAATTTGGATATCGCCGGCATAACTGGGGAGACAAAAGTTTCTACCGCCAGTGGGGTCGAAGTAGAGGATGGTGTTTACGTCGAAGAAGTCAAGGATGGATTCGCTTACGGCGGCGGCAGGGGCGGCGGGAGCAATTATTGGGGTGGCGAGGAGGAGGGACAGGAAGATGAGGAAGGTAGACTTGACAATGGTTTTCATTGATTATTATTATACCATGAATTGGTCTATTTTCGGTTGACGTTGTCGATGACAGATTTGGGGATGTTGGGGTAGTTAGCATAGCTGAAGACAATTTCTGGTGAGGCGGCTACCTGCCAGGTGTCGTTGGTTTTGTGGAGGATAATACGGTAAGTGTCTCTGCTTCGGCCTACTTCAAAGGTTTTCACGAGTAGGGTTCCGCCATACCACTCACCGCGGATGTAGAGGGACTCTTCGATGATATCGTATTCGGCTATCAGTTTGTTATAGTCTATCATCGTTTGATGGATGAAGGCACGCTCTTGGTCTAGCAATCTGTCAAGATAAGCTGTGGAGAAGTCTGGGTCGATTTTTATGGTGTCCGTGGTGCCGTCTACGGTAAATCGAATGGGGGAGGTATCGATGCGCTCACCTTCTGGATTAATTTCGTAGGATCCTTCCTGGAGGCGGATGGTGCCGTTTTGGGTAAGAGTGGTTACTTCCATACCGACGAACGCATACTCCCGATCGGCTACGCGCACGGTGATTTTGGTGACATCGCTGGATAGTTCGAAAGATACATTATGGAAAGTGGATAGCCAATTGATCAGAGCAACACTTCCGACGACGATGGTTAATGCTAGCAAAGTGATAATGATATTTCGGATGATTTTGCTATTCATGGGCTACTCCTAAAAGGATTCTCGTAATCATCGAATTCGACAATGTAGTCTGCGGCATCAAAACCCATGCTATAAATTTGCCGAATAGCTCCGTTGCGGATGCCTTCAGGAGCTTGGATAAGGATGAAGAAGCTATCGAGGTCGTCGGGATTTTTGAATCTATAAGTTATTGCGAAAACCGCGTTCCTGAACGTCAAAAACCTGGCGATCGGATATCTATTGTTTATCTCTAGTTCATAATTTAACCAATAAGTGTCGCCGATTTCGGAGACTAATTGGTTATCGCTTGGACTATGCTTCAGATAATTAAACCCGCCGCCTACCTCCTCCATGATATAGGTTAGCTGGTAAGGTTCATCGACAGTGACGGTTATTTCCGTCGAATACTCAATGAACCCTTCTTTAGAAATCACCACTTGATATGCGCCTGGGTTTATCTTTTGTGTTCCGCGGGTTCTATATGATTTTGAGTTGAGCTTGACTGAGGCATCTTGAGGGACTACAGTGATTATGATTGAGGCCTGTGGAGTTCTATTGCTGATGAATACCCAAACAATGACACCTACTAATGCTAGCCCAAGCAAGGCAATGATGAATATTTTTTTGCCTTTCGATAACTCATTATGATTAAGAAACATATTTTTCTATCCTCTATACCTGAATGCTAAAAAGCTACCGTTAAAAAAGCGCTGTTGCAGGTCAGTGACGCGCCCTGTTTTACCGTTTTTTGAAGAGCATGACGCGTGTGCTACTTCGCCGTTGCCAAGATAGATTGCGACATGGCGAGAGCCTATTGTTGGGTTCGCTAAGACATCTCCGGGTTTGAGGTCGGCTTCTGAGCCGAATTTGCCGATTTCTTGCCATTTATCTGGATTTCTTCTGAAATAGGCTGCCTGGAGGTCAACCGTTAGCATGCTTAGGGCTTCTTCTTTGGTGATGACCCCGGCGGCGAATAAGACTGTGGCTGCGAATCTGTCGCATGATGCACCAAAACCGAGATATCCACCACAAAAACTGCCACCAACTGTTCCGGTCCACTGACCCAGTTCTTGGAACCAATGTTGATATGCGGCGGTGGGGTTGTCTGGGGCGGCATTTGCGCCTTTTGGCTGAGCAAGCGCTCTGGCGGTCTCGGCAATATTAGCGTAGCCGCCCGGATCTAGGCAGTTGTCAGTGCGTGGCGATGATGACAGATTCAAACCAATGATGCCGTTGTAGAGTCCTTCTACGTATTGATTGATTTGGAGATCGGTCATATTATTGTCTCTTAATGGATCATGGTTGGCAAATTCGTTGTAGACCCAAGGTATATCTTCTGGGAACAACATTTCTAATGCAGTATCGCCTTTAGTTGTCATGTTTCGGTTGTTGCTTGGCATAAAGAGGCCTGACAAGTTGCCTCTGGTGGATACCGATCTGCCGCCCTCTGCCGCTGAACGGGCGTTGGCGATTGCTGTGGCATACTGTTGGCTTAATGTTGCTGTCTGCTGGGCGGTTTCTGCAGGAATGCCGAGTTGCCCGCTACCAAATGTAACTCTAGCGTTGACGTTAGTCCCAGACGGAAAAGTGCCACTGTACTGAGGATTGTTCTCGCGATATCTTCCGATTTCTTGATACCAAACTTCATTAGTACTGGTGTCTGAGTGAATAGCGATGCCGATGGCAGCTCCTGCGTCACGCGCCATTTGAGCACGCTCACTTACTGAGGGGTTAGTGTTGTTGCTTTCTCTGGCTAACACTACGGTGTACCCGTCGGCTTCTAGCTTGACTCTTAATCGTTGCGCTACTGTTAACATATTGGAGATTTCGTTTGCGTTTGCACTACTGGAGCCATAGACTAATCCGCCAAGTCCAATTGTGTTGGAGGAGACATTACTGCCGTGACCTGGAGATAAGAATACTGTGCTACCCGCTACTCCCCCGCCCCCTCCTCCAGGAGATCCTCCTAGATGACCAAATCGGGCTAGGATGTTGGCGCCATGACTGGCTCGAGTACTGCGAGCCCCTGTATAGCTTGCAGGAGTTGCCCCATAGCTAGTCAGGGTAGATCCTGGTCTCTCGAAACTGAATAGGATAAACTCTGCTACGAGTGCTACGTCGGATATTTGTTGGATAACCGCCAGCTCGGAGCTGCCACTAGGGAATGTACTTATAACACTTATTATGCTACTGGAATCCGACGAGCGAGGGCGCGGTGTCCTGCCTTGGAGCTCCGTGATGATATATTCGATTTGAAAAGCATAAAGCGCCGCAAGTTCTTCCTTGGTAATCATAGTCCTTAGCGTATCAATGTCTACGTTATAAGTTTCGTTGTAATATTTCTCAAAGCCTGCTGCTTTGAAGGCAGCGACAAAGTTGTCGCGACGACCGGGGTTAGTCCACTGTGCTATGCCATATCCACCTTTACCAAAAGCTTTACCATATTCATTTTTGGTAGGAGAGGCACTTTCACTGATGAGGTTTCCGATAATACCGGCAGCTTGTTCGGGGGTGAAGAGGCCGGTCGACATAAACCCATTCCAAACCATCTCCATTGGTTCATCGCCAGTGACGACAACCATGCCACCAGAACCAACGCCGCCAGGTATGCAATTGTTGGCGAAGGGATCATAGAAGAGGATGTTGTTTTCGGCGAATTTAATGAAGGTGTCTTCGTCGAGGGCGGCGACAGTGGCAGTAATAGGGACGGCAAGGAGGAAGACTAGGGTTAGGATGAGGAAGGTCTTGACGAATTTCTTAAAGTGTGATATAATGGGGATATTCCGTGAAGCCGGGCTGGGGTTTTTGTGGGCTTTCATTGTGCTTATTGTAACACGTATTGAGAGGCTAGTGTAGTTTCGCAGTGGGGGGGAAGATGGAACCTTTGAGGAGGTGCTGGACTTCTTTTTCCTCGAGAGTTTCTTTTTCGAGCAGAGTCTCGGCGAGGAGGTCGAGGTGTTTTTTGTTGGCTCTCAGGACAAGTTCGGCGCGTTTGGTGGCTTCGAGGGTGAGGTCTTCGATTTCGGCGTCAATCAGTTCGGCGGTTTTTTCGGAATAGGCTTTGGCGCGATCGCCAAAGAAATTAACTTCGGAGGTATTGAAGACTTGGTTGCGGGTTTTGGTGCCCATGCCTTCTTCGGCAATCATTTCTCTGGCTAGCTCGGAGACATGCTTGAGGTCGGAACTGGCGCCGGTGGTGACGCCGTCGGTGCCGAAAATGAGTTTTTCGGCCATGCGACCGCCCATGGCGCGAGCTAAGACGTCTTTGAGTTCGTAGATATTTTTGTAGCTACGGTCTTCTTCGGGGAGGAACCAGGTGACGCCACCAGTGAGTCCGCGGGGGATGATGGTGATTTTGTGGACGGGGTCGCTGTCGGGCAGGACGTGCCCAACGACGGCGTGGCCAGCTTCGTGGTAGGCGGTGATTTTGCGTTCTTCATCGGTCATGACTTTGCTTTTGCGTTCGGGGCCGATGGCGACGCGTTCGAAGGCCTCGGTGAGGTCGGCGTTACTGATGATTTTGTGGCCTTGGCGGGCGGCGGTGATGGCGGCTTCGTTGGCGATATTGGCGAGATCAGCGCCGGACGACCCGGCGGTTTTGGCGGCGAGGGCTTTGAGGTTGATGCTTTCGTCGACGGGTTTGCCTTTGAAATGGACTTCAAGGATTTCCAGGCGGTCTTTGCGCTCGGGGAGGGCGACGTTGACGTGGCGGTCAAAGCGACCGGGGCGGAGGAGGGCTTTATCGAGCATGTCGACGCGATTGGTGGCGGCCATGACGATGACGCCGGTGTCGTTGTCAAAACCGTCCATTTCGACCAGGATTTGGTTGAGAGTTTGTTCGTCTTCCCTGCCCGATCCGCCACGCGCGTCGCGTTTGTGGGCGACGGCGTCAACTTCGTCGATAAAGATGATAGATGGAGCGTTTTTCTTAGCTTTGTTGAAGAGATCGCGGACGCGGGAGGCACCGACGCCGACGAACATTTCGGCAAATTCGGAGCCGGAGATGGAGAAGAAGGGTACGCCGGCTTCGCCAGCAACGGCGCGAGCCATTAGGGTTTTGCCGGTACCGGGGGCGCCAGCCAGTAAAACTCCGCGGGGAATTTTGGCGCCGAGGGCTTCATATTTTTTTGGTTTTTTGAGGAAATCGACGATTTCAGACAAGTCTTGTTTAGCGTTTTCATTGCCAGCGACGTCGGCAAAGGTGATTTTTTTCTTTTCATTGCCGTAGAGGCGGGCTTTTGACTTGCCGAAGCCCATGGATTGGTTGTTCATGGATTGAGCTTGGCGCATCATGTAGAGGAAAAAGCCGATAATGAGGATGGTGGGGACGAGGATGAGGCCGATGTCGAAGACGCTGGACCAGATACTGCTGGGTTCTTCGATGCGGACGCGGACTTTGCCGTCTTCAATGACGCCGGCGAAGCCTTGCTCGTTGAGCGAGCTGGACGGATCTTTCATAGAGGTCATTTTGGGCAGTTCGGCGTCTTCGTGGGGAGTGACGATGAGCTCGTTACCACGGACGATGATTTCTTCGAGTTTTTCTTCTCGAGCGTAGGCGAGGATTTCGGTAAGGTCTTTTTCTTCGGTGGCATCAGAAGCGGGGGTGGAGAAACTGGCAAGCGCCGTTACGCCGAGGAGGGCAACGAGAATCCAGAATGCCATCATGCGCATGGTGTTGCCGAATTTATTTTTCTTGGGTGGGGTTTTTTGGTGATTGGGTTGTGCCACTATGATCTCCTAAAATTATCTTTTACATGGGTCTGGAGGTTGGTGGGGGCGCCTGGACTTGAACCAGGGACCAATCGGTTATGAGCCGACTGCTCTGACCACTGAGCTACGCCCCCGTATGGATTATTATACTATAGATATGTAGTTCATAAGAGTATCCCAGCTAGCTAATTTGAGGAACCTATATTTTTCCGGTCAAAAATATTCACAATCACTGGTGAGTCCGAAGGGAGGGTATGGGACCCCCCTGAGGCGAACCAGAATGATTGTGGTATTTTTGACTTACGCGAACAAATATCCAGTTCCTCAAATTAGCTAGCTGGGATACTCTTATGAAATTCAGTCTTTTGGTATAATAATAACCATGAACAGATTGCGGACGAAGCTGAGACAGTTGATTTATCGCCTGAGGAAGGATTATTTGACGTTGAATAATATGGTGCTGGTGGTGGCGCTGATGCTGTGTGCAAGCTGGGCGTGGTCGGCAGTGAGTACGATGACACGGAATTGGGAGTTGGAGCAGAAACTGGAGGCGCGACAGCTATATGCGCAAAAGTTGACGTTGGAAATTGCGAATATGGAGTTGGAGCAGGAATATTACCGGACGGAGGAATATCAGGAGCTGATGGCGCGGAGCAAGCAGGACAAGATGTTACCGGGTGAGACGATGGTGGTGTTGCCGGAAAATTCGCGGGTGGCGCGGGAGAAATATGCGCGAGACGAGATTGCTGTGACGGAAGAAATGTCGAATTTTGAGACTTGGCTGGGATTTTTGTTTCCGAGGAGATAGGTAAAAGGGGTACGAGAGTTGATTCTAAAAGGGGTCCCCGCGGCGAAGCCGTGGGGTAAAAGGAGAAATTGAACCATAAAAAATCACTTTCAAATTGATTTGAAAGTGATTGAAGAGGTTCGGTTTCGACGTGGTTGCGGGGGGTGGATTTGAACCACCGACCTTTTGGTTATGAGCCAAACGAGCTACCAGACTGCTCTACCCCGCGGCGTAGATGGTATTGTACGCTAGTTATTGGTTTTAGTCAAGTTTAAGCGGTAATTTAGGGTAGGCGACGGGCGGCGAGGCGGACAATCTCGCTCCAATCGCTGGCGACGTGAGGGGTGTCGGCAATGTCGGAGATGAAGAGGTCGAGGCGAATGGCCATGGCTAATTCTTGGATGAGAATACCGGCGTGGGGGGCGACGATGGTGGCGCCGATGATTCTTTTGCTACGATCAGAGATGAGTTTGACAAAGCCGGTGCGGAAATCTGTGGTATTGCTGGCCTCCGCGATGGAAAGTGGAACGAGGACTTTGCGGATTTTGCGATCATGACGTATACAATCGTCTTCGGTGGCGCCGACAGAGGCAACCTCGGGATAGGTGCGAGTGAGGCGAGTGAGGCCGGCGTAGTTGGTGGTAAGTTTGGCGCGGTGGATAATGTTGGAAATGGCAGTGGCAGCCTCGAGGACGGCTTTTTCGGTGGAACTGGCACCGCCAATACAATCACCGGCGGCAAGGATATGTTTCATGGAGGTTTGGAGGGTCTTGCTAACCTTGATGCCTTTGGCGCTGTATTTGATGCCGGCATTTTCCAGACCAAGGTCGGTGGCAGGGGTACTGCCGGTGCATAATATGACTTCGTCGATGCGGACGGATTTTTCCTGACCACCGCGCATGAAGATGACTTTTTTGCTGACGGTGTCTTTTTCGAGGGCGACAACGCGGGATTGGGTGAGAACTTTAATACCGAGTTTGTTGAAGACGTCGTCCATGACTTGGCCAATTTCTTCGTCTTCTTGGGGTAGGAGGCGACCGGCGACTTCGGCGATGAGAACTTTGCTACCAAGCTGGGCAAAATATTGGGCGATTTCGCAACCGGTGGAGCCAGCGCCGACGACGAAGATGGTGCGTGGGGGACGAATAATCTCTAGGACGGAATCTGGGGTCATGAAGTTAACATCGTCGAGGCCTTTGATGCCAGTGTCAAGTGGGTGCGAGCCGGTGGCGATGAGGAATTTGCGGGCGGTGTATTGATTCTGCCCGACGCTAACTTGGTAGGGACCGATGAAATGGGCGCGACCCTTGACGGCGGTAATACCGGCGTCTTCGAGGTCTTTTTTGCTGTTGCCGCCGGCGCGACGGGTGGCGACGTTTTTCCAATTGTTGATGGTGGGATAATTGTAGCGAAGATTACTGCTGCTGAGGCCAAATTTGGCACCTTCTACGGCTGTGGTGAAGAGGTGCGAGGCGTGAAGCAGGGCGTCCATGGGAATGCCACTGTAATTGATGCCGGCGCCGCCCCATTTGTCGGCTTCGATAATGGCGACTTTCTGCCCGGCCCCGGCAGCCATGAGGGCGCCGGCGCTACCGGCAGCGCCACTGCCGATGACAATAAGATCGAAGTCGTTTTTTTTTCTAGCCATTTATAATATTTTACCACGATTCTTATAAATATAAGCGAGATCAGGGTGCAACTCTTTGAGCTTTTTATGGGCAACGCGGTTGAGGTCGTCTGCGGTGATAGTGCCACGATCTTTGATCCACTGGTCGACGTGTTTGACGGTTTGGTCGGCGATAGTTTCGGCCCATTTTTCGGCGATTTTGAGGGATTTGGCATCGGTGAGGATCTGTTGTTTGAGAGCGGAGGCGGAATATGGTTTGGGAGGTTTCATGGCATGCCGCAGATGTTAAAAGCAAAGATGAAAACGGCGAGGGTGAGGAAGCTGATGCCGGAAATAATGCGAAGGAAAAGTTTGTTTCTGACGCGCCATTTTTGGATGTCGACGACGTTGCGACCAGTGCGAATGGCGAGATTGAAGATGATGAGCGGGACGAGTGTGATGATAGTGTAGCTGGCGACCATGAATGGTTGATAGATGGGATCGAGTCCGAGGATGTTGTTGCCAGCGATGAGGAGCGGAATGATGATGAAGGGGAGTTCGGCAAGGCCGGTGGTAACGCCAAGCGAGAAAGCTTCGGTGTTGCTGTTGGTGAGCTTGGCGCGGTTGCCAAGGAATTTGGCGATGATTTTGGGAAGCCAAAGTTCGGTGCTGGTTTTGTCGCGACGATAGTAGAGAAACCACATGACGAGAGCGAGGGCGAAAAGGATGCCGACGGTGATGGCGAGGATGCGGATGGAGAGAGCACCACCGAAAGTGTTAGCGATGAAGAAGCAGGCGGTAGCGAGGAGGAGCAGGGCGATGGTGCCGACGCCAGAGATGAAGCTGCCGACGAGATTTTTGGTTTTGCTTTTGATGTGTTTGCCGGCGGATTCGTGATAGAGCAGGAGGAGGCAGCCGAGTCCGAGCTGCAGCGAAGCGTGGACGACTGCAGCGAGAACAATGGTAGCGATGGGTACGAAATCGCTCATACTTGCATTGTATCATGTTTGTGGTTAAAAAAAGTATTGAGCTGATGCTTTTAAAATGTTTTGGGATTGAATATGCTCGGGGAATGAAAAAAATTTGGGAAATAATCAAATATGTAACAATTGTAATTCTGTGCGTGCCGAGCTTGGCGGTGGCGGGGGCAACAGAGGTGCCGGAGGTTGGACCTGCGCTTGATCTTCCGCCGGGTTTGATGATTTTTGCGGTGAATGCGGGGTATACGGGAGGAGATGGGTCGCAACAAAATTATGATTTTGTGGAGATTTTTAATGCCAGCGGGGAGCCGATGCGGTTGGATGGATATAGCTTGGTATATACGAATAGTGCTGGGAACAAGACGGAGCATGGCTGGTCGGCGGGGGCGATTTTGAACGCGGAGTATTTGGCGGTGGGGTATAATAGTTCGCCGCAGTTTGCGGGGGCGGAGGCGGATTATCGGTATCGGTTTAACTTGGCAGCGACCACGGGGACGGTGAGTTTACTGTTTGAGGGGGAGGTGGTAGATGAGGTGTGTTGGGGGGCGACGACGTGCGGGGCGAGATATGGGGCGTTTGCGACAACTGCTACTGGTAATCGGACGTTGGTGCGCGACATGGAAAATGGAGGTTTTGAGTTTCGGGCGTATTATCCGGAGTTTGACTTTGGGGTGCTGTGGTATGATGTGCCGGAGGAGCCAGATGAGCCGGGAGGACCGGGGGAGGAGTCGCCGAGCTGTAAGGGACTGGTGTTTTCGGAGATTTATACTTATTTTGAGAGTGATTATGGTGAGCAGTTTGTGGAGTTGTTTAATCCGACGGATGAAATAATTTCGGTGGAACATTGCAAGATTGGGTATAAAAATAAGAATTATGGGATGGCGGGGGAGGTGAAGCCGGATGGGTATTTGGTGTATCAGAATGCGGATTTGAAGTTGACGAAAAATCCGACGTCGTCGAATATGGTGGTTTTGATTGATAGTGATGGGGCGGAGGTGGCGAGTTTGACGTACTATGCTGGGCAGAAGAAACTGACGGCGTGGGCGTGGTTTGGGACTGCTGAGGATGGGGGTGAGATTTGGAAGCAAACTTATGCGTTGACGCCGGGGGAGGAGAATATTTACCAACAGTTTAAGAGTTGTCCGGTGGGTAAGGTGATAAATCCGCTGACGGGAAATTGTATCAACTTTTTTGAAAATGAGGGATTGCCGGATTGTCCAGCGGGGAAGTTTCGCAATCCGGAGACGAATCGGTGCAAATCTTATGACACGGTAGCGGGGATTTTGAAGCCGTGCAATGAGGGGTATTTTCGGAATCCGGAGACTAATCGGTGTAAGAAAATTGCGGGGGCGACATCGTCTTTGACGCCGTGTAAGGATGGTTATGAGCGCAATCCGGAGACGAATCGGTGTCGGAAGATACGGGTGAATAATGGTACGGATTATGGAGTGGAGCCGATGACATATCGGGATAGTGCGTCGTTTGTGGCGTATGGAGCGCTGGCGGTGGTGCTGGGGGGTGGGATTTTGTATGTGATCTTGCAGTTTAGGTGGGAGATTGGGAGGTTTTTTGGGCGAAAATTTGGCAAACGGGTTAAAATGAAGGCATGAGGATATTAGGGATTGATCCGGGAACGGGGATTTGTGGGTTTGGGGTGATTGAGGTTGATCGGAAAAATGTGGCGAGTTTGGTGAGTGCGGGGAAGATTTCGACGCCGGCGGGGACGCCGTTGGCGGATAGATTGTTGGATATTTATGATTCCCTGCTGGAGATTATTGAAGAAATGAAGCCGGATGAGGTGTCGATTGAGAAGTTGTTTTTCAACACGAATATAACGACGGGGATTACGGTGGCGCAAGCGCGGGGAGTAGCGATGCTGGTGGCACGACAGAAAGAGTTGCCGATTTTTGAGTATACGCCGTTGCAGATTAAGCAGACTTTGACTGGGTATGGGCGAGCGGAAAAGAAGCAGATTCAGGAGATGGTGCGGGTGCATTTGCAGTTGCGGTCGACTTTGCGCCAGGATGACGCGGCGGATGCGTTGGCGGCGGCAATTACGCATTCGTTGATGCGGAGAGGTGGGTAAATCAGACTTATTTGACGGGAGAAAATACATATTCCAAGCATTACCCCTTCGTGATTCCCTCCTGCTTCCTCTCCAATACTGTATAATTGGGATATGATAGCGCGGATACGGGGGCAGGTGGTGGAGAAATTTGGGTCAGCGGTGATTATTGACGTGGCGGGAGTGGGGTATGAGGTGATGGTGACGGGGTTGGATTGGGAGAAGTTTTTGTTGGGCGACGAGGTGAAGGTCTATACATATCATCATGTGCGGGAACAGGCGGAGGAATTGTTTGGGTTTTCGTCGCTGGAGGGAAAGAAATTGTTTGAGCTTTTGATATCGGTGCAAGGGATTGGACCGAAGGGGGCGATGGCGATTCTGTCGTTGGCGGGGGTGGGGGAGGTGCGGAATGCGATTGCGAATGCGGACGCGGATTTTGTGGCGCGGGCGAGTGGGGTGGGAAAAAAGTCGGCGGAGCGGGCGATTGTGGATCTGAAGGAAAAGGTGGGGTTACCGACGTATTATGGGCGAAAGGGGGAAGTGCAGACGGAGTTGGCGGTGGGTGATGAGGCGTTAGAGGCGCTGATGGCGCTGGGGTATACATTGGGTGATGCGACGCGAGCTTTGGCGGGGGTGGATGCGGGACTATCGACGGCGGAGCGGGTGAGGTTGGCGCTGAGG
>Ga0123353_10013179_pt1 | contig 11823 bp, 7 predicted proteins | sample TergutLab28metaG_3_FD_92763 | JGI IMG/M metagenome (GOLD analysis project Ga0123353, IMG submission 92763) | Labiotermes labralis P3 segment gut microbial communities from Petit-Saut dam, French Guiana - Lab288 P3 | ecosystem: Host-associated > Arthropoda: Insects > Digestive system > Gut ... | reverse complement strand
TGTACAGGCACTGAGGCTCTGTACAGGCCGTACGGCCCATACGGGGAGTAGAGGTATAGCTCTACTCTTTCTTGACCACGGCACTAGAAGGGGGTGAGGGGTCACCGTCACGCTCCGGCCGCTCTCTATCCCCGGGAAAGACCCCCTACCCATTGTACAGGAGGTTGGGCGGGCCCCAGAGCCGGTCTGGACAGGTGCGGAAAATCTCGCCCCCACCGGGATTCGATCCCCGGACAGTTCAGCCCATAGCCAGTCGCTATACCGACTACGCTACCCGGCCCACTATCAGTGCAAGCATTAAGTCATTTAAGCCTCTACGTGGCTAAATAGACTGGCCTCACGGTACGGGGAAGACCCCCCCCCCTACCACCACCACTGTACGTCACTGTCTTTAGGAAAACCGCGAATGGATCCAATCCTAAGTCATCTCTATCCAGTTCACCTGAGCAACCCATTTATTTAAGATCGTAATATCGCCTTTTTCGGACTCCTTATCACGATGTCGACTTTAAGCACTGTTTGCAGAACATTAATAAAAACAATGCCGTAGTCATTCTGTCTGTCCGAATGCCTCATCTCATAACTCACTTTGTGGACCCAGACAAAAATTTGGAACCGATGGCCAACACGAACAATTATGGAGCAAATGTAATTTTTGTGCCTACCCAAGCAATTATGTCCTTTAACACGAATCCCAGCCTGAAAGCCGCAAAATTTCGCGAAAACTTTTCATCAAACAAACAAACAATTAATTAGCACGTGCTCTCAAACATAAATACCACTGAGATCTGCATATTTTATTGGGAACATCTTTCGAATTAGGGAATTTTTAATGAAACACGGGGATAAATAATTTCTGATCGCGCAATTCGATTAGCTCTTTGGCAACACACTTGTATCCGCTGTGCCGAAAAGATTGGAGAAAGAAATAAAGAACGTAATCGGATATGCACTCCACTGGAGTGTTCACACTTTGGCTCAATTCCTCAAGATTTACATCCTGTTCCGAGCTTCAAATATTCCTGACTTAATTAGTCTATTACTAAACGAGCAGACATATTCCAGTTCTTCGCATTCTTTATACTGGAACACCCTCCGTCCTTACACTTCATGTTCCCCGTCTGTGTTTACAGCATTAGCACAGGACCGTCAGCCGCCACGTCCCTGCGGAGTGGAGTGTCGTGGCTTGTCAAGTTGCTAGCACCTACATTCCACGCTGTGTCCGTGACACTTTTATTCCTCGGGACACACAACTCCTCTTTTGAGTGATTACCACGCCCACACACACGCGCGCGCGCGCGCATACTAACAAATATCCAGCCAGTTCTGACACTCAGAGACAGCTACATAAATCCACCCATCTTCTCCTAGGAGACGAGTAAATCATTAATACTCTCGAAGCTAGATAAAAGAGATCTATCGTCTTCATCACTGTTCTTCCTCCCTACATCTCTTTGTACGCGACATTTTTGGTGAAAAGTGACCTATCCTGCCATCTCTTGACATTTCAAGAAAACCGTCTGCAGTATCCCGAAAGTCTGTAGAATAGATTATCAAACACACATGAAAGGCAGCAAGTAATCCATACTTGCCAGCATACTGTACACATTTAACAGGCATGCCTTAGCACAGAATTGCTGTACCGTTATTTGTGTGCTGTGCATCCCGTAGCCTATCCTACGTACAGTTTCAAACAACTGATCTACTGATAAGAAAATTGGTTTAAACGTCGTGCTAACACTGAAACATTTTTAGCAGAAAGGCGGTACGGTCCGTCAGACACAGTAACATTGATATGAATTTTCATGCTTGCCATGTTGTTTCGACTTTTGTGAAAAGCCAACAGCAGGCAATTAAAAATAAATATAGTTAATTAAGTATAGCCCGCTATAACGATACTTTTGGATAGCTGAGATGTCAGTTTCACAAAAAATTGAGTCGCATAAGCCCTAACTAGATACTGCCTATCTGCTGGTCGTGTAGCACAGCAGGATGTCAGTAACAGACAAAATACTTGTATTTGCCTACCAACAGTACTACCATAACGATGTCAGTGACATCTTCTCAAGAGGCAGTGACAGTACTGTTACATACACGTAAAGCACAGTAATTAAACGTTACACTGTGAAAGATATTACAGACACTCCAATAAGTTAACAGCCATTCCAGTACACACCGGTCATAAATAACACCTGCTTCGCTACAGCCCAAACACGTTTCGGCCAACTGTCGACCATCAGGGCGTTATTAATCCGCTAACTAGGGAATTAGAAAGTTTAAACGAACACCATATTTTAAAGCCGTATTTTGAATTGCGCGAAATCTGTCTTCAGATTTAATTACAATTGTAACGAATAATTAACCACACAGACAAAAATATGAAACATATTGGAAACATGTCATATATAAGCAACTGGTGACGGGATCAGAAATTACGATTGCTAGACAGAAGAACTAAGAAGTTATGTCTGCAGACTGTTACGTTATCTGCAGCAGTTTACACTAAGCACGGTAGGTTGCATAACTACTAGTTTACAAATTGCGCCAGCCATCGCACTCCTTCAACTGCACGAAGGTTCTTACAGAAAAGTAAGTCCGACTCGTTCTTGTTTCTATATTCAAAGACGCCTAACGACATGTAACGCCGTAATTTTAAAGCCGCATTCATGTGACGTACATGAAACAGCCCGGCGTTTGTCACGGCCATGAACCACTAAATACCGCGGCAGTTCCCGGCATATGACACGGAACCATGCAGGTCACGGCGGACAATAACAGTAGCATTCCCTCCCTCCCGCAGCCACAGACAAAAAAAAAGATAGATCCTACTCATTTATTCTTACTTTAAGGACATTACATAGCGTCAAAAGGTCAGATGATTAGTGACCATGAACCTGAAATGATATGTAAAGACGCGATAGTGACTTAATTTAGGGTAACAGAAGCACCAGGAAAACCACAAAATGCCCGCCGGTATAGATGGCTCTGGGCTAACAATGGAACATGGGACCTCCCAAATAGGAAGAAGCGGTGATATTCACTTGGCCACAACATTCGATAGGAACAAGACAGGAGATGTAAGGAGGATACAACGTAACCTTATGCCGCGTTCGCGTAACCACTGTTCACATGGAAACGTAAGAGTAAGTTCCCTTGGTATTGTTGTCGAAATATATTTAGCTGTCAATAAGACGTGTTCATTGTTAGCAAGCAACTGCAACAATAGGTTCCATTTGCACTACCGTCGAGCTATAAAATATTTCGTAATGCTGTCAAAAACACAAAAGTTTTCTTTTTTTTTCTAACATTCATAGGTCTGTGCATCGCTAATATATTCGCAGAGTATAACCAACAAGACGCAATGTCTCTCAATTTATTTATTTCTGTAAGATGCTTTACATGTTTCAGACGGGAAAACCGTCTGAAACATATAGAGCATCTCACAGAAATAAATAAATTGAGAAATGTTGTATCTTGTTGGTTATAGTCTGCGAAATGTTTTCATGTAAAGTGCCCCACATTTTTTTTTTATTTTAACCAAACTTCGAACTTCTCCTCAGATTTCGTAGAAGTCTCCAATACCAAGTTCCAAAAGAACTATCCATTTGGAGACGCGCCGATATACGCCAACAGACAGACGGATGGACAGACATGACAGAGCTCATCAGCGCTTTTCGTGATCGCGCTTTGAAAAAAAAAATATGACATGACTTTTAACGCCAAGGCACTTATCTGCATTTAATGAAAGTTTTGTGTGATACTGAATACGGCAGCGTTATTTCACTATTCTGATTTACATAGTACTCCGTCAGCCCGGCGACAGCATGGAAACTAAGTTCGCTGCAGGTTCAGCTAGGGACGCCATTTTATAAAAACATGGATCTGGGGTCGGCTCTCCACCGTCCATTCGCCTTACAGACCTTTCCTAAGATAACGATGTTTATGGCGACTTTTTTTGGCTACCCCGTTCACCCGATCTGTCGGCTTGTGATTTCTGTTTTCGTGCGGCTATTTGGCAAGCACAGTGTTTTAGATGTTCGGTAGACTTACGCAGTCTCAAACTGAGAACTCCTAGAGAAAGAAATGCCATATCAGCTGTCATGTCCGTGAAATGGAAAGCGTCATGAACCGAGTTCATCAGTGCACAAATCTTGATGGACGATATCTGACGGGCGTCGTTATAAAGAGTAACACTGTTGTAACGTTCCTCAATATGGGCAAACATCTGTCTTTCAGTTCACATTACTTTTAATACATTTGAATAAACTGTGTATCGTTAACAATGCTGAAAGAACGCTGCCCCACCCTGCATAGTCATGACAATACATTTAGAACGGACACTCCGGCAGCATACTTCGGGGTTTCTTTCAAGAACTAAAGGACTGTGTTATCACTTCGAATGCAAGAAACAAATTAAACAACAATTTGAAAGACAATTTCACAAGCATAAACTGACGCATAATTATTAACTGGAAATATTCATAACAATGTAAAGGATATGAAATTTTGGTCCTCTGTATTATAAGCGATCTTTATCTTAACATCGAGCGATGAGGCGAAGAATGCGTGGAGCGTTATTAAATGTCTCGTATTACTTCTCACTGCGTGATACTGAGGCACTGAGGCAAATTTACTAATTCTAAGTGACAGTGGTGGGGAAAGATATCTTGAGCATGCTCCTGGTAATTTAGACGCATCTTTTTTTATCTCAGTATTTAACCAACTTGATGAACAAAATTTGTTTCACAATAAGTTTTATTTCATGCCTCTACATGTTTCGAGCACATGTCTCATCATCAGGAGGTCAAAATTGCATTACACAGCCCCTGGTATCATCACACCTATAGGTGTGATCAAAACATGTACAGGCATGAAATAAAACTTATTGTGAAACAAATGTTGTGCATCAAGTTGGTTAAATACTGAGATAAATATACTGAGATGCACAGTCAGCAAAACGTCAAAATTAGTCGCACCTGTTAACATAGAAAAGGAATTAGATGAACGCGTTGTGTTGGTCAAGCAGAAGCTGTATGTCAAGTTATTCAGTTCCAATGCGCCACTCTTCCCCTCATCGGTGTTTTGTAAGACAGACACAAGTCCCACAATCCCTACAATACCAGCTATCCACAGGCCTCACAGTATTTTACTACGTTGAAAACAACCACACAGATCGGAATCAGCGATGCAAATAACGGGGTTTCAATACCACTAAACAAAATGATACGAAATGGCTAGGTTTGTAGAGGCTACCATATGACACTGGGAATTACAGTTCAATTTTTCATGGAACGGATATAGTGCATTATTAACGCCAAGATTAAAATGGAGGGATATTATGGCGCAATTGCTAATTCGTGTACAATTACATTGATGACAAATCCTACGGCAGTACTAAATACATAATGCACCGCCGCCAGTACACGTGTTACGGATAGGCCCTGACAGTCTAAACCTGAAAATGCCCGTAAATTAGGTAACTATCCATAAAATTGGTATTATTCCATTCTCAAATCATTATTACCCCGTCATTTAGGCCGCCGGAGCGAAGAAGATTCGATATGGAGCAAAGGATTTATTTTGTTTTCAGACACACTTTCGTGTTGCCCAAGTATATGAAAGTTAAGGTACAGGTAAAGTTGTACCGGTGCAATCGGTGAAGGACTCATAGCTCCACTCATTCTCAACCTCGGCACATGGTGGGGAGTGAGTCGTCAGCTGCACGCCTCGACCGCCTTACATACGACACGCTTTGAACAGTAGGCTGGGTATGCCTTACGTGTAAATCCAGCCTGGGCACTCTCTTACCCTTGCCGGGAATCGAACTACACTCCTTCTGAGCTGGCCAATAGTCTAGTCACTATCCCAATTCCTTTTCGCAAGTACTTCTGGATAGCAGATTATTCACAGCACAGAATTCATACAATATGTACTTATGATTCAAAACAGCACGTCTTATATTCTTGCTGTATGTTCATACCATGTAGCTAAACAATACAACGATACTTTCTTTCTCTCTTTCTTTCTTTCTCTCTTCTTCCTCTCTTTCTCTCTCTTTAAGCTTTCCAGAGAACCATTAAAGTACTCTACCTATATCCTGTCAAAGGTCGAGTTTTTTATTTGTAAAAGGATCGTCCATTCTCAAACAATTTCACGCATCACAGCACCGAAGAATACTGAGTAAACATAAACAAGAGACAGACTATTCTAGAGGCTCTACTCCGCTGTGTACTAGTTTCCTGTCAGACACCGTCTTAAAAGTAATGTGTATATTCTGTTGATTTTCTTGGTATATCCTACAGATCGGAGAATGTGTTCGAGTTTCGTCTTTGATAAGGGCACGCGATGGCGCAGTTGGTTGAGGCACTGCGCTACAAGCCGGAAAGAATTTTTCATTGACATCATCTTTCCGGCCGCACTATGGACCTGAGGTCGAATCAGCCTCTTACAGAAATCAGTACCAGGAATATTTCCTGGGCGGTAAAGGAAACCGGTGCGTAGAGCTGACCTTACCTCCTTCATGTGTCAATTGTCTTGAAATAAGGGAGCCTCAAACTCCCGGGAACCTCAGGGCCTGTCCAAGCCTGTACAGGAATTGCTTTACCTTCGTGTTTGATAGGTATTAATCATCGTTCGCATGCATGCACTGTATGTTTCCATCGTAAGAACTAGGAAACATCATACAAAGACGCAAGATGAAACGCTCCTGGAAAGTTATGCAGAGAGATGACCCACATCCTTTAACAGATTCAAACCAAAGTCCACAAACGAACTGACGTAGGCGAAAAAAAAAATGGTTGATTTTACGTTTATTTTATGATTTCTCAAAGAAGACGAAGCAAGTCCATAAATTTGTTCTACCATGGCATAAAACCGAAGGAAATCAGAGTAGCTACAAAAATGAAGCGAAGAAGCAAAGATGGAAAACAAAATTTTTAAACATTACACTTAGAACCGAATAAACTTACGAGCAATTTGTTCATAAATTTGTTCACAAAATTCTGTCAGTGTATCCTATTCTGTGCCTCTTCAGTACAGTCAATATATCCACACCGTATTCTCTGACGTTAGCGTTTATTTGGAAGAACATACTGCCTACATTTTAAGACCCTTCTAGCCTGAAGATGAACGCAATGTGTTCGTCCGAAACACAGATTTGCCAACTGTTCTGCAGCAAGACTCTTCTTAGGCGGTTCTAACGAGGGGGGGGGGGGAATACATATATGCGGAGAAGACCGCTTCTCTGTCTGTCTGTGACCTAGAATCAGCGCCTAAACCGGCTGTCGGATTTTATGACATTCAGCACAGGAGATCTTTAGAAAAAGCTGTCCAGCAAATGTTGATTCCGTGAAAATCGGCTCGGCGACAGTCATACCCTATTCAACGGCGTAAATGAATTTCTGTCTTTGCATTGCTCATGTATTGTCCGATTTGTGAACATTTCGGGACAAGAGATCCCCATGGAACGCCTGTGAGCAGTTGTTGCTTTCATGTAGGTTGAAGCTTTGAAACCCAAAATTTATTTAACTAAAAGGTAAAGTAAATATTGTGGTTCACTGCTCCAACCTACATGAAAGCGCAGACTGCTTAATTTAAAGACCCAGTTCGTACCGCGCAGTAAACACTTTTCAACTTGGTTATAAAAACTGATTAGTTTATGGTGTAAGTGGTACAAGTCGTTATTAGATCTCAGATAAATACAAAACACCTATTCGTAATTAGAGTGCAGGCAGAGCGTACGATTGTTGAATGTTAAACTTGTTGGTGCATCACGTGACCAGTAGGCTTTAAAAGGTTGGCAGTAAATGAAATTTTGCCCGCACTTTGTCCAATTCGGATAAAATTCAGTATAAGATATCTGATCATAACGTCGCTTCGTCAAATTCGGCACAGGGCAGACCGTATATGTAAATTAGACTGGACTTACTTAACCCTTACTCTTGGCGGAAGCCTCCAGTTCGAATTGGTCAGGGAGCCGGAAAGGCCTCAGGAAATGGACTGGATGAACTGTTCTGCCTCGCTTGGGAAAAGAACTCCGATTCACAGCTCAGAAACCCGGCCTGCCTCACGCCAGTGTTTCAACACAGACAGCAGCAAATCCACGACACGGAAGTTACAAACAGAACCAGTTACTATTCAGTGACTTCTTGGAAGGGAAAGGGCAAAGAGATCAGTTCCATTAGCCATATGGTGAGACAGTCTATAAATATACATTTCTAAATCCGACGGGTGTCAGCAGCCTATGTAAGTAGTGGTAACATAACTTTGTCTTTCTGGAACAAGTTCTGGGATTGCGGACATATGTACAGGCTGGCAACATTCCATTCCGATCTCCTATGAATACAGACGTTTCGGAAAGGACTGAGGATACATAGCAAACTAGTTATGTGGAGCAAAGTCCTTGGAAAGATAAGAGTTCTTCAGTAAGCCAAGAAAATCCCAGAATTAGATTCATTACCATATTTACAAAAGCCTGCCACTCGCCCCTCTCATGAGTCCCGCGAATCCAGTTGTATTCCTTTACAATCCCTTGTAACAGTACCCTCATATCTATGCCTAGGCCTTCCAGGTAATATTTGTTTTCCGTTTTCCCCCATGTCACACGCCCCGCCCTTTGATTCCCTAACAATATTCGGTAAGGAGCAGGATACAGATTATGAAGCTCCTCGCTGTGCAACTCTCCCTAGGCTTCTCTTCTTCCTCCTTCCTAGGACCAAACATACACCTCGGCACAGCGTTCCCGAACACCCTCAGCCCGTGTTCTTCCCCTAACGTGTGACATCAAGTTTTCACATCCATACAGACAGACAAGATTAGATACAGTTCTATCTCAATCTCTATGTATTTATATAGCAGATGGGATGCCTCTGTCTTGTTTCAGTTTCTTTAGTCTGTACGTCAAGCTAGCAAATACTTACGAGGCGCTGAAAAAGCATTTCAAACAAATGCACAACGCACATAAACAAAAGCAGAGGGACCAAAAATGTAATAATGCTCCTGTCTTAGCGGTCGGACATTCTTAACGTCGGCACCAGAGCGAGATGAGTTACGATACGGCTACTTTAATCCTCGCCAAAGGGCTGCAGTGTAACTAGGTTGAACATGGAACGGTGGAACAAAAAACCCAAAACCCATTGTTCAGCTCAAATCATGGTAGTTTAATGATGGAGCAGGCAAGACTCCTGACTGCTGGGTGAGGGAAGTGTAGTCTTATTGCAAAATGACGGTCGGTCACGCTGCACGTCCACACCTGCTCCGGCCGTAACCGTATCATCCCTTTGATGTGACAGCGCACCGAACAAGCCCGTAACGTGACCGCGTAACCAACTTTTGATACGTTACGCGGTCACGAGCCCCATTCACACTGTCACGATACGGTGTTACGTTACGCGGTAACGTTACGAGTGTGGACCCACCTTAATGAGTACTGCACAACAACATGTTTATGTTACTCGTACCGCGCACTGTGATGTAATCATATGATGTGGACCAACCAAATGCACCTCTGATAAATCTAATTTAAATTTTCACGTTATCTTTTACAGGCACGTTTCTAACCGGACGGCTTATCTTCAGGAAGACAGTTGTAACACATACAGGTACGGTATAATAAGTGTACACATGTTCGGTACAACCTGGTTCATCAAAGTACGGTTTTGCAACGGAAGAAGCAGTCCTTGATGAACCAGGGTGTACCATACATGTAGAAATGTTAATACTAATAAAAAACCAACTAGATGCAACAGTATGCATGTATTTATTTACTGCAAAATCACTCTACATGTTTCGGGTGTCACAGCACCCATCACGAGTACTAAAAACTGTAACCGCAGCCTCCGGTACAGGTCATAATATCGGTACAGCTACTTCCTTCCAACGTGGCCAGATCGGGACTGCAGTCCCGATCTGGCAGTAAATAAATATCTGCATACTGTTGCATCTAGTTGGATATTTAATAATAATGAATTATGATGCACGCAATCATGACTTTAAAATGTCGAAATATATTATACCGTACCTGTACTTGTTACATCTGTGTTCCTGAAGATAAGCCCTCGCGTTCGAAACATGTGCCTGTAGAAGATACTGTGAAAAATAAGATTTAATTTAATTGAGGTGCGTTTTATTATCTGTATTATATGACTGCATAACAAAGCTTTTATGGATGGTCATCAGCAACAGTAAGACGTACGCAGGTAAAGTGCCCAATGCAGCATTGCCACAGAAGAACGTTAGTTTGCTCGTCTGCCCTCTTTAGACGTATAATTTGGCTAAACGGATCGTAATAACAGATAAGTCGCTGTGCAGTTTCTCTGTTTTTGTCAGCGTTGCTGTAAAACATTCTACGAGATCAGACATTATTAATCAATTACGAAGCAATAAGTATTAAATATTATGAGTGTGTGTCTGTATTCTTGCTTTAGTTACCCGGCGTGCACATAGAATTTTCTCTGCACCGTGTTATATTGTCATCTGTGGCCTGCATGGCTCTACCATATTTTTCTACATTACTTCATAAACGGCTCGATTTTCGCAAACAAAGTTATTTGAACATGAAATGTGTGTTTTAACTTTCTCCACAGCTTTTGTCTGAAACACTTCTCATTCGCAGCAGAAGTGAGCGAGATTTCAAAAATCTTCGTGTAAAGTAGCCATTAATATTGTCAGGTTTCAATAGAACTTAAATTTTCTAGACATATTTTCGCAAAATACTCAAATATCAAATTTAACGAAAAATCGATCACTTGGAGCCGAGGTCTTCCATGCGGATGGACAGACAGACAAAACGAAGATAAAAGCCGCTTTTCGAAATTCTGCGAAAGCACCTAACAACCAGTCAGGTAATTCAGAATATGTAAAAGACTAATGCTTGTTCTAAGGCCCATACGAAACACACCAATTCAATCTGAGGGCAGGGCGTACAATTTTTTTGAAGTTAAACTGGTGACAATGGGGTGTGAGGGCTTTAACTCTTATCCTGCTAACGTGGAGAATATAGTGAGCTCCTAATAATGCCAGCGAATGGCGGAAGGGATTTAACTCGGCGCGTAAAGGGTTAATACCTGCTGTGGTTCGCCAAGCATATTCCACAATGCAATCTTTACCATGTAAATTGTACACACTGATTAACAAGAATTTGGAAAATGATGCTCATGGCTTATTTGAAAGTGTCTTTTAAGCTGAAGAATAAGAGACCAACTTGATGTCACAAGTTATTAAGTTTTATTTAATTTCTTCTATGGTCACAATGTTTCGGATATTAATACATCCATCATCAGGAGCCTGCGACTTTTCTATTGTATCACCACATTGGTCGTGTGTTCTGTAAAGATGGAGGTTTTTAGCATTAGTGTAAATGATGCACGGTCCAATATACATAAGGTTGTCTTTTCGGTATTTACTAGGTGAAAGTAGGGAAACACACAAAAGGTTCAGTAATGATATTCGATGGAGAGCACCGAACTTTATTCATCTCAAATACAAGTGTACGAAATTGAATGAAGAGTTTGCGTGTTCATCTGTGTAATAACTTCTTTGTTAACTTCAGCATCGCCAGATGCTACAAGAGTTACAGGAAGAAATTATGTTTCTATTCGAATCGGCTCAACGTAACCCACATTTTAAACCTTATATAACCGTACTGAGTTTAAAAAAAGGCAACTGTACAATAACTTGACATTCAGAGGACCGTGCATCGTGATATAGTGTTATAATTAAACCAACGACATGCACTAATTTCTCAAATTTATTTTAGGAATAGAACTCTACGTGTTTCGAACAGTTTCTCTGTCCATCATCAGGAGTCTAGCACTGTACACACAG
>Ga0123353_10013178_pt1 | contig 11824 bp, 9 predicted proteins | sample TergutLab28metaG_3_FD_92763 | JGI IMG/M metagenome (GOLD analysis project Ga0123353, IMG submission 92763) | Labiotermes labralis P3 segment gut microbial communities from Petit-Saut dam, French Guiana - Lab288 P3 | ecosystem: Host-associated > Arthropoda: Insects > Digestive system > Gut ... | reverse complement strand
TCATATTAACCTTAACAACAACAACAACAACAACAACAATAATACTAACTATTATTATTACTGTTATTACTACTATTATATAAATTCAACGCATGTGGAATGTGAAAGCAAACGCGATACCAGTAATAAGAGGGGCAATTGGAACCATCTCAAAATCACTCAGACAATACCTGGGCAACATACCGGGAAAGCACGAAATCAAGGAACTACAAAAAAAAAGCCACATTGCACACATACTGGGAAAAGTACTAGCGTAATAGTATAAAATATATGGCACGTGCGAAATAACATTTCATGTAGCAGAAATTAGCCGTAGCACTATATACCCTAGAAAGATTGGCTTTCTCGAAAGCACGACCAACGGTACTACACACCTCCCCCTTCCTCTGATAATGCAGTACCACATACACACAGTCGACGTCTCCAGGTTACTCAAATCCATCTTCCACATGCTGCAAGATCAATCAAAAAGCGACCAGATTCCATAACAACTCCCACGTAAATACAACTATAATTCTAATAACATAGCTATAAACAACATTGTTAAATTACTCAAGCTTGTATACAAGTACTGTAAATATCCCGTGATGTACCGTTTGGTGAAGCACGGGTTGCAAGCATTTCTAGGAAATAAAAAAAAATTGGTTTGCTTCAGGTATATAATTGTAAATTCTCTACATAAAGGTGTTAACAAATATCACAATAATAAGACATAAGAAATTAAAATGTCAGAATATTAAATCAGCTCTGACAACAATCAAGATGTAGTGATTAGGAACAAGAAAAAGAAGTGACTGTACTGTACCACGAGGCGCTATACTGGCGAAGTGAGAAACGGGGAGTGGGTTGAGAGGGAAGGGTGGAAGGCGGATATCCTTGGATGTGTTTCTGAAGACAGCTAGCTCCGAAGCAGTACAACGTTTTGAGCTTATCGATAGAAAACATGCAATTCGTTAAGACTGTTCATGAACTTGGTTTACATAACATCAGATCACTTACGAAAAATATTGATAATCACAAACGCACATGTGGGATTCGAGGTTCTCAAAGTGGTGCGTACGAAATTGTCGTGCGGAATGGGACTTCGTTAAGTCAAGCAGATACGTACCGGAGTTTCAGGGGAACCTACTCCCACCATTGTCTAGTTTGATATTAAGAAAGTTCGAAAAGTACACATTTACGAGACGACACAATGTCACATCTCAGAATTCTATATATGAGGCTCCTACTCTAACAGTGTCGGGACCAATAGACTGGATGTTGCTGAAGCAAAATCCTCCAATATCCAAAGTTTTGGAGCCGTCAGCCGGCAACTCCTTGGAGGAACATCCAAGATATAGCCAAGTTCCACCAAGCGACGGTAAGTTACTGACAAACGGTCGGTACAAGCAACTTCTCCACTGGCTGACACGTTATTATAGGAACCTGCTTCTATCAACGCACGTTCCGGCAATATAATACAAGCATAAGACACAATATGCAGAAACTATAGGAACACTGTATTAAACCACTGAAGACTACAAAGAATTTACACTGCATATACAGATGTAGTTCGTACCTCACAAAGAACACAGTTGCGTCCGCTAGAAAGACAAATCACTGAACGCTGTATAGGAAAATAATGATTGTTTACTGTGAGAATCGTATGGAATACGTGTAAAGTGTATGTTCAAAATGAAGAGTTTTTAAAATGAAACCTAGCTATGCTTACATTTCCCAAAAACGCATTAAATGGTTAAGAACACAGACCTATCGTAAACGCTGCAGAAAAGCCGATCAATGTGGCCGGGTGGTTTTAGACCACTTTAACAATGTAGTGACGAGTTCAAATCCCGCTGGAGGCATATTATGTCGCAGCCTTTGTGTGTTGTTATCGTCTCTGCCTCTGTGTGCGAAAGGCCATTTCACGTCCACAGATCCCGCTCAAATGACCAAAAGATTTACTGTTTCCGCTGAATTGGAATAGAGAAGTAGCCCAGATTCGTGATGGCTGATGACGAATATCCTATGAGCTTATTAAATTTTTAAATCCTGTTAACCGGTGACACAATACTCAGTATCACAAAATTGTGGATTTCTTCATAACACACTTCAGAATGTATCTCGCTCCGCCTTCGACACTGTGAACAAAAATATTATTTTTTGTTAAAGAAATTCCTTATCTTCAAATCCGAGAGAAACCTAACTATAACATCACCTCAAAGGACGTAACATTCTTACTGTTCTGGAAACTTTATCTTTGCTTAAGATTGAAAGTGACAGCTTAATTTCTATACCAAAAATACTGCATTCCACCAAAAGCTCTATTATAATTGTCCTATCCCAGACCATCAAACAAATCTGGTACGATTCGAATACACACGTAGGGATTGGTTTCTAAATCTGTTTTAACTCGTATTTTGAATAATTGAAAGTTGAAGTCGTTCCTTCTATATGAAGGTGTATAGAGTGCTTAAGGTAAAGATTCGCGAGTTTTTAACATTAATACTAGAAGCGATGAATGGCGAGCTTCAGGCTCCAGTCGCATTGCCCCCAACGAAAGAGTTTCAGATGCCCGTGGACTAGCAGGTTGAACGGTGCCCATATCCGGTCTGACTAGGTAACGAAAAGAAAAGTCCTGCGAAATCGAACCCCGGTTCCCCAGATAACATTAGTATTAACAATAATCTGAAAACCGCAATCATCATTCTCGGCGTAACTTCTCTACCGCCACATCTTGCACGACCGTAAGGCCAATAGTGCGATCGGAGTGTCTCGCCAGTATTGATTCTGCGGAACAGTTCGAATTAACAGGTGAAGCTTGTGGTGAGAGGAAGCAATCAACACCTTGCAGCCAAACAGTCAGCATTCCATATAATCCTCGAATGACGAGCTAGGGCAGTACAAAATGCGATTAGAATTTCCACCTCTGTGCGTAATCTATTAAGGAACCGCTGAAGCAGAACGCATAGGCCTACTAATTCACAACATTTCGCAATTCATTCTTTCCCACTCCCCACTTCTAGATTCGACCTCACCTCCTCTGGTGGGGGATTCTGCGCTGTGGATGTCACAACATTCCTTCAGCTCAGAAATGGTGGCCTACAGAGGGGGCTGCACTGACAACACTACCCTTCAACAGCAAGAAAGCCAACACAGGCACGTAATTCGATATCAATGTTTGGTCCATGCTGTCCGTCAATATCAACGACAAATTTTTATAATCACTTTTCACAGCGAGTTTCAATGTTAAAGTCGAACATCATCTTCAGGTGAGAACCGTTCAAAAACATGTTCCGTAGTCTTAACACTATTAAAATTACTAATCCGTTCCCTTCAAATGAAAACTATTCATTAGAATTTTATAACACATACAGTATGTCACACATACTCTTAACAAATTCAATAAAATTGTGTGAAGTCTGAGTATCTCACGACGGTGAGAACTTGAGTAGTAATTTTCCCGGTTTCAACACCGTGTGCAGCGACGTTTCAGAGGAACCTACTAGAAGTCTGTCCTGAAGATGGAGGCAGCCAAGAGCGTAGCTAACGGGAGAAAGACAACGGAGCGGCTGCCCAGGGCGGGAAAATGGGCAACAAAATAAATATTTTAAACGAAAAAATTTATTTATGTGCCCGACATAATTTAAATGGTTTGGGCCAAAATAACATAAATCATTGCGATTTTTTAAAGTCCATTAATTCCTGTTAGGGTCGGTCACTGTTACTACTCTCCCCTGGCACAAAAAACACCTTAGCTAAGCTACTGCAGGCAGCAGGTTCCTTCAAACGTTGGTCAACCAGCTGTATGACCACCGGGTGTCACAATCCAAAAATCATAATCCACACTACTGCACGAACTGATAAAACTTCCGTCGTTGTTTCTGAACCGTTACGACAGTATTACAACAACAACAACAAATGAATGCACTCTTGAAACCATTAAACTGAGATAAAATATCTTATCTCAAATGCCTCCTTCATTCTAATACCATACCCTAACGTCAATCGGTAAAAGGTACAGCTATCCCTGTACAGGCCTGGGCAAGTCCTTATGGATCCAGGAGGCTGAGGCTCCCAGAATTTCTAGACAGTCGGCACATGAAGATGGCAAAGTTGTCGGTCCTACGCAGGGGCGCCTTTACCCCCCATAAGAACCCTTGGAACTCATTTCTGTCAGTCTGAATCGAAACCAGGACCCTAGTGCGGCCGGATGGATTATGTCAATCGAACCCACGACCTTCTGGCTTGTGGCGCAGTGCCCTCAACCAACTGCTACACCGAGTATCCCACAGTTTATCAGCTGTTGATATTATTTATAGCACAAAATGTTTTGCGATAATAATTAAACAAAACAGGCTGTGTAGGCCTACCGACTATAGCAATCAAAAACAGTGGTGTGCTTCAGGTTTTCACACCATGTTGCGTTGTAGATCGAAACCGACGTTTCGGGGGAACATGCTGCCTCCATCTTCAGGTTTGCTAGAATTGGATCCAAGTTGACGCTGAATTGATTAGGGTGTGAATTTGGCTCGATTAAACGCACAGGCTAATGGCAAGGAAAGCAGTCGATCAGAATCACGGCAGTCACTGGCCAATTGCTGCATGCAACTCTGTTGCCTGACGCATTCCCTCTAACCACCCTTGGCATACGCAACCAGAACAAATCGTTTGTCGCTAGTAAGGTTTGCGCTACCCATGCGAAGAGAATGGCTGCAGGAATGGACAGAAATATAACGAATTACGCTGCAGGATGAAAGTAATAACCGGAGGGGGATCTGGAGGGGTTCCATCCATGGGACTCCTTCCTGCGGCCTATGCACAGACTAACGAACTTCTCGTCTTGTAGCAGTACAGGTGCTTGAGTGTTGATTAAACCGCATTAGTTTATAACAGCGTTTGAACAGCATCCTTTTGTTGGCAATGCATATAGGGCCATTTGACACGTGCTCTCCTACTGCGGTATTTCGATGCGACCTCTTGTCTGCGTGACAGGCGAAGATAACAGAAGTGCAGGACAGCAAGAGCATATTTCTGCTCTGTAGTCTGAAACCATATCAATGACCATCACATTTATTGGTATGCAGTTTGACGCAAGATTTTTAGCTGCAAGTTTCTTGTTTCACTTAGCATAACTCCCTTGCAGTTTGCGTAGTCTCCAGTGTAAGAGTAAAACGTACTTAATCCATGTTTATACTCCCGCCAGTACCACCACGCCACACGCTCACAGCCGACCTGCCTTGTAAGCAGCTACCAGCAAACTGATTCTAACGTATAAGTTTGTGTTACAGGACTCGACCAATTTCCCGGTTCACTCAAAACTGCATTAAAAAAAAATGACAACCCTCGGCAGTCAGCAAACAGGTTTTGCTATCGCACAGCGCACGTAAGTGACAAGTCTTACTTGGAATCGCGTTTTTAGAATAGCACGTAGAAAAGTACTGCCTGACTGAGTCCTGAAGGGGGATGGTACTAGATGAACCCACAAAACCAACCTTGCATGCACTGGAATATACACACAACAGAAGCATAAAATATCCTCCTATCAATGGTGCATACAACGGATCATTTTGAAAGCACTACTTTAACCAGTGTGAAGACTCCCTGATGATGGCACCCATGGAGTGCCGAAACATGCAAGAGGATGTTTTGTGATCTGTTGTGAATATATTCCAGTGCATGCAAGGTTGGTTTTATGAGGTGATTTTTACACTATGGGCGGTACACGCGATACTAAATTGGCACCAGTTCGGACACACTGCTGGGTAAACTCGCGAAAACTAACACACGTTTTCGGTTCTCAGACAGTAAACAGAATGACTGTAAAATAAATACACAATGGGTTTTCCATTGTTTCGCAGCCGGACAATTACGAAGGACTGCACTTCATGCACGATGGAGCACTACCACATCTTTCCGTAAATTGGGAGTCAAGAACGAACGGAATGGCTTCCGTCAAGTCCCGATGGCACTCCACGTGATTTCTTTTCGTGGGGATGGCGTAAACAGGAATTCTACGGATCAGAACCAAGAACACTTGATGAGATGGAGCAACAAATTTCACACACTTCTGCCGCTGCTCCCTTGACTTCTTAAGAAAAGTTCTCAGTCTACGTCCTCCAGGTGGCAGAAGTGACCTGCAGTAAATAGGCCCCATTTGGGGATGACATCAGTCAAGCGAGCGACTCAGTAACCTCGCTGAAGCAGTAATGCTTCTGACCTGTAACCGGGAGGAGCCCGGTTCGATTATTCTCCAGGACACACAATAACTCGAGGTTCTTCGTGGTATTCCTCAGTGCCTCCAGGCAAATGTAGCAACAGTATTCGGAGTCAGGCTGCGAATACTTCCTTTAACATGGTTTCACATTTACTGTTCACTGTCACCCAATCGCTCGATTTATTTTTTTCGCTTAAGCTACTGAGAGCATCGTTAAATGAGCTACAAGTATCAAGCCACAGCGAAATAAACTGGGGAAACCAATGAGACTGAGACCTTGCCTGTGGACGACGGCCCTCCATAATGAGCACCATTATAATCACGAACGCCAAACAAATGTAGGACTGGTGCTTTGACAGTCAAACCAACCAGCGTCGGTCTTCGACATACGTATCGTTTGAGGAGTTTCTCTGCGTAAACAATACAGCCTACTTGGGAAGGACCAGACTGACACGATTCAGAACAGGGTTTAATGACGAACTTCGGTGAACACGGAATGAAACTTCGGGTTCCATAAAAGCCCACAATTTATTAACACAGGAACAAACATAAACTTTTAACAAGAGACCCTGTACCAAGGAGTTAATGAGGGCTTTATGATTTCCTGTAACGTTGAATAAAAAGGGGGGGGGGGCAAAGCGGAGTGAAGCATCTTTCATACCTACCATTCTAGAATCCACTGTAAGAAATGCAATCAGATTCGAAGCGGGTCTTCCGTACATAAAGCCAACTTCAACCGTGACATGATCTAATTTAGCAAGAAAGTGACTGCGGTACAAAGCGAGACAACAGCAGCACATAATTGACTATTCAGAGTAAACGGCATTTCCTGCAATGATATGCGACACTGGTTTTAAATCTGACCTCCACTTCTGCGTTATCCCACACAAGTGTTCATCAAACAGTGGTAAATGGGCCGCTGACGATCCGAAAAATCTTAATTAACACCACACGCTCTACCCTTGCGCTCATTTTCTATAGTGAGTTTGCAGCGAAAGTTGCAAAGATTTTACTATTACGAACTTGATCGGAGGCATCACGATGTGCTAGAAACGTAATATAATGCTAAATAGTGTACGTCAGCACAACTGTTTTATTACACAAAGTAGTTACATAGGCTACATGTTTCGACTATTAATCAGTCATCTTCAGGCATATTTTAATCAGTTTAGTCACAAGATGTTATGCACACATTGGGATCCCAGCGTGTTTACATCAATGGAATACATTAAACTAGATAATTCGCAGCTAGTCAAGCCAAATGCATCTACCTATATAAGAACTTCAGAACAAAAATCCAGAGATGCTGTGCAAACATTTATTTCAATTGACAATGTCTCAAACAAGATTATCTGGTTTTATGTACTCCATTGATGTAAACACGCTGAGATCCCAATGTGTGCATAGCATCTTGTGACTAAACCGATTAAAATAGGCCTGAAGATGACTGATTAATAGTCGAAACATGTAGCCTATGTAACTACTTTGTGTAATAAAACAGTTGTGCTGGCGTACACTATTTAGCATTATATTCTACTATTCCGTCGGCAGTTTCTGTCTACCCATCTGCCCGAGAAACATTAAACGGATTTATATAAAAGTTCATGCTGCAAAGTTTTACTGACGTTCCAGTTTCAGTTAAAATAAGAAAGACAACATTAAAGGAGAGTTTACACAAAGACCGAAACTTGCCTTTCAGCACAAATCCCATTCGTAAATCAGTAAGTGAAGATTGAAGTCATCTGCGATATGCCCCCTGCATTTACCAAATAGTTACCGGCATTTCAGACGATGCCGGTAACTACTAACCAGTCAACGTCGTGTCAGATCCCAGAAGACTCAAACCTCCAATACCACAGCTGTGAGAACTTCGAATTTCACAACTCGTTAAATATTTATCGCAGTGAAACCAATTACGGATAAACGCGCAGTAAATTACAGCACATATTTAACATGCGATAATGTGCTCAGTACGTCTTATTGTTTTCCATACAATGAGCTTTATACAAAGCAGAGTGTAACAGCATAAACTATCAAAGCTATACGATCGTGAACTCAACTACAGTTGCTTCTATGAGAGCAGAATAAATAGTGTTCTTTAAAACAATAATTACTATTTTCCTATTACGATACTGCCCTCTTCTTGCAGGCTTGGTAACACGCGCTATCGTATGGTAACGAACTGAACGTACTTGCTGTAAAACGCCACGGCCTCATTTACCAGCAGTAGCAAATTTCAGAGAACTTTGATTCGCCCGTGACGAGACTGTGTTAGGAAGATGCACTGTGCACGTTAACCTTAATCTGCCTACCTCTTTTATTATACTGATTATTGAGCATATTTCTGTTTTAAAAAATATATCTTTTCGTGTATTTTTATACATTTTGTATTTCACGCTGTTTCCACTAATATTATGCATTTTTACAAAGTTTTATACATCAGTGTCAAGAAATAGATCTCTTTCTCCAAGGTTTATAGATAAGTTGCATAAAATTTTATAACTGTCCAACAAAATGTCACTGTATTCAGTTTATTATATTTCTGTAGTCAGCTCTACATGTTTCGGGTGTTGACACTCATCATCAGGAGCTCGTACAACGGTAATTACAGCTTCTGGCACTGGTCAACCGGGTCGACTACCGTCCTCTGTCGTTGTTGGGTTGGAACTCAGTTCCAACCCAACAACGACAACGGATGGTAGTAGACCCGGTTGACCAGTGCCAAAAGGCGTAATTACAGTTGTACGAGCTCCTGATGATGGGCGTCGTTCCAACCCAACAACGACAGCGGATGATAGTAGACCCGGTTGACCAGTGCCAGAAGCTGTAATTACAGTTGTCCAGCTCCTGATGATGGGTGTCAACACTCGAAACATGTAGAGCTGACTACAGAAATATAATAAACTGAATACAGTCGCATCTTGTTGGACAATTATTAAATTTGATTAACGATGCACGGACCCGTGAATATACAAAAAAAAAAAAATTTGTATAGTTTCTTTCATGGGTTCCGGTATACACAGGTCTGATGATGGCCCGAAAAATGGGCCGAAATTAGTCACCTTTGTAATAAACTGTGTAGCAAACTGTGTAGTGCATGACGGAACTCCTATGGATGCATCTATTGATTATGCGAAACGTGAGCAACAAATCACTCTTCGAAACAGCATCAAGTACCAGAAGGCACTAAACTTCAAATAACAATTCGTACAATCAATGCTATTTATAAGCGTAAAAATAAATCATGCTGAGTCAATTCAGCCAATGACTTACAGCGCCGAGGAAAAACGAACATTTCTCTACCGCCGTGTACTTGTGATGTTTTTCGTTGTCATGCGAACATAGGGCGACAAATCAAATACGCTCACGTGTCACATAGGATACGCGTGCCACAGGTACGACATCCCTGATCTAAGCAATGGATAGAATTCTGTGTGATTCAGAACGTAAAATCCACGCGACGGTGCCGCACGCCATACATGTCTGGGTTCAACAAACTTCACAAGCCGGGACAGCTGAATCGGTAAATTGGCTCGCAGAGCCTCTGGGTGCTACCAGCTAGCTTCCTACTCAACGGGATATCAGGAGTTACAGCGTCCGAAGTTTGAAGACAACCACTAATCCAAAAATATATAAATAACCAATATCATGTACTTTAACATCCTATGACGTATTCATTAGCAATATTCTCACCAACATGTTTCGGCCGGTATTCCGGCCATCTTCAGGGTGATGTTCTTATTAAAAGAATACACTACAGTAATTAAAATTATATAATTACACAATTTTAATTACTGTGCAGTGATTGTGACACAGTTAACCACGTTTACGCGTTTGTAATATGGTTTGTAAAGTTTTACTTTGGCAAAACAGGTAACACGTATCAGCGGAACCTGACCCAGGTAATGTTCACGCTGTCGGCATATGGTAAGCGAATATTTCACTTGCAACAGGATGTTCCTAAAGCACATACGACACAATCGGATTACTATCCCAATCTAAATAAAACATAAGATGGCCACAATAATAATAATAATAATAATAACAGTGCTATTAATAACTATCGGCCTTGGATGTGGTGGTTTGGAGCTTACTATTTAATGCAGGGGCGAATCGTGATCGGAGGTGTGTTGTAGCGTAAGGGTACATAATGCGATATTGTACCGTTCGCCAGACTTGACCTCCGGCTCAGAATTCGCCACTGACTATATTCGGGAAGACCTCATTTGGAATCTCGTTTCAGTAGTTCTTGCAAGTAAACGCCTAGACAATAACTCGTGACTGCAACCACAATGTCCTTCCACATATATCGCTCGCTTTCCTCTCTTCCGACATACAAAACAAGAAATGACATTATTCGGAAGCTGCGTTCCTACAATGATGATATCGAACAACAAACGAGTTCGCCACTGACATTCTTCCTTCGTCCTCGTGCGTTCGGTTCTGCCTCCTAATCGTCATCTGAAGCACTCGGAACATGGTTCTAGCGCTGCTCAAATCCAATTTACGACATACACAGACTCCAGTCTTGATGCCACTTCCCCCCTCATCCACCGTCCATCCCGCAACTCTTTTTGGGTCGTAGTGATCATCACAACAATGCTCAAGCTCGGGGACACCTGCTATTGTTGAGTGCCTTTGCCATTACAGAAGAGTGTAAAAGTTGCAACGGTCCAATACAGTCTCGTAAACCTGAACAAACCGTGGCTTATTCGTTAGACATTTAACGACACTTGTCAACTGCATACGTTTGGCCCCGTATAGTGCCGACGACGAACTGCGAAACTGGACGGACGGAAACCATCGTAACCATGGAGGGTTGACTTCATTCACCGGATCTACCTCCGCTGAATTTTTTTTCATGTGGTGAAACCTGAAAAAGGACGTTTACGCTGTACTTTCCAGGACCAACGAAGACTTCGTGGCAAGATTTAAGACAGTTGTGACATCGGCCGATGCCAGCGTACTAAGACGTGTTCGAGAGAATGCCGTCTGCCTTGAAATCGGAGGAGGCAGCTTCGAATACCTACCGTAAGCACCAGTAGCCCACGGTTTGACATGACATCTTGCGCTGTTTTACGGCGATGTTTCATAACATGCGCTGCAAGCATTTTCGACTTTATTTTTAACAAGAAACCACGCTAAGGAGAGCCTGTGCTTGGATTTCCTTTCAGTCTGTATACGTTGAAAGTCAAATCTCCTTTCTATTTTGAGTTTTATTAAAAACGCACTTCGTGTGATGAATGTAACACGTATTAACGGACGCCTATGTAAACACGATGTAAAATGTGTTTAAATTAAGAGGAGAACAAAAGAGGTACAAACGAGAAATGGAGGTAACTTTAGGAGCAACATTGTTAAGAAGGAGTCGATGAATAAAAATTAATATACAAGGTTATTCAAAAAGATGGACTCGACTGAACGGTAAACGGCGCCTCAACACACGCCAGACAGTTGGTTGCGGTATTCCGAGTTCTCTGCTCGCTCTACGGGTTGTCTTGCGTGGGCTACGCTCAAAACTCACTTCCATTCGTCTCACGTTCTCCTCTGGTGCACGTGGTCGGCCGGAGCTTTTGCCTTTACACAGACAGCCTATTTGCTCAAATTGGTGATTCCAACGACAAATGC
>Ga0123353_10013177_pt1 | contig 11825 bp, 9 predicted proteins | sample TergutLab28metaG_3_FD_92763 | JGI IMG/M metagenome (GOLD analysis project Ga0123353, IMG submission 92763) | Labiotermes labralis P3 segment gut microbial communities from Petit-Saut dam, French Guiana - Lab288 P3 | ecosystem: Host-associated > Arthropoda: Insects > Digestive system > Gut ... | reverse complement strand
GCTGGATAAGTTCAATGACGTTTTAGACAGGATCATCGAAATGGGGTTTGAGCCGGGTACCGCACACGCTTGCGACTCTGCAGCTCTGTTTAAATATGATATCGACCTTATGGACGCAGTCCGCATTGATACCGCCTTAACAGGCAGGATCCCCGGCAAGCCTGTGCACGGGCTCTCGCGTGTTGGCTATATCGAGGCGGGCCTCGAGGAGGTCGGCTGGCATCCAAAAGGGCACACTATCGGTACCGAGCGCGGATTCGTGACCAAATCGCCAACTAAAATTGCAATATTGTCCGTTGGCTATTATCATGGTTTCGGCGTTGACAGATATATCGTCGAAAGAAGCTTGTTTGACATTGTTAAATGGCGTCGCAGGAAAACTTTTGTGAAAATCAACAACCAGAAAGCACGTGTGCTCGGAAGCGTCGGTCTGATGCACACCATGGTTGACGTCACAAAAGTCGATTGTACCGTTGGCGATATCGCATTGCTTGATGTAGACCCGGTAAATGTTAAAGGGTTGCCGATCGTTTATAGGTAGGAAAAAAAGTTGCCGAAAATTTTTGAGCTTAAGCAGCATGTAGCGGATCTTATTGCGGCGGGCGAGGTTGTAGAGCGACCTGCGTCCGTCGTTAAGGAATTGATTGAAAATTCTATCGACTCGGGTGCAGGCATTATAACCGTCGAGATCTCATCGGGCGGTATGGCTTACATCCGTGTCGCCGATAACGGTTGCGGGATTGCTCCTGAAGACACAAAAACCGCATTTCTTCGCCATGCTACAAGCAAGCTCCGTGACGCTGACGGGCTTGCCGCAATCTGTACGCTCGGCTTTCGAGGTGAGGCACTTGCCGCAATAGCCGCAGTTTCGCGTATTGAGCTTCTTACTCGGGAGTCCGGTGCCGACGAAGGGGTCTCGTTGACGTTGGAGGCTGGCGAGGTTATCGGGATGTCCCCCGCCGGTTGTCCTGAAGGTACTACGATCATTGTACGTGATTTGTTCTTTAACACTCCGGCACGTTTAAAGTTTATGAAGTCTGACCGTGCAGAAGGCTCTGCAATTGCTTCGGTCGTTTTAAAATGTGCGCTCTCGCGTCCCGATGTGTCTGTCCGGTTTATTAAAGACGGGAAAACCGAATTTTTTACCCCGGGCGATTCGCGCATTGATTCCTGTATTTACAGTCTGCTTGGAAGGGAAATTGAAGCCGGTCTTTTAAATGCCGAGTCTTCTGATGAAACGGTTGAAGTGAAAGGCTTTGTCTCATCACCCGAAGCCGCTCGCGGTAACAGGGGTTATCAGTTTTTCTTCGTAAACGGCAGGGTAATACGCTCCTTACTTCTCCAATCCGCACTGGAACAGGCTTATAGAAACAACCTCCCGACGGGCCGGTTTCCCTCATGTGTTCTCTTTGTCACGACTAAAGCAAGCGATGTCGACGTTAATGTACACCCTGCAAAAACTGAGGTCAAATTTGTTTCAGATAAACAGATTTTCGACGGCGTTTATTATGCGGCATTAGGAGCACTTGATAAACTAGGGAAAAGAGAAAATATTTCCTATAATCAGAGTGGCTTCAAGTCAATGTCTGCTGATGAATTCAAAGGTAATTATGTTTCAGAGATTAGCAATTCATATAAATCAACAGGAAAAGGCTCTTTAAAACATCTTTATTCTGCTCCTGCTAATCTAGACTCTAATATCTCTTCCCCAACGCCTAACACCTCCCTTCGTACAATCGGCGAAGCTCTTAACGTTTATATCATCGTTGAGTATCAGGACAGTGTGTGGTTTATTGACAAGCATGCCGCGCATGAGCGTATTCATTTTGATGCTTTAAAGAACAGTGAATATAAACCAATGTCCGAATCTTTACTGACTCCGGTCATATGCCGAGTTGGGTTCGAGGACGCTTCGTTGCTCCTTGAAAATGCAGAATTTTTAGAAAGCTTAGGCTTTAGCGTAGAAAGTTTCGGCGAAGATTCAATCGCAGTCCGGCATATTCCGGCAGATATAGATATTAGCGATACAGAGTCTGTGCTTTCAGAGTTGTGCCCGCAGCTCAGGCATCGCGGTGGTATTGCAGAGCCAACAGCGTGCGACGAGATATTTAAAGCAATCGCCTGTAAAGCGGCAATCAAAGCAGGCCGTTCTTCCGAAAGGCGTGAGCTTGAGTCTCTTGCCGAAAAAGTCATGTCAGGCGAAGTTTCGCACTGCCCGCATGGACGCCCCGTTGCTTTTGAAATAACAAAAACCACCTTGGATAAAGGGTTCGGCAGATTATGACGAAGCCTGACATTATTGTTATAACCGGACCGACTGCAACGGGAAAAACAGCACTCGGCGTAAGGCTTGCTAAAGCAATAAACGGGGAAATCGTTTCAGCAGATTCGATGCAAGTGTATAAGCATATGGATATCGGGACCGCAAAGCCGACCGTTGATGAAAGATGCGGTGTTCCCCATCACTTGCTTGATATCATCTCTCCGTTTGAAGACTATTCTGTAGCGCGATATGTTGAAGACGCATCAAAATGCGTCGATGATATCCATAAACGCGGAAAAATACCTGTTCTTGTAGGCGGTTCGGGGTTGTACATCGATTCTTTGATTGCGGGGCGCACGTTTTCTGCACGCGGGGATAACAGCTTGAGGAAACAACTTGAGGATGAGTTTGACAAAACAGGCGGCGAGGTTATGCTTAAAAAGCTGTGCAAGGTAGATTCGGACAGCGCTGCGAAACTGCATTCAAACGATAAAAAGAGGATAGTCCGTGCATTGGAAGCCTATATGGCAACAGGTAAGACAATTTCTGAACATGATATCGAGTCAAAGTCCGTTCCACGGCGATACAGCGCAATAAAGTTTGCACTCACATTTACTCAAAGAGCAGAGCTTTATGAAAGAATCAACAGGCGTGTAGACAGTATGATGTTGAGAGGTCTTGCGGACGAAGTTGTTTCTTTACTTGATATGGGCGTTTCACGTAAGAATACCTCAATGCAGGCTATCGGGTATAAAGAGATTTCTGCTGCGCTTCAAGGAAATTACGATATGACTTCTGCTGTAGAAAAAGTTAAAATGGAATCGCGGCGGTACTCAAAGCGCCAGCTCACATGGCTAAGACGCGATGATGAAATTACGTGGATATCATGGGAAAATGAGCCTGACCATGATGCCGGAGCAGAAAAAATAATACGCACTTTCGAAAAGGAGGTGGCGCATAGCGCCGTTGAGGAACAATGAAACGAAGCGATTTTTTTATAAGACTGACAACAGGCGCTCTTTTCCTCGCTGTTGCATGCTATATAGGTGTTTATCTGTATTATGCTATTGCCCATCCTTTTGAAACCATGCCTGCAATGAGGTATTCAATCGGAGAAACGCTTCCGGCACACGGGTATATAATCCGGACGGAAACTATTCTTGAGGATAGCAGCGTTGCTATCCTTCCAATAGTCGGCGAAGGGGAAAAGGTTGCTTCAGGTCAGGCTGTTGCCGTAGAATATATGAGCATTGATGCTCTTGAAATGGCAAGCGAGATACGTTCGCTAAGATTGAGGATCTCGCAGCTTGAATCTTTTAGCGGAAATAACGATGTTGCAAGCCTGGATGCAATCCTTGATCTTTCATCAGCAGTAATAAGCTCCGATTTAAGAAGATTGGACGAGATCGCGCTAAATGTTGAGGCAACTATATTTTCGACAGAGACAGACGTTTCCGAACTAAAAGAGCGCCTTGAGTTTCTTGAGAGCAGAAATGTCGGAACCAGAACCATCACCGCGCAAGTCAGCGGTACTTTCTCAAACGTTGTAGACGGTTTTGAGCATATCAGGCCGGAAATGCTTTATAATATGTCACCGAGCGAGCTGAAGGCACAGTTAAGCTCTCCTGTGAACACTCAGGGAACAGGAAAGCTGATAACCGACTTTAAATGGTATTATGCTGCTATAATGGATCAGGATGATGCTGTTCAGTTAAAAAGAGAGCAAATGAAAACAATCCAGTTTTACGGTGCATATAATGCCGAAGTGGATATGATGGTTGAAGACATTGGCAGGCCGGAGGAAGGATTAAGTGTCGTGCTGTTTTCAACTAACAGAGGACTACATGAAATAACGCCGCTGCGGGAGCTCCGCGCAGACGTTGTGCTGAGTGTCGTAACAGGAATCCGTGTTCCTATGAGCGCAATCCATCTTGATGATAATTTAAATACTTTTGTTTATCTTCTAGCGTCGAAACGTGCAGAGAGAGTAGATGTAGAGAGACTGATTCCGCCCGGTGTGATCGGAGACAGTTACCTTGTAAGGGACGGCGAGGAAACGGGCTCGCCCTTGCGTGTCGATGCAATAATCATTGTGAGAGCACGTAATTTGTTTGACGGTAAGGTTGTGGGCTAGATGTTAGGTGTTAGGCGTTAGAATAGAAGATGGGAGATAGGCGGTGTTGTGAGTAATTGTATTGCGGAAAATATAAAGCGAGTGCGTGATAACATAGCAGAAGCAGCTATAAGGTCGGGGCGTTCTGCGGATGATATAAAACTGGTCGCAGTTACAAAAACAAAACCGGTTGAAGATATCAGGCAAGCGGTTGCCGCAGGCGTAGATGCTATCGGTGAAAACCGTGTTCAGGAGATGCTCGAAAAACGCGAATGCGGTGCATATGAAGGCGCACCTCTGCATTTCATCGGGCATTTGCAATCGAATAAGGTTAATAAAATCGTTGGCGTTTGCGATATGATAGAATCTGTTTCTTCAAAGACCCTTTTGGAATCTATAGGCAGAAGATCTGAAGCCTTAGGGGTCGTTCAAGATGTTCTTGTTGAAGTTAATATCGGCAGAGAGCCTCAAAAATCCGGCATTTTGCCCGAACAAACAGAGGAATTAATTGCTTGTGCCTCTCAGATAAAAGGCATAAAAGTGCATGGTTTGATGGCAATTCCACCGGAATATAGCAAAAATGAAGAAAATTGTTACTATTTTGACATAATGTTCAAGCTTTTTGTTGACATAAGCGCAAAAAAATACGATAATGTCTCTGTGCGATTGCTTTCCATGGGTATGAGCGATAGCTATATTGACGCAATAAGAGCCGGTTCAAATATGGTCAGAATAGGCTCCGCACTCTTCGGTCAGAGATGATCTGCTATCAAGGACAGAACTTTAATATTAATTGTGTCGATAGTGCGCAATCAATGACTATAAAGGAGGTTTCCTGATTTTGGGAATATTTAATGAACTTAAAAAATTAGCAAAACCATATGATGACGAGGAAGATTTCGACGACTTCCAGCCAAAAATGACTGACGATCTGCCATTACCTCCAAGAACTCCTGCACAGGCAAGGAGCTCGTACGGGGGCTTTGAGGAACAGCGGAGCAGTAACAAAGTTGTAAATATTCACGCTACGGCACAGCTTAAGGTTGCGCTCTTTAAGCCGGAACGGTTTGAGGCCGCCGCTGAAATTGCTGATAACCTGCGTGACAGACATACTGTGGTACTTAATCTCGAGCAGACAAACAAGGACATTGCGCGCCGGCTTGTCGACTTTCTAAGCGGTGTTGCTTATGCTCAGGAAGGTAAAATCAAAAAAGTCGCAGTAAACACATATCTTATAACACCGTATAATGTTGATTTGTTAGGTGATTTAATAGACGAGCTAGAAAACAACGGGTTGTATTTCTAGCCGCTGCTGAAACATATAAGAAACCGAAAGGATTGAGTGTAAATGCTGACTCCACAAGAGATTAATGATAAAGGTTTTGACAAAGCCGTATTTAACGGATATGACATGGGCGATGTTGATGATTTTCTCGAAACTGTATCAAATGATTACAACGCCCTGTATAAAGAGAATGCTATACTCAAGGGAAAGCTAAAAGTTCTAGTGGAAAAGGTAGAGGAATACCGGTCCACAGAAGATGCAATGAGAATGGCATTACTGACCGCTCAGCGTATGAGCGAAGAAATCACGGCTGAAGCAACCAGAGCAAAAGACGAAATGCTCATGAAGGCAGAGCATGAGGTCAAGGCAATGCTCTCCGATACATCAAAACGCGTAGAAGATGAAGAAATGCGGCTCGCCATCGCTGCAAAAGAAACTGCTAAATTCATCGAACTCTCGCAGGCTATAATGCGAAAGCATAGCGAATTTCTTGAAAAGCTTGAGACGGCAAGGCGTGCCGTTAAGCCAAAGATTGCGCCGCCTAAACAGGGCGCTCAGCGACCTGCAGCAGCAAAAGCAGCACCGCCGGCGAAAGAAGCGCAGCCTGTGTTGCAAGCTCAGCCGCTTCAGCAAGCCCACACAGATCAGGCAACCAGACAATTCCCGCAAGCTCACGAGCAGCAGGATTTTGAGATTGACGACATTGCGTTGCAAATCAGCTCGGTAGTCGAGCAAATTTCAGACGCAGAGGTTGCGCCCGCCATTGCATACGAAGATGCGCCGGCTCCTATAGCAGAAGAACCTCCACAGTCACTTTTTGACGACGACGACGGATCGATCAAGCTGTATTCTTCAAATGAGGGTGCTGAAGCAGATATTACCCCGAGGCCAAAATTCGATTTCGATGACCTGAAATTCGGTGCAAATTTCGACAGCGATGACTAAATAATGTTTGATTAATCTATTGTAATTATTTAGGCAGTCGGGAGTTTAATAACCCGACTGCTTCATATAACGGAAAGGATAAAAAACGTGTCTCAGGACTATAATACAACAATATTGCTGCCTAAAACCGAATTTCCAATGCGTGCAGGTTTACCTAAACGCGAACCGGAAATGCTCAAAACCTTTTATGATAAAAAGGTTTATGAGACTCTTATGGAGAAAAACACAGGAAAGCCCGTATATATCCTACATGACGGCCCTCCGTTTTCAAATGGCGATATCCACCTTGGCCATGCATTGAATAAGATTCTCAAAGATATTATCATCCGCTATAAAAACATATCCGGGTTCAATGCGCCATACGTCCCCGGCTGGGATAATCACGGGATGCCGATAGAAACAACAATAACAAAAAAGAACAAGCTTGACAGGAAGAAAATGTCGATCCCCGAGTTCCGCAACGCTTGCCAACAGTTTGCTTCAGAGTATGTTGACAGGCAGCGCGAACAGTTCAAGCGCCTCGGTGTCATAGGGGATTGGGATAACCCATATCTTACCATGGCCCCTTCTTTCGAAGCCGAGGAGGTTCGCGTTTTCGGCAAAATGTATGAAAAGGGCTATATCTACAAGGGGCATAAGCCGGTGTACTGGTGCCCGACGGATGAAACCGCGCTTGCGGAAGCCGAAATCGAATATGCTGACGTTCCATGCAAAGCAATTTACGTGAAGTTTAAGGTCAAAGATGATAAGGGTGTTTTAACAGGAATCCCCGATGCAGAAAATACCTCTATACTGATCTGGACAACAACCGCATGGACGCTGCCGGGCAATCTTGCGATATGTCTCGGTCCGGATATAGAGTATGCTGTATGTAATGCGGATGGAGAGGTGTATATTGTTGCGGCTGAGCTTGCTGAAGCTGTTTTCCAAAAAGCCGGGGTTGAGAAGTTTGAGGTTCTTAAAAAGCTTCCGGGCAGAGCGCTTGAACTTATGACAACGCAGCATCCGTTTTATGACCGGGAGTCACTGGTAATCCTCGGCAACCACGTCACTGTTGACGCGGGAACAGGCTGCGTTCATACAGCACCCGGCCACGGTGTTGATGACTACAATGTCTGTAAAAAATACCCGCAGCTTCCTATGGTAATGCCGGTAAACGCGCACGGAGTCATGTCCGAGGAAGCATTACAATACGCAGGAAATTATTATGCTAAGGTTAACGACTTAATTGTTGATGATCTGGCAAAAAGCGGTGCTTTATTTGCTGCGGAGGATATAGTACATTCATATCCGCATTGCTGGCGCTGTAAAAAACCGGTTATTTTCCGGGCTACAGAGCAATGGTTTGCTTCAGTTGACGCAATGAAAGAAACTGCTGTTAAGGCATGCGAGGCTATTAAGTGGATCCCCGGCTGGGGTAAGGAGCGCATGATCGCAATGCTTGTTGAGCGTTCCGACTGGTGCATTTCACGGCAGCGCCACTGGGGATTGCCTATTCCTGTATTTTATTGCGCTACATGCGAAAAACCTGTTTGTACTCCCGAAACAACTAAAATCGTTTCGCAACTTTTTGGTGAGAAAGGTTCCAATTCCTGGTATGAGATGGATGCTTCAGATATACTGCCTGACGGGTTTGCTTGCCCGCATTGTCACGCCACACAAAGCGGAGGGACGAAGCAATTTTCCAATGGCTCTGATTCACTTGACTGCTGGTTTGACTCCGGCTCAACGCATGCAGGCGTCATGAGTTCCGGTATTTTCCCAAGCTTAAGCTTTCCGGCCGATCTCTATCTTGAAGGCGGTGACCAGTACAGGGGCTGGTTCCAGTCATCAATGCTGACGAGCATAGCTGTCAACGGTGTTGCTCCATACAGGATAGTAATAACTCATGGTTGGACAGTTGACGGCGAAGGAAAGGCCATGCATAAATCGCTTGGTAATGCCGTAGCGCCCGATGAATTCGTCAACACATATGGCGCTGATGTTCTCAGGCTATGGGTCACATCAACAGATTACCGTTCCGACGTTTGTTTGACAAATGATATAGCAAAGCAGACTTCCGAAATATATTTGAAAATCCGTAATACAGCACGGTTTATTCTCGGCAACTTAGGTGACTTTGATCCGGGGAATATGGTAGCTTATGCTGATATGCCCGAGCTTGATCAATGGGCAATCGCAAAGCTCAACCGGCTGATCGAAAGTGTACGGGCTTCATATGACAGATATGAATACCACACAATATATCATGCAATCCACAATTTCTGTACCGTCGATATGTCCAATTTCTATCTTGACATCATTAAGGATAGACTGTATTGTGACGAGGCACACGGTTTGCCGCGCCGCAGCGCTCAGAACGCAATTTATATGATATTGGACGCACTTGTTAGAATGCTTGCTCCAATACTTGCTTTCACAACAGAGGAAATCTGGTCAATGATGCCTCACAAACCCGAAGATGATATAGAAAGCGTCATGTATAATCCCATGCCTGAGCCAAAAAAAGAATATGAGCTTTCATCAGAAAAGGCAACTATGTGGGATGATGTGCTGTCGCTTCGTACAGATGTTTACAAAGCCCTTGAGCTTGCCCGAAACGAAAAGGTAATCGGCAAATCGCTTGAAGCCGAAGTTATACTTGATTTTGATGACACCGCTTCCGCCAGATTCAGCAAAATCGCAGATAAGGACTATAGCGCACTGTTTATCGTTTCTGAAGTCATCATTGGAAATTGTGCTGAAGGCGGATACCCGGGCGTTGAATTTCCGGGCGTTACCGTTGCTGTCCGCGCAAGCAGCGAGCCGAAATGTATACGTTGCTGGAAACACGATAAGGATGTCGGGAAAAATGAAAAGCATCCGGAGCTTTGCCCACGCTGCCTTGACGTAGTTTCAAAGCTTAGCACATAACACAGCTTCCGGCTTTTTTCTACCTTAGCATTATAGAAAGGAATATTCATTATTATGCTATGTTTTGTATTTGCCGCTCTTATTGTAGCGCTTGACCAGTTCTTTAAGCATTGGGTTATGCGCACACTTGATATAGGTCAAACCGGTCAGGTGCTTATCCCCGGAGTCCTTGGTCTTACCCGTTGGGAGAATGACGGGGCGATGCTTAACATTTTGTCAGGGCAACAGTGGCTGCTTGCAGGAATTGCTTTTCTGGCTGCTATTGTACTTGTAATGATCCTGCTCAGATATAACGAAGGATTTTGGGGAACGCTTGGGCTCGCAGCAGTTCTGGGCGGTACTGTCGGAAATCTTACAGACCGGATCTTCAACGACGGAAAGGTCGTTGATATGTTTATGACACTCTTCATAAAATTCCCGATTTTCAATATAGCTGATATATTTATTACACTGGGATTTCTGACATTCCTCATTCATTTTATTTCTATATCTTTTAAAGCCGAAGGGCGTGAAAAAGCAGTTCATGAAGAAGCTGATAGCGAGTACTATGATGAGTATAACGAGCAGGAACACAACGAGTTCAGCGAAAATGAACACGAATTCGATGAGTTCGATGAAATAAGCTCAGTCGTCGAAGCACAAGCAAACCGGGATGTATATCATGACGATCAGTATTCTACGCTGCCGCGTTTTGGGAATCTTCCACAGTTTAAGGAGCAAGATCAATTATCAGAGCAGCCTCAAAATACAGAACAAGCTCCGAATACTGAGCAATCACAGTACTCTGAACAAACGAACTATACAGAACCGTTACAATATTCAGAGCAGCCTCGTTATGCTGAACAACCACTGTATACAGATCAGCATCAGTATATAGATCAGCCTCAGTATACAGATCAGCATCAATATACGGAGCAAGCACCATATGATGATTCAACTCTGTACGATGTTGACGATCAAAATTATCTTGATTCTGATATAGAGGACAGTTATGAACAAATCGACGATACGGAATATAATGCATCGTTCTCTTTAGATGCGCTTGAGCTTGAACTTGGGTCGCTTGATGACTACGATGTCGATGCCTTGCTGCGTGAATATGGTTATGACGACGACAGTCAATTGTAATAATAACGGGGATAGGATAGATATTTTTCTCGCAGCTAATCTCCCCGGGCTTACCAGAAGCGCTGTTCAAAGGCTTCTGGATGCCGGGAATGTGACTTTAAACAGCTTTCCTGTGCGGAAAAACCACAAGACCTCCGCCGGTGATATTTATACCGTTGTTCAAAACGAGCCGGATGCTTCTGTTGTAATCAGGCAGGACATCCCGCTCGAAATTATTTTTGAGGATAATGATGTAATCGTTGTGAACAAGCCCCGGGGTTTGGTCGTTCATCCCGCTCCCGGCCATCCAGACGGAACTCTTGTCAATGCGCTGCTCCACCATTGCGGTAACAGCCTTTCCGGCATAGGCGGTGTAATAAGGCCCGGTATCGTTCATCGAATCGACAAGGATACATCGGGGCTTGTTGTCGCCGCTAAAAATGACCGTGCGCATTTGTCTCTGGCATCACAGCTATCTTCGCTGACTCTGACGCGGGAGTATCAAGCTGTTGTTTGCGGGAATGTTAAAAACGATAACGGTACAATAGACGCACCGATCGGCCGTCATCCGACCGACAGGAAGAAGCAAGCGGTCACAAAAAGCAACTCCCGCTCTGCAGTCACACATTATGTGGTCATTGCCAGATACCCGTCAAACAGATACGGCGGGCATACCCATGTATGCTGTCGCCTTGAAACAGGCCGTACACATCAAATACGTGTCCATATGGCACATATCGGGCATCCTGTCCTTGGCGATACTGTTTATGGCCGCAAAAAACAGGTGCTAGGTTTATCAAGCCAGTGTTTGCACGCCTGGAAGCTGCGTTTTTTACATCCGTCGACAAATGAATCCGTGGAGTTGTTCGCAGATTTGCCGGATTATTTTAATGAAGTACTTGAAAAGATAGAGAAACGGATGTAAGTAGCTATGAATGATCATGATTATTATATGTCCATAGCATTACAACTTGCACAGCAAGCTAGAGCGGACAGCGAGACTCCGGTAGGTTGTATAGTTGTTGATAATAATGGCGCTGTAATCGGGCGCGGGCGCAACCGCCGCGAAAAATCAAAGTCCGCACTTGCCCATGCGGAGCTTGAAGCGATTGAAGATGCCTGTAACACGCTAGGAGATTGGCGTTTGGGTGGGTGCTCATTATACGTCACATTAGAACCCTGCCCAATGTGTGCGGGGG
>Ga0123353_10013176_pt1 | contig 11825 bp, 6 predicted proteins | sample TergutLab28metaG_3_FD_92763 | JGI IMG/M metagenome (GOLD analysis project Ga0123353, IMG submission 92763) | Labiotermes labralis P3 segment gut microbial communities from Petit-Saut dam, French Guiana - Lab288 P3 | ecosystem: Host-associated > Arthropoda: Insects > Digestive system > Gut ... | reverse complement strand
GTAATTCAGTGTGGATAACAAACCAACTAGATGTCACTTTTGTGTAATGCTTTATTTTCTCCTTTATAAGTTGCTCAACATGTTTCGGGCAACTACGTGCCCATCATCAGGAGCTGACGACTGGTTAGTGTTTTCGCCACGTGTTGGTATTGAGCTGTGGCTGCAGTAAGGTTGTCAAAACCCATTGGTAGGTGGTGTGTAGCACAACTGCTGTTGTGCTACGAACCCCTCAATGGACACACCACCTACCAACCTACCAAGCATTACACAAAAGTGACATCTAGTTGGTTTGTTATCCACACTGAATCAGATTGGAATTGAATGTTGTGCTTAACATATAAACAGTGTAAGATAAAAGACATGGATTAGTAAGGCAATGTAATGATGTGCGCGCGCGCGCACGCACGCACGCACGCGCGCACACACACACACACACACACACACACACACACACACACACAGGTAGCCCTCGGTTTATGACTGCGTTCCATTCCCCAAGAACTGTTGCAAAAAAAAAACAGTGTTAAATTAACCCAAGTACATAAAGTAAGTCAATGGGAAGTTAAGGAGTTACAGTCCAGGCCCCTCTCAAAATTGACACAAGTACTAAAATATTATTACACTTAATGCTCTGAAAGGAAAAACAGCATTTTTATGACTATAAATCAATTAAATGTAACATAAAATAACCAAACTACATTTAATGAAATGCAAATATTAAATTTTTGTATATTTACTTTGATATGTTCAGAACCCAGATTGAATATTTTTTTTAAGCGCCAAAGTAAGCCCCCTGCGTTGATCCTTTTTGACTGTGACATAATGCAGAAATTTCACTTCTCTGATGAAGTCCCTGGTTGAGGTTCTTCCCTTTTCTTCAAGATAGCATGCAGTGTTGACTGTCAATATTTTCTCTTCCTTTCTTTGAGAATATCAGAAATAAGGGCCAATAGATACATTATGCTCTTTTTTTCATTTTTGTACTTCACTCCCAGTCATGGTCAATGTCACAGAGCTCATCAGTGAGGGTCTCCATGGCTGAAAGGATGTGCCAGAACGCTTACTTTCAAACATTTTAGAGGAGACTCTTCATCTTTTTCTTTCTCCTCGTCATTCTGTTGCCTTAGTTCTTTAGTTTGGTATTCCTATCCTTCAGTGGAAACTAACATCCATGGCTATCCAATAGCTCTGTTACTTCTTTAGCTGCAACCTCGTCCAATCCTCGCTCTTGCACCAGCCTGCTAATGTCTTAAACATTGTTCTCCACTGGCTCAAATCCTGTGAAGACATGCATAAATTATGGGAGAAGTTTGTACTACACTCCATTCCAACAGTTCTCTGATACATCCTCCCATTTAATGTTATTAACACCCTTCAAAATGTCAAAAGAGCACCAGCAATCCTTCAGAGTTTTGTCTGACCTGTCCAAAACTCTCATCTTTTCCATGTAGGCTTGGTAGAAGTAATAGGCTTTAAGGGTTGCTATTACCCCTTGGTCCTTTGTTTGCGAAGTGATGTGGTGTTTGATGGCATGTAAACACCACCATCCAGAGGTGTTCTGACTTCAGCAAAGTTTGCATGATGGCCAGAGGCAATGTCCAAGAAGAAGCATCTTGGCTGGCAACTCATTCTCTTGACACAAAGCACAGTAGGGCAAAAAGAGTTTGTGTACCAATCCAAGCAGACTTCTTATGTCACCCAAGCCCTTCTGTTACATTTCCAGTAGACTGGCAACATGGCTTTGTTTAGACCCTTGAGAGCACATGGTGTCTGTGAGTGGTACACCAATATTGGTTCTAGTTTTAAAGTGCCAGAGACATCTGCACCCAGCAGAAGCATTAGCCCGTCTTTTGCAGCCTTGACACCTGACACAGACTGCTCTTCATGGACAATGAGGATTCACAGTGGCAATTTCTTCCAATAAAGCCTGGTCTTGTCAACATTATAAATGAGATCAGGAGAATAATTACTCTCCTCTACAACGGCTTGAAACCCTGTAGGCCATCAAGCCACTTCATTTCACACTGCGGCACATACTTTGAGATCTAAATTGCATGAACAAGCCCTTACTACCTAAAAATTACTTATCACCACCCTATAATTTCTTAAGATTTTCAAAAACTGACTTTGCCTTATCAGTAATAAGAGCTTTAGTCAACAAAATGTTTTTGTGATTTAAGTCATCCACTCATAATGACAATAAGTTCTCCATTTTTTTTTTAAAGTTTACTTCTGCTATAACTCACTGCCATCACACTTACTATCACAACATGTTGCACTGACTGTTTTATCTGCATTTTTCATTAGGTTACTCACAGTCAATGGAGCCAACTGCAGACTTCTAGATGCACAAAGGACATGTCTGACCACCTTCCATTCTACAAATTACCTCCATCGTCCTTTCCAACCTGACAGATCGACGTGCCTTTTTCACATTCATTGGCTTCGCCACACTGCTGTCACTAGAATGGCGGCTGTTATTATGGTAATTTAATCAACCTCATCCCTAACTGGCTGAACTGCTCTCATCTATGAACTGCTGTGCCATTTCTTTATGTCACATCCAGCATTTATATTTGCACATAATTTCCATTTGTATGTTTTTTTTATTTTTTTTATTTTTTGTCCTTCTGGTTTCAAAACCATCATTATGGCAAATCGTTGCACAGGACCAGACAGGTGACAAATTATCAAATATTCCAGATTATCAGACAGTACCTACAATGACCTATGTTCTTACAGGAAACTTTTTCTTAGTGCTAATATACGGGGGCTGAAAACTAATTAGAGGATTATTCCACTTGGATATCTCCTTCACCTGCTGGTCCAGGGACATCAGGGTCCTTTTCCGTGCTTTCTGGAGTCTTCACGGCTGCAGAAGTTGATAGAGTACGAGACAAGGAATGAGGCGATAACACTACAGTTCATGTACAGACACTCTTGGAGGCCAGTTGGAACATGTCACTGTGATCTGCCAATTTCACTGATAAAGCTTTTTCTGGTAAAAAGCAAAACCTCCAATCTGTGGACTACTCTCAAGTGCCAGATTATCAGGATTTCTGGATTATATAAGACGTGAGATTAAAGGGATTTTGCTTATTTGATCGGACTTGATGTGCACAGATGCCTCCCTAACTTTCCAGCTGAGGAAAATAAATCCCATTTCTGTAACATTCTGTGCTCTTCAGAAGATTAAAGGAGGGATAAAATCCAGAAATTCAGCAATATTAAACTCAATCTTCATACAAAGAATTTACATGGTAATGGACACAAATATCTGTGTATTTTCAATGCTACTGCACAGATTTTGGAATCGTACGATGTACATCAAAGGTACTTTCAAACAGGATGAACAACTTCAATACTATGCTAGGACCATAAATGCTGGCCCATAATAAACTTCACTGATAAAGGTTTGGAAGTTCTGTCACTCAAATTCTGAGACCAGTTATCATTACCAGTAGGTACCTGTCACACAGGCAGATGATAAAATATCCTATATGAAGCTATAATCACAGATCTGAACTGCAAACAAAAACTAAAGAGTGGAATGATTCACACACTTTACTGTTACAGCCATTATTTCTTTTTTTCTGGATGAACAGTATAAACATTTGGTGTAAAAATCATAAATTGTAACTTCAGTGCAAATTAATTTGTATCATGCAAGATCCCCCCAAAAAAAGCCAAACAACACAAGACAACAAGGACTTGTTGAAGTAAGAACAGAGACAAATTTAATCCGAATGGCTGCCTAACTATCATAGTGAAGAAACATATTTAATTAACTGCATAGAAATACGCTTATTTCAGGCTTAACAACAAACATGTTACCCTCATGTCATCCCTGGCTGTGTGGTTCATGGGGATAATGACAGTATAAGAAATTTAGAATGACTGGAGGTTGCATTAGCCGTCTAATTCAAAACATCATCCTCATATCTTCGCAGAGAAAAAGTGAAGAACATGTAAGTCTTGAGAACTGGTACAGCATTCAGTCAATGAACTTTCCAGGTGCAAAGTCTATAAAAGTATTAGGATTAGAAACAAGCGAACAGCACTATAACAGAAGCACCCACCTCTGGAGCATCACTCAACAACGTCTCTGTAGTAACAAGATAAGAAAGTGCCTGTGGCAGATCTGAAACTGCAGCTGGATTCAATCGTATTTGTGTCGACACTTCTTTAACAATACTCTCAGAATTTTTCAGCCTTAAACAAAAAGACATTAAAACACACGAAATGCTTAGCCTAATTTTATTACATTACAGGTATTGGTTCTTTTATCCAGAATTTTTGGGCATTGGGGTTATCTGGATAAGTAGCTTTTCCATAATTTGAAGCACCATAAAATCTAATAAAAATATTTAAAAATTATAATACAAGTAAAAAAAAAATGAAGGTATTTTGGGTTTGCTAACATCATTACAAGCATCACCTGAGGCAATATAAGTACTATCAGAAGCTTCTGACTAAGATGGGAGAGCTGGTGGGTTTAAATGGCATTAATTTTAAAAACCCCTGTTCTTGAACACAGTTTATGATGCGCTGGGTAAGGGCACGTGAGGTACAGTTCCTCATACCTGAATATAAGCTTATGGTACAACATATAAGCACCCTACCAATACATAAATTTTTGCTACTACTGGTACAGACAACATGGCATTGCAAAGGAAACTCACTCTCGTACTGTTCAATATTGTACCAACAATAATACTAGTATGGCAGTAAGCAGGTTACTGTAACAAACATGCCACATAATGTATAGTCAAAAATAATAAACAGCAATACACTTTTGAAGACCTTTCTATTCTACAACTCAAAACAAATCTCAATTTGGAATTTTGTTATGCTCTTAATTAGACTGGTTGCTGTAACTTATAAATTTCACAAATCCACCTCAGATTAAAATTCAACTGCCTCATACCTAGTTTAATTCTTTGCGGATGCTTTTAGTCTCGGGCTTACTTTTGTGACTAAAAATATCTGAAGCCCTAAAACTCATAAAAATGACTTAATATGACACAGCAATCAAGAAAAACAATTACTAATCAAACTGTACGATATTTATGCAGTACTTTTACTATTAAATTGTAAAGTTGCAAATTTAATGCAGTCTTTTCAGAATCAAAAGTAATAAAACACATCTGTTATTGGTCAATTTTTTGCAACCCCCCAGAGAAAAAAACTCCAGGTTCCCTACGTGACCACAATTCCCACTTCAGCAAATTATCCAGACCATAAACAATAAATTAAAAAAAAGGTAAATCAGTCCCATTACAGGACCGAGGTGCCCAGAGGGTTCCAGGAAGTTAACGTTCCCAGACTACGTGACAATGGCCCAGAATGGTGGTAAGGTTGTCAGCCTTACGCACCGGCCATTTTTACCTCAAGGAAATACTCAATGTACTCATTTCTGATAGAGGCTAAGTCGAGCCCAGGGCCACAGTGCGATCGAAAGGATGTCAATGAAAAATTCCAGTGATACCGTCTGGAATTGAACCAGCGACCTTCCGATTTGTACTGCAACGCCTTAACCACTGTGTTACCGCGATCCCCAGACCATAAACAATGCCTACACAAAATTTCTAATGTCTGTCAGTCAACTAAAAGTTTCTGTACAAATTCCCAAACCTTCCAACAATGTGTAGACATTTTTACAATATTACATCATGTTTTATTTAAAGAACAAGGAAACATAACAAGTAACTCAAAGAGTAATAAAAGAAAAAAACTTACCTCATTGGCAAGAAAACAGCAAGTGCTGGGCTTATATCCCAAGCAAGACGGGCATAATCCCGCCATACACGTTCTGTGACTGTTTTAGCTCGCCATGCAGCAATGTTGTTTTCCCCTGGTACTTGGAACTCGGTATGACATAGCGGGTTGTGCCATGTTATCAAGAATTCTATTTCCACAGCCTAAACATTAACATCTCTTGTTACAATAAGATCATATGCAGATGTTTTACCTCTAATAACATCACTGATGATTCCAACAGAACTAAATATCATGAATGCTGGGTGGACACAATAAATAAACGCAGTGGCGTACCGGGGGGGGGTTTGGGATGTTCAAACCCCCCCCAGAAATTCTGAAGGCCCTCCTAAATCATGCCAAACTCAACCCGATTGTGAAAACTGTTAAAAACTGCTGAATTTAGGAAGCCAATACACCAAGATGCTCAGAAAAAAGGCAGCAAAATTCTAAAACTACCTAGGTTCGCAATTGTTTTACATTAGCAATGACAAATAAATGGGGTTTCATCATAAACAGTCTTAAAGTACCAAAAATTAAGAACATTTCTCTATATCAAATGAAATTTCTTGTACCAAATTACAGCTGCCTCCAGAACTCCTGACTAGGGGGGCTACTGCCCCCAGATCCCCATTCTCTCTGTCCTCAACTGAATTTGTTGAACCCTCCCCCCTGAAAAAAATTCCTGGGTATGCCACTGAATAAATGTGACATGGCTCCAAGCTCCTATTTGATCTGGCATGCCCCCAGGTCACATATCCGTCACACTTCAAATTTGTGCTTTCTCACATAATCTGGGGCAGCACACTGTGTTATACATATATGTATGCCACAACACTCTGAATTCAAACACATCTCAGCACATATAACACCAGGTCACAAATCACAGCAACAGCAGACAGTGTCTGCTTTTTTTTTTTTTAACTACTGTACCCTCAACAATCTCAGCTTATCTGTAACAAAAAAAACTGTCTGTCTGTCCCACTCATTCAGAATACCTTTAAATTCCACACCACTCATTGCTTACCAGTAGTTCAAGAATAAGGTTCCTTTTCTTTATGTAGTCCTTAACAAACTCATCTGCATTGACAACGCGCTTGCTGCGAGCTGACTGCTTAGACAATGTGTTACTACTTGACGAAAGAGGAACTGTATTGATCCACCCTGTAGCAGGGCGAGTGAAGTCTCCGGGAGTGGAGCGAAGATCAGAATGCATGGCAGACAAGGAGGAATGTGGCCCATAAAGGTCAAAATCTGCAACAATAAAACATCCACTTCCACATATTACATGCACCAAGCACCTGAATTAGTCTGATTTAAGTACACTTTGTATAGTGCTGAATGATACAGTGATGTGTGAATGATAAACTGGAAAAGAAATGAAAGGAAGAGGTTTTGCTTATTTTGAGGCACCATCCCAGGATAGGTCAGGAAAAGGAAATGAGTAAAACCATACTGCCACAGTACATAGCAGCAGTACTAACCACTTGCATACAATGTCTGAAATTGAGTCCCTTTGAATAACAGGTGCTCTTCAACAGAATTTTACACAGTAACCCCTCAACCAATGCAGTTCTGACCACATGCACTTGAAAATAATTAAATATATGGAGGGCAAGATGTTTGCTGAACACTGAAAGTTATGAATACATTATAATCAGTATGGGCAGTTCCTCACTCAACTTCCACAGAAGCGGTAATGGTCACCCTAGAGCAGGCCAAAAAGGCCCACAGGGGATATAGAGGTATAGGTCTATTCTTTCTTTAACCTAGACAGTAGATGGGGGTGGGTGCTCAATGCCACGCCCCAGCCGCCTTAGCCCTGGGGAAGACCCGGTACCCATTGTATAGGAGGCTGGGTGGGCCCCAGGGTTGGTCTGGACAGGCGCAGAAAATCTCGCCCCCACCAGGATTTGTTCCCCGGACCATCCAGCCCGTAGCGAGCCGCTATATCGACTGAGCTATCGCGGCCCACCAGTTACCCAAGCACTGTGTAAATGTTTCATGTCCAAAAATGTAAGCTTTCTAAGTGACATGGTGGGACAGGAGGGTCCATAAGCTTCTACATTCACCTACCCTTATTGTTCTCATTTAAAGTTCACACAACATGGTTTTGCCCAACATGCTGTGTTCAATCCCCCTAACCCCTATAAAGGATGAGGAATCAGTGTACTCACTGCATTCAGGGTAGTTTCCAGTGCAAACACAGTCACAGGCATATACAGAGATTATCCAAACAGTTATAATATGACTGCAATCATCATCAATTGAATGAAAAAGATGGACACAGAACTAAATTTTACATAATTCATGTAACAGAAGTCTTGATGCCTACAATTCCATTAAGACAGCAACATCTGTATTTGGCGTGAACAGAGAAATGATACAACGGGTTGCTACTTTTCAATTTTCATGATGACAGTGCATTTAGCCAGTTGTTTCTGTATCACTCTGTGACACACTTTACAGCAAAGTCAGTGTTGATGTGGCAATCATCTGCATCTCATTGTGGAAGGCTGAGTTCAATTCCATAGTATTACATGAGAGATTTTTAGTAAACAAGGTGGCACTATAGCAAGTTCTTCTCTGAGGATTTCTATTGTTACCTACCACTGCCCATACAGATCTATCATCAGGGGCCAAATTCAGGACAAAGACTCTGGGGAATCCATTTCACCCCATACCAACAACTAACTAATGTCAATGCTAGAAGTGCAGGTTATTGGTGTAGATGAATGTTAGTTCATGTGGTTGGTTCTAGGTAACAGGGCATGTGATAAAACAATATATCTTGCTAAGATTCTTCTTCAGAAACCTGTCAGTGGGCTGTCTGTCTGTCTGTCTGTCTGTCAGTCAGTCAGTGTGTGTATATGCTTCTCTCTCTGTCCAACCTTCCTATTTAAAATCACGTACAAATATTACAGTCACCAAATGCAAAATTTGTATAAAATCACATACAAATATTACAGTCACCAACTGCACAATTTGCATAAAATTTGTTTTAAACAACCATTTTTGTAGCATAACTATGTGAAAAATTAAAACATAATTTTAAAAAAATTGCCATTAAGAGCTTTACCACTTGAATCCTACGTGTGTTCGAACATCACCATTTGAGATCAGATTCTGGCCTTTCAGTTTCTTGTACAAACTGCCTTGCAAGTGAATACCAGCTTTCAGAGAAACACACCATCTCCACCTTGAGAGTCAAAATACATATGGCTAGGACAATGATGGCAGGGACAGAGCCAAGGGGCACATAACAAATGGCCAACCAGTGACACAGGGGCAATGCAGAAGACAGGGCCTTGTCTGGGCCAATGGAAGCAGAGAAGAGGAAGGCCTTTGTTTGGACCATCACACTGAAACGTCACAACTGAGAATGCCACCAACAAATATTGCAGTGCTATGAAAACCTCAAATTTCATGTAAACATTTAATTTCATTAAAAATTCAGTGTCTAAGCAGCAGGAAACCTGTGTGATGAATTGTAACGGCAGTCACTCAATGTATCTAGGACAACACCGACACCACAGAAACTTACCTCCAACAACACTGGCCTTCAAATATTTCTTATCAGAATGCATGGTCTGCCAGAAACGTACAAGAACCAAGATATCTTCCCGTAATTCTGCCCCACGTTGGATAGGGCATCTTGGTGGACAGCAGAAGTAGTCTAGACAGTTGCAGTAGATTCGTTCCCGAAGAACATTCTTACTCAAAGAACGAGGCAAGACATCTCCCTGAAGCAGGGATAGGCCACAAGCTAGCAACCTTAAGAAATAAAGGAAAACATTCATTGAACACAAATATTGATTGCACAACTGTCTTCCAGGTTTTGATATTGTGTAGGATTTTGTCAGCTGATACCCATGTTTCATTGGAACATAATGCCTCCATCTTTAGGGCTGAAGAAATGGGTCAGTGTAAATGGTAAAACCTACTTCAAGCATCTGAAGGTGAAGGTGAAGCAGTCCCGTTACAGGCCTGGAGTGGCCCAGAGGGTTCCAGAAAGTTAAGGTTCCCAGATTTCATGACAACGGCACAGGATGGTTGTTAAGGTTGTCAACCTTACGCACCGGCCGCCTTTACCCCCCAGGAAATGCTCCTGGTACTCATTTCTGTTAGAGGCTGAGTCGACCCCAGGACCATAGTGCGATTGGAAGGATTTTATGTCAAGGAAAAATTCCAATGACACCACCTGGGATCGAACCAGTGACATTCCGATTTGTAGCACAGAACCTTAACCACTGTGCTACCGCGGTTCCCCACTTCAAGCATTTATCTGGATAAATTCCTTCAACCCTAATGATGAAGGCAGCGCATATCTTCAGAATGTCACTCAACCTAGAATCGTTGAAGAAATAAATAAATTTATCAAAAAAGCAGAACCAGCTGAACACTACTCTACAGAAATTTACATACTTAGTTATGATTTTAATACTTTCGAATGCAATCAAGAAGATAGGCAGCGATTTACCAATAAAATCTCAAAAATATGAATTAGGATATATGAGAAGTTTATATCCAAGTGACATAAGTCGAGGACGATTTTAAAAAAATAAGAGAGGCTGAAGAAAAAGCATAAGAAGACGAGAAGCGTAAGAAATTCTATTTTTGCAGAGGTAAATGATGAATAGTCAAAAAACGAGATGTTGGGGTTTTAGGTTTCATTCCTAATTGCTCAACTTTTGTATCAGACTCATAGCCAGAATCATTACCTGAATCCCTGCTCTAGGGGTAAAAAAAATCGACATTTAAGTGAATGATGCCGCGTATTGAACAATTAGCTCAAGATAAAAAAGCCAAGATCAAAATCTGCAATGTGCCACGAAAGGCCAAAAACTTACATAAATCTTACATAAATATTGATATTAAGATAATGAATAAAAATGGAAATGAAAGCTTAGAGACATGGTAATAAAAGCTGAGAAGAAATCAAACAAGGTGAAACACCAATACGACAAATACGGTACTTATAACAGTCTTTGGAGATTTCCACTTCTAATTTATAAAGTTGGAACGTAATGTATGTTAAGATGGAACTAAAATCACTTCAAAACTTACTTCTATAGACAAAGTAGTTAATTTAGCTACAACAAAAATAATGCATTATTTGTTTAGATTAATCACTGCCCTGCTCACAAAATGTAACAGCCTTCATAACTGTCAACTTCTTGCATGAATCAACTTCACTCTAAAAGAAGATAAAATATTTTAATTTCTAAGTTTTACTGCACTGATAAGAAGTATGTGTTGCTAGGAAAGGCATGTTTAGAGGTAAAGAAAAAAACTATTTTGAACAGGCAGTAATATGTGATCACTGAAACGAAACTCCCTACTGTTAATAACAAAAATTTCATTTATTTCTAAACATATAATCCTGAGATCTGTCAGAAAAAAGTTCAGTAATTCACAAAATATCAATTCCTCACACACATACTAAAAAATAACAAAAAGAAAAAGGGCAAATGACAAATTACAGCTCACAACTACCTACAGTGGAATTATAAACAGTGTGACTCTAACCTGAACCTAACGCCCACAGCAGCCACATGACGATTCTGATGTCCTTCTTTGGTACCAACAATCATTGGCAAAGACTGATGGAGAAGCATTGCTAGCATCCCCACTTTTTCTTGATTGCAGTATTTGGCTGCCTCCACCACTTCTGAAATGAACTTAAAATGGCAATAATATGAGCCAGGTAAACTGCAGCACAAAAAATATAATTTTTTATTTATTTATTTATTTATCCCATTGTGGTATATCATATTCAAATTGACAAACTCGTTGTTGCCATCAGCCACAACAATTTTATTAGTCCTGTCAATACATGGTACATATTTTGGTTGTACTAACCATCTTCAGGCACTAAACACATAATATTTAAAACTCAAAATAATATGCACACACACACACACACACACACACACACACACATAGATATATACAGGGTGTTTCACGACTTTAGGGCATAACTGCAGGAGGTGATTTCCTAGGCCTTTGTGATCAAAAAAGTTCATATAAACATGTGTCCGATTTTGGACGGTTACGGAGTTATGACC
>Ga0123353_10013175_pt1 | contig 11826 bp, 6 predicted proteins | sample TergutLab28metaG_3_FD_92763 | JGI IMG/M metagenome (GOLD analysis project Ga0123353, IMG submission 92763) | Labiotermes labralis P3 segment gut microbial communities from Petit-Saut dam, French Guiana - Lab288 P3 | ecosystem: Host-associated > Arthropoda: Insects > Digestive system > Gut ... | reverse complement strand
TTTTTTAGTTTAATACTATAATTTAATTATAATTTGAATAATGGTAAAATACAAACATATTTTACTTGTCAATGTTTAAAAGAGGCTATTTTGGGCTCACTTTCTTAATATTTTCTTCTCACAGCGATTATTTTTCTCTGAAAAACAGTGAAAAACTCCAAAAAACCTTAAAAAGAATCTTAAAAATTTTCAAAAAAAACCAGAATTCAATAAATAAGCCTGATTTGTATAAGGTCGTATAAGGTTGTATAAGGAGACTTGTTTTGTTGAGGAAGCAGCTTTTATTGATTTTTTAAGAAAACCTTTCTGCTATTTAAGATAATTTCTCTGCTATTTGAGATTATCTCTCTGCCAGAAGCAGCCTTAAAAATTCCGGTCTAAAGAAAAGATTCAGCAAATTCTGCGATATAAGCTGATTTTTATCATATTCTTTGGAATTTATTACAGGCAGATTATTTTCAAAAGAATTTATGATCTTAAAAAACACAGCGGCAAAAGACCTGAATGAAAAATAATCTGCTATTTTTAAAGGATCATAACTTTGTTTTGTTCTTATTACCCCTAATAATTTTTCTGTTAAACTGCTGTTTAATATTTTTACATCTTTTCTGTAGACTTTGTCATTCGAAACCTGGGTAAGAATCTCTATTTGCAAATATACCGGTAAATATGAGAAATCCACTGAATCACGATTTAAGATAGAATCTATTTGATGTAATGCCAATTCAATGCTGGCATTTTCAACAATTTTTAAATACCTTCTTATGCTGTCAAAATACAACTGTTTTACTTTTTCTCTGTCTTTTCGGTTTACAGGAACTGTAATAAGGTCATAAAAAAATGATGCTGTATTTTTAAATATATCGCGGAACCCTTCCTGTATATCAAGATATTTTGTTATTACAGGTTTATTCCATAATAAAGAATCGATCATGTGGTATCCAAAACCTTCCATAATGGAAGAAGATATTACAAAATCAGATGCGTTTATTACATTTTCCAAAGGAACAGATTCTCCGTAAATAGCGCTTCCGCATCCCCATATCCCGGGTATATATCCTTTTTCAAAGCACTCTTTTACAGTGTCGGAATATTTTTTTTCCTGAGCAGAAATTCCCGGTAAAGTTACAATAAGGTTAAAACCGCTTCCTGTTATTTTTGCAAGAAGCGCTGCTTCAAGTATATTTTTTCTCCGTATTGTTCTTACAGGATATAGCGCGAAAGAATTTTCCGGATTAAGGGCAGGGAAGAATTTCCTGTATTGTTCTATAAGTTTTTCTTTGCATAAATTTTTTTTCTCTAAATCAGCTATTGTATCTGTTTGCGCTGTTATGTTTTTTGTAACGGAATTTTTAAGTCTGTTATTTTCAATAAGTTCTTTTTTGCTAAGCCCGGAGACAGGGTCATATAAAAGCCATACCAGATGGTCAGGTATTCCGGCTTCTTTAAGATATCTCTCATCGCGCGCGTTTATTGTCGCATATCTGATATTCTTTTCTACGGGATAGATTGTGTATTTTTTTTCTACAAGAAAGCGGTAATTATCGGGCCTGGCGCATTCCGGAAAATCGTGTATCTGCAGAATGGCATTTTGATTATTATTTTTGTGAAGATATTCTGTTATTATCCGTGTGAAAAGAGGATTTTTACCAAGATGATAATTATGTATCCACCAGATAAAACCTTTATATTTTTTTAATAGCAGAACTATTTTTTCTTCAATATCTTGTTCACTATATTTGTAATTATCCGACAGGTAATCCAATGAGTTGTCAGCATCATATTTTATGGCTATATCTGTCTCTTCTGATTTTATGATTTTTTCACTGATTATATTCTCAAGATTTTCTTCTTTTCCCGATATAAAAACAATCTCTTCGATTATGAAGGAATTTAAAGATGCATATTTTATTATTGCATTTACTGCGTTTATTGCGACAGTAGTTATACCGCCGGGGAGAAAATGATAGTGAAATAATGCAATTTTTATTTTTTTCATTTAAAAGCATCACCCTCCAATTAAGTTAACTTATCCGGAAAAGCCCTCGCGCAAAGCGCAAAGTCATGAATTGACTCATAATCAAAAACTCTTAATCGTTACCTAGTATTGTTACATTATCTGCCGGCAGGGAGAACACTATTCCTTTGGCATTGGTATTAAGACCATGTTCTTTGCTTATCGCCTGCATAATACTTACTTTATTTTCCCTGTTGCACAGTATAAGGATAATCTCTTTTTCGTCCTGAACCGAAATGCCAAAAAATTTAATTGCCCCTTCATGGCCTTGTCCGCGAGCGCTTATTACAGTGCCTCCGGATGCTCCTGCTTCATGGGCGGTATCCATCAATTCATCACTGTAACCGCGGTTTACTATTGATATGATTAGATCGTGTGTGAATGTGTTGCAAGAAACTTCATCTGCCATTTTGCCTCCTTCGGCCATATATAATGCCCGTTCTAACGAGATTTTTTGATTTTTATGAATGCTTTGCTTAAAAACCAGCAAAACAGGGTCATTGATTGCTGAAAGGGGAATTGAAAATGTTATCCCTTGTCCATGTTTTCTAAATCTTAGTTTTTTTCTCGCTTCCTTGATTAAAATCGGAACAAGTACTGCCTGCTCCAGGCATAAAAGCACTGCCTTGTTGCCTTCTCCAATACCAAAAAGATTCAGGATTTTTTTTTCTGCAATTCTTATTCCCTTAAAATGAAAATGAAAGCGGACTTTTTCTTCTATAAAAATATTGGAAATGATATTGGAAATTTCCCACTCTACTATAAAAAAAACCAGATTAAGGCTAGGAGCTTCTGTTTGAAGAGGTTGTAGTATCTGTTCTTGCGCTTCGCCGGACAATTTTTTCTGTTGTCCGGAAAACAACCTTGAAAATATGGATCCTTTTGCCATTAAATAACCTCATCGAATACAGTAATTTTATCCCAATCAATTGCTTTATATGTTGTCACGTTATATATAGATGCAGTCATGGCATCGGTCAAGGCATGTGCTTTTTTAGCCTTGAATTGGTATAAAAGACCCATCAATTGTATAACAACGGTAGGCGTCATGGCAACTATGGCTACGATACCGACAGCGCTGGTCATTATATCCTTTTCCGCCCCCTGTGCTACGCCAAATGCAAACGGAAGAAGGAACGTGACGCTTATGGGGCCGGAGCATACGACGCCTGAATCAAAGGCAATGGCAGTGAATATCCTTGGCACAAAAAAAGTAAGCGCAAGAGCTAATATATATCCCGGGATCAAAATCCATATAAGGGGGATGCCGAACAGAATTCTTGTCATACTTATCGACATGGCTATAGCCATACCAATGGCAAGCCCGCCGTTCATCATTTTTGTTGTGATGGCGCCTTCGGTTACCTCTTCAACCTGCTTATTGAAAATAAAAACATCGGGTTCTGCGATTACAAGAAAATAGCCCAGCGCTGCGCCAAGAGGGATCAAAACCCAGCTATAAGATGATGAGGCAAGGGTGGAACCAAAAACTATCCCCATTGGAGTAAAACCTACTTTCACTCCGGTAAAAAAAAGCACCAGGCCTATGAGGGTATAGAGAAAACCTACAGCGATACGTCCAAGGCGGTGTCTGTGGTAACGTTTGTAAATAATTTGGAACACAAGAAAACAAAAAAATACGCATAGCATGGACAATGAGATTTCTTCAAAAAAAACCGGCAGTTCAACAGCAAAAGCCTTAAAAACATCCCTGGAAGTGCTTACCTCCGGGAAAACATGAGCTGTTATTTGATGCCCCAATGGTTCATGAAAAATTCCCATAATAAGGGTTGCAAGAACAGGCCCGATTAAAGCCAGAGCAAGCAGTCCAAAATTTTCGTCCAGGGAATTTTTATTGCACTGCAGAGATGCCATTCCCAGTCCTATTGCCAGGACAAAGGGAACCACAACCGGACCTGTTGCAATAGCGCCGGATTCAAAAGAAATAGGGATAAAGAGGGGGGGAGTAAAACAAAGTACTCCAAAAATTATTCCATAGAATATAAACAGTAAAACCGAAAGCCTTATTTTAAACAAGCTCCTTAATACTGCTATAAGCAGCGTAAAGCCTGTCCCAAGCGCCACAGTGATTGCAAGGTGCCAATATGGAATGACGTTATCAAACTGCTTTGCTGCTATCTGCAGGTCAGGATCCGCAGTAATGATGACCGCCCCCAGCACAAAACTGAGAATTATTACAAAAAACAACTTTGATCGTTTCGCAAACTGGACACCAATACCTTCTCCCATTGGCTTTAATGCCATATCTGCTCCCAGGGTAAAAAAACCCATCCCGATAATAAGGAGTGCTGATCCAGCTATAAAAAGCAGTATATTTCCCGAAGGCATGGGTACTAAAGCCACACTAGCAATAAGCACAATGATGGTAATGGGAAGTACGGAGCCAAAGGCTTTCATTGTTTTTTCTTTAAGGACTTTATTCATTGTTCTATTATAAGCATCTCATAGATTTGATTTTCAAACAATAAAAATTTTAACTCGACATTTGTTTTTTTATGCATTAAAATTATTGTTATGGATTACACAAATATAAAAAAGCTGATTTGTTTTATTTATGATGTTAAAGAAAATAGCAAAATTGTTTCTTCAACTTTGACTATGCTTGAGAAAAAAGCCGCAAAACTTAAAATGCCTGAATGGTTTTCTGCTCTTTCTCCTTCTGAAAAAAAATTGCCGGTTAATGAAAAAGATTCGGTTCTTATAACTTATGGCGACCAATTTGGCAGCAAAGGTAAAATGCCTTTAAAGGATTTACAGAAATTTATTAAACGCTATTTGGGCGATTCTGTATCAACAATACATATTTTGCCATTTTATCCATATTCATCTGATGATGGTTTCTCTGTAATAGATTACGAAGCTGTGGATCCAAAGCTTGGAACATGGAAAGATGTCGCAAATATCGGAAAATCGCATAAAATAATGGCAGATCTTGTCCTTAATCATTGTTCTGCGAAAAGTTTGTGGTTTAAAAAATTTCTTGAATGGGATGCGAAATATAAAGATTTTTTTATTACAGCAGATCCAAATACAGATCTCTCCATGGTCTTTAGACCGCGCGCCCTGCCTCTTTTAACTCCCTATGATACAGCAGATGGCAAAAAACATGTCTGGACAACTTTTAGCGCAGACCAGGTTGATTTAAATTTTGCAAACCCTAAAGTATTAAAAGAAATGCTTTCGATTTTCCTTTTTTATATAAAGCACGGTGTAAGTATTGTGCGCCTTGATGCCATAGCTTATTTGTGGAAAGAGAAGGGGCACAGTTGCCTTCATCATGAAAAGACACATGCTGTTGTAAAACTTTTCCGCGAAGTTGTAAAAGTTTTTGCCCCCTGGGTTATTATTATAACAGAGACAAATGTGCCACATAAGGAAAATCTTTCATATTTTGGAAATGGAAATGATGAAGCCCAAATGGTATACCAGTTTGCACTTCCTCCGCTGGTGCTGGATGCTCATATAAGGGGTAATGCCGGCCATCTTGGAAGCTGGGCATTTGAGTTAAAAAATTTTTCAGATACTACCACTTTTTTTAATTTCCTTTCATCGCATGACGGAATTGGCGTTCTCCCTTCCAGAGGTATTTTAAGCTCCGAAGAAATTGAAAATATGATTTCTGCTGTTAAGGAAAGGGGAGGCCGTATCTCATATAAAGCTGTAAAAGATGGACAGGTTCCTTATGAAATGAACATAAACTATAGATCGGCAATAACAGGCAATCTGGAGGGAAAAGCAGCGATAAATAAATTTATTGCTTCACAATCCATAATGATTGCGCTGCAGGGCGTTCCCGGAATCTATGTTCATAGCATTATAGGCTCTTTAAATTACAGCAAAGGTGTTGAGATTACCAAAGCTAACAGAACGATCAACAGGGAAAAGTTTGATTACGACACCATTAAAGATGAACTTAAGCACAAGAGATCAGACAGGGCTGTAATACTTTCAAGATTTAAAAAATTGCTTGATGCCCGAAGAAATGAAAAAGCATTCCATCCTCAGGCTGCTCAGGTTATATTGCCCGGTCCTGGTGCTCTTTTTGCTTTTTTAAGGATCCCCAAAGGCGTAACCTTAAAGAACGAAGCATCCGGTAACGCAGGATCAGGCATTGTTTTGTGTGTTTATAATATAAGCGGAAAAATATTGAAATATTTTCCTGACTGGAAATATTTTGATATGTCCGGCTCTGCGGGATTTACAGATATTATAACAGGCAAAAAATCTTCTGCTTTAATTATGTCCAAAGGTTCTGCGATGGTTACCCTTGGGCCATGGGAATTTGCCTGGATAAAAATTTAAGCATCTGCTGTCATTGCTTCGTCGCCTCCAGCATTGCGGCTTCGCGCCTTTGCGTGAGGCTCCCCCGCATTGCCCCCTGTCATTGCGAGCGTAGCGAAGCAATCCATAACACAAAGCAAAGTTATATGACAGGATTGCTTCGTTGCTTTGCTCCTCGCAATGACTGATGTATGAGAGAATTGTCTCTCCGCGCCTTCGTGTGAGGCTTTTCCCGCATTGCCCCCTGTCATTGCGAGCGTATCGAAGCAATCCATAACACAAAGCAAAGTTATATGACAGGATTGCTTCGTCGCTTTGCTCCTCGCAATGACAGAATTGCTGCTTCGCGCCTCCGCGTGAGGTTCCACCAGTGCAACAGAATTACGGCTTCGCGGCTTTGTGCCTTCGCGTGAGGCTTTTGCCTGACGGGGGTGGGTGACAGAATTACAACTTTCCGGGCGAAAATTTGGCGAAAAAGCCCCCTCCTATAAACAACAAATTTTTTTTAGTTGCTTCAAATAATCTATACAAAAAGAACAAATGGCATTAAAATATCTATTTAATAAGAAAATTATAAAAAAAAAGGAAACCGCATGAACCCCATAAAATCCCTAAAAAACCTAAAACCCGTAAAGCTTTCTATATATATACTTCTTTCAATAGCACTTCTTTTTACCCTCACCTGTGATATCTATGACAAATCAGTCCCAGACTATCTGGATAAATATACAAATACCGCGACTGTAGCAGATCACTCTATTACAGGCGGGATGCCCATAAACCTTCAGGGTTTGCCTTACCCAAACCTTATTCTTCCGGATTCTTCTGTTATTACCCTAAAACTCAGAAACCCAAAAAACTATGAAATATTAACCCACCTTGATTACTTTGACGGAGGCTCATGGATCCCTTTTACAAGATATGAAGTTTCTGGTGATTACAGCACTGTAGAAAATACTTCAGCAGCTTTTCCCGGAACAACAATAACACTAAAATACGACCCCACAACACAAATAAGAATGATAATAAACAATACAGAGATTGGCCAGGAGTACAAACTAAGAGTCAGGTTACAGGACAGAGAAACAAAGAGAGAGTTTGAGCCTTATGTAGTGTCTTCAATAAAATGTACCGACTATCCAAAAGCAGTAGGTTTTATAATGGTTCGCGCAGGTACAGGTAATAAAGGCGTTGTTGTAGACTGGCAGCAGGTATTAAGGTCAGGATCAACAACAGGAGACCATGCTGATGCAAACAGGCTGGTAATAAGCTGCAGCGACCTTGGAGTATCACAAACCTACACAAGAGAATTAAATCCAGTAACATCAATATGGGGTCCATGGTCACCGGGCGGAATAAACGAAACAGGCAGTCCCTTTTTTAGCATAGAGCTTGGAGCAGGCACATCATTGGTAGAGGGAAGATCGTATAACGTCGTATTGAGATATAGCAATGAAGCAGGCGTAGTAACAGAGATATCCGAAGCCTTAACAGCAGCGACAATGGATGCAAGGATAGTGAGAGGGAGTCCGCCAGATGAATACGCAAGCCTCCAGGAAGCATTTGACAGTATGAATACTCATGGTGAAACATCAGCAACAATAACAGTGCTAAGATCCATAATAGACCAGGCTCCTATTACCATATCAGGAAACAAGACAATAACACTTGAAAGTTCGGGCAGCAATTTGATACAGCTTGGCTCAGCTGGAAACAGTTTGTTATCAGTGCACAGCGGATTAAACCTTAAAATCGGAGGGGCTTCATCCGGCGCTTTAACTCTTAAAGGACTGGACACCAACACAGTCCCTGTTATTATTGTACAAACCGGCGGAACTCTTACTTTGGATGCCAATGCAATAATTACAGGAAACAAAAATATCAGCTCAAATGGTGGAGGAATTAGTAGCAATGGAACCTTTACCATGAATGGCGGAAGCGTAGAAGGAAACAGCGCGCCCAGTGGCGGCGGAGTGTATATTGCCGCTGGAACCGTTACCTTAACCGGAGGAACAATACAGAATAACACCGCAACCACTACCGGCGGCGGAATCCATGTTGCGACCGGGATCGGAGCCCTTAACATGGATAACTCAAGCGTTGAAATAAAGAATAACACAGCAAGTACCAATGGCGGCGGAATCTATTTTGCAGGTACAAATTTAAATATGAATCCCTCCTCTGCTGTAATATCGAATAACACCGCAACCAATAATGGCGGCGGAATCCATGTTGCGAGCGGAAGCCTTAACATGGGCGGCGGAACAATAGATAATAATACAGCAAACAATGGCGCCGGAATCTATATGGTCGGTACCGGATCTCTTACCATGAATAGCAATAACGTCAAGATAACTGGTAACAGGGCAATAGCAGGCGATGGCGGCGGAGTATTAAAAACAGGCACCGGAACCTTTACCATGAGCGCAGGAACAATAGGAGGACCTACTTTACAAACCAGAAACAGTGCAAGCGGAAATGGCGGCGGAGTTGTTATAGACGGCGGAATGTTTAATATAAGTAACACAGCAATAATAGAAGGCAACAACGCAGGCGGAAATGGCGGCGGAGTATATAGCGCCGCTGGAACCCTTAATATGACAACCGGCGCTCCTGAAATAAGAAGCAATACAGCAAGCGGAAATGGCGGAGGACTCTATATTGCAGCAGGATCTTTTACAATGAGCGTGGGAACTGTAAAAGGAAATACCGCAACCTTTGGCGGCGGAATCCATAGCGCTGGAGGAACCTTTACCCTAAGCGGCGGAAGTATAGAAGGTAACACAGCAAGTACCAATGGCGGCGGAGTGAATGTAGATGGCGGAAGTATGACCATGAGCAATGGATTTATTTACGGTACAGATGCAACACCATCATCTCTTGCAAACAGAGCTACAACCGGCAGCGGCGACTCTCTCAATGTAGTGAGCGGAACAGCAGTGTACAGCGGTACTTACGGCACCGGCAATATTCTTGATGGCAGCGGACTGGGCAGCTATGGATATACATTGCCTCCGAATGAAGCAACAGTAACAATAGGCAGCACGGATTATCATTATCCAACGCTTTTGGATGCATTTGAGAGTATAGGAAATAGTACAACAGCAACCATTACGCTGCGCAAGAATGTAACAGACTTTACATATGATATAACAGGAACAAACAAGGCAATTACTCTTATTAGCTACGGACCTAAAGAAATAGGACTTGGAACATTAGCTGGAAGTGTATTTACTGTCTCAAGCGGCGTAACATTTAAAGTGGGAAATTCGACATCGGGACAGTTGTCTCTTGTTGGAAGAACAACTCCCACAAATACCGGCGCTGTTATTACTGTAGATGGCGGAACCCTGGAGTTAAATGCCAATGCAATAATTACAGGTAACACAGGCGGCGGCGGAGTGCGCATCAATAGCGGAACCTTTAACATGATTGCCGGAAGCATAATAGGAAACAGGGGAGGCCAGGGCGGCGGAGTATATTTAGGAACCGGTACAGAGTTTAACATGAGCGGCGGTATTATTGGAGGATCAGGAGCAGCAGCAAACTCAGGCAGTACAGGCGGCGGAGTTTATCTAAATGGCGGACAAATGACTATGACCGGCGGAAGCATAGAAGGTAACAGCGCAACAGGAGCTCTTCCATCCAATGGCGGCGGAATATTTGTGACTAACGGAACTATTACCATGAATGGCGCAAGCGCTTCAATAAAAGATAACACAGCAGCCAATCATGGCGGAGGAATCTATTTAGCCGGCGGAAACTTTACCATGAGCAACGGAACTATAGATGGCAATACCGCAACAGGAGCTACATCATCTTTTGGCGGCGGAGTCTATGTAGCAGGTGCAAGCGCAACCTTTAACATGAGCGGCGGTACAATGCAAAACAATGCTTCGACATATGGCAACGGCGGCGGAATATATCTGGCAGCCAGCGGAAACTTTAACATGAGTAACACAGCAAGAATAACTTCTGCTGCCAATAACGATATATATCTTGCATCGGGAACTATGGTTAATATAGACGGAGCTCTTTCTGCTTCTCCGGCAGGTCAGGTAGCAAGGATTACCCCTGCTTCATATACAGCACAGGTATTGGATGGGAATATAGACGGCGGAACACCTGCCAACAATACAAGATTTGACGTAACTCCTAACGGAGGTCTTTCTTATCTTATAAATGGAGACGGATTCTTGTTCCAGTCTATTATAGAGGTAAAGATATTAACAACATCAACACAGGCAGTTGTATCAACAGAATATACCGATGATTTAGCTTATGCGATCTCTAAAGCTAATACTGTTACACTTGGCACACAGGAAACTGTTATTACAATGCTTAACAATACCCCCATGATCATCGCGCGCATAACGCAGGATATTGTGCGGAAAGTAACAATTCAGTCGTCCGGCGCTCCAAGAACAATATCTCATATGTCAACGCCAATCAACTCAAACGGCAGTTTGCTTAGTATAGGTAACGGCGGAACACTTATACTAAAAGGAGAAAGCGCAACAAATACTTTGACCCTTACAGGAAAAGGTTTGGGAATACCAAATAACGGTGCTCTTATTTATGTGGCTTCTGCCGGAACTCTTACAATGGAAGACAATACAATAATTTCAGAAAACAATCATCTGGATGGAATCAATGGCGGTGGCGGTGTGCGTGTAGATGGTGGAATTTTTAATTTAAACGGCGGAGCCATAACAGGAAACAGGGCAGCCAAGGGCGGCGGAGTCAATATACAAAGCGGAACCTTTAACATGAATAGCGGTACTATAGCAAGTAATACCACTGACACTGATGGCGGCGGAGTATATGTAGATGGCGGAACCTTTACCATGAACGGCGGAACCATTGCAGGTAATAGCGTGCCTGCAGGCACAGGCGGCGGAGTTTTTGTAAATGGCGGTAATTTTACCCTAAACCATGGCGGAATTATTTATGGCTCTGATGCTGCCGCATATTCAACTCCGGGTGGTGCAAACACAGCATCAGGCGGCGGACATTCTCTCTATATAGCTTCCGGAGTAAACGCCAAGTATAGTGATTTTCCCTGGATGGGCGAAGATATTATTTTCGGTACCGGCAACAGAGGCATCAATGTAACGATTCCGGAAGAGACAGCGCAGGTAGGCACAGGAACTATTTTCCCAAGCCTTTCATCTGCTTTAACGAGCATATTAAACGGAACAGCAACTGTTACAGTTCTTAAGGATATACCTGCTCAGCCTACTATTAACGTATCAGGAAATAAAATAATTAACCTGGTAAGCAGCGCGAATCGCACAATAACCCTTTCAGGCACAGGAACCTTGATTACTGTAGGAACCAACACAACTCTCAGGATAGGAGATTCATCAGGAGAAACCGGAGGAGCAGCATCGCCGGGAACTTTGACCCTTAGCGGAAGAGGCATGACAGCAGGAAATGAGAACGATTATCCTCTTGTTATGGTAAATACTTTTGGAACCCTTAATCTATATGACAAAGCGATAATT
>Ga0123353_10013174_pt1 | contig 11827 bp, 9 predicted proteins | sample TergutLab28metaG_3_FD_92763 | JGI IMG/M metagenome (GOLD analysis project Ga0123353, IMG submission 92763) | Labiotermes labralis P3 segment gut microbial communities from Petit-Saut dam, French Guiana - Lab288 P3 | ecosystem: Host-associated > Arthropoda: Insects > Digestive system > Gut ... | reverse complement strand
TGGGCGTTGTTCATAAACGCGAACTTGAGCTTGGCCACCTCCAGGTGCAGGGCCTCGTCGCCGTAGAGCTCCTTTTGCACGAACGCCGCGTTGGGCGGGAACACCAGGTTGCGCTTGTTGAGGTCGTTGTACGGTTCCGTTAAAACCAGATCCTCGGTGATCTCGCAGAGCTCGGGGTTGATAAAGCTCTTGACCAGCGCCTTTTTGGCCTTGTGCTCCATCGCCACGTCGGTGGTTTGCAGCAGGGTATTGACCATGTAGGTGGTGATGTCCTCGGCAAAGCGCGGGAATATCTTGTGCTTCATCAATGCGTAGCGCATCAGCTCGTGGTCGGACAGGTCCTCCATCACGCAGGCGCACATCACGGTGTCGTAGCCGTATATCTTGGGCACCAGGCCGGGAGCGTACCTGTCTTGCAGCACCAGGATCTCGCTTTCGATGCGGTTGCGGTCGGTGGAGACCCGCATCGCCGCCGAGATGCGCAGCTGCTCCCCGGCCTGCTTTACGATCACGGATTGGCCGCTACCCTCGTCCACCACCCGAAACACGTAATTCAGGTTGCCGTCGCCGATCTCCTCGCAGGCGAGCACGGCGCCCGCGGGCATATAGCCCTTTTCTTGCGCGTAGGCCAGCGCGTCGGGGGCCTTCATCAAAAAGTAGGTGTCAAAGCGGGACATACTCCAACCTTCCTTCATTGTGCATTTTCTCTATGCGTATTGATATATATCTACATTCTGGCGAGCCGTTCGAGCACCCGCCGGGTGATCCCCTGCACGTCGGCCTCCCCCGATTCCCGGCCGCCCCCGCATCCGCAGTCCCGCCCCAAGAGCGGAGAGACCGCCGCCGGCGCCTGGGCGGCCAGCGCGTCCTTGGTGTTGCTGGGGCACTCGGCGCAGGGCGGGACGCCGCCGGCGGTGATGCCCATCTTGGTGCGCAGCTCCACCAGCTCGCCTACCTGTTTGCAGCTGAGCACGTTGGCCTTTCCAATAATGTTGTGGGTATACATGATCACCATCGCGTAGTGCTCGGTGGCTTCCAGCCGGTACCAGGCCTCCATCAGCGAGCCGCCCCAGGCCACCGCCCCGTGATTGGCCAGCAGCAGCGCGTTGTAATCCCGGGCGTAGGGCGCGATGGAGTCGGGTATCCCCTGGGAGCCGGGCATCTCGTAGTGCACGCAGGGCACGGTGCCCAGGTTCACCAGCGCCTCGGGGTAGATGGCCCTGTCCAGCCCCAGCCCCGCGATGGCAAAGGAGGTGCTGATGGGCGGATGGGCGTGGCATACGGCCATCGCGCTCGGGTTTTCGGTATAGATGCGCAGGTGCATCTTCACCTCGCTGGAGGCGCCCAGCGCTCCCTGAGAAAGCACCGTGCCGTCCAGGCGCATCTTCACCAGGCTCTCCTCGTCCATAAAGCCCTTCGAAACGCCGGTGGGCGTCGTCCAAAGGATGTCGCCGTCCACCTTGCAACTGATGTTGCCGTCGTTGGCGGCCACAAAGTTTTTGGCGTACATGCGCCTGCCGATTTCCACGATTTGCTTTTTGGCCTCGCGATCCGTGGGGTAGCTGCGGTTGTTTTGCATGATTCTTCACCTGCGCGCTTTCTTTGCGCAACTGCCGCGCCGTTTTGTTTAGTTTTGTTTAGGTGCTAAACAAGATGTGTTTACCCATTGATTATAGTAGCCCGGCCTATCATTGTCAACAGCTTCGAAAAAATAGCATAAAAAAAACTATATTTTCGCTTGCATTTGTACAATAGAGGTGCTATACTGGCCTTAACATAGAAGGGGTAAATAGTAACTAAACCCCAACTAAATCAACGAGGAGGGTTATCATGAAAAAGATGCTCGCTTTGGCCCTGGTGGCGGTAATGGCGCTAGCGCTGCTCGCCCCCGCCGTCGCCTCGGAGGCCCCCAACCCGGTGGCCGGCAAAAGGGCCGCCTACATCATGTTGCTGCCTTCGGCCACCATCTTCCAGATGTGGAAGGATTCCGCGGCCGACCTGGCCAAGGCCCTGGACGTGGAGTTCGACTTCTTCTTCTGCGACGGTAGCTTTGACAAATGGATGGAGACCGTCAGCACCTGCGCCGCCGCCGGGTACGACGGCCTGATGCTCAGCCATGGCCACCAGGACGGCTCCCTCGTGTTCCTCCGGGAGGTCAAGGCGCAGTACCCCGACCTGTCGATCATGGTATTCGACACGCCCTTCTACGCGGACGGCGAGTACCAGAAGCTGCCCGGCGTCACCCAAATGTTCCAGCAGGACAAGAGCTTGGTGACCGTTCTGCTCGACGAGTTTGTAGAGAAGTTCGGCGAGGGCGTCCGCCTGGTGAAGGTATGGCGCGGCCCCAACTACAACAGCCCCTTTGATCGCCGCGAGGTCGGCTGGCAAGAGTACATCGCCGCCGGCAAAATCGTGGAAGTGGGCGAGATTCAGCCCCTCCAGGATACCATGGATTCCGCCAACGCCATGTCCGCCGCCTTCCTGCAGGGCCTGGACCGCGCTGATGTAGACGGCGTGATCGCGTACTACAATCTCTACGGCCAAGGCCTGTTTATGGCGATCGTGGAGAACGACAACTTTAACGGCGCCATCGGCGACGCGCTACCCATGTCCTCGGTGGACATCGACCAGGTGGACATCACCAACATGCAGACCCGCCCCGACATCTGGACCGCCGCCGGCACCACCGACTGGACCTTGAACGGCGAAATCGCCATGCGCATCCTGCTGCTGCAGATGGCCGGCGAGTACGACAAGATCTACGATCCCGCCACGGGCCAATTCGGTGTGGACTGGGTGGAAGTGCCCGGCTCCGCGATCCTGGCTTCCCAGCTGCTGCCCCACTCCACCGTGGAGAACCTGGGCGAGATCGCCCCCGAAACCTACGGCAACCTGGGCTACCTGTCCGCGGCCGACTGGATGCCGGCGGATCTGATCCACTAATCCCGCTGCCCTTCCATCATACCGCATGAGCAAGGTTTGACAACGAAGCGTCGGGGCTTTTGCTCCGGCGCTTCGTCCTTCAAGGCATCTTTCAAAGTATCTTTTCAAAAAGTATCTTTTCAAATAGAGAAGAGGGGATCGCGTGGACAAACTGACGCTTGAAACCAGGGGGGTCTCCATGGAGTTCCCCGGCGTACAGGCGCTGACGAACGTTGACTTTTCGGTAAGCACGGGCGAGATCCGGGCGGTGGTCGGCGCCAACGGGGCCGGAAAATCCACCTTAATGAAGATTTTGGCGGGCGCAACCCCCGGCTACACGGGCGAGGTACTCCTCAACGGCGAGGTGATCGACGTGCGCTCGACGATGGCCGCCAAAAGGCACGGCATACAAATCGTTTTTCAAGAGGTGGACACGGCGCTCGTCCCCACCCTTTCGGTGGCGGAAAACGTGATGCTCAACCACATGGTGATGGACTTTAAGTCCCCCGTGGTCAACTGGAAAAAAATCCGCCGCGAAGCCCAGGAGGTGCTGGCGCGCCTGCACATCGACGTAAACGTGCGCAGGTTGGTGCAAAACCTGCCCCTGGCGCAAAAGCAAATGGTGCTGATCGCCAAGGCGATCGCGGCCAAGTGCAACTTCCTGATACTGGACGAGCCCACCGCCCCCCTGAGCGACACCGAGACCGCCGAGCTGTTTCGCCTGATAAAACACCTGCATGAAACGGAAAACATCGCCATCGTCTTCATCTCCCACCGCATCAACGAGGTCGTGCAAATTTGCGACAAGTACACGGTGATGCGCAACGGCGAAATCGTGGATACCACCGCCGTTACCCCGCAAACCACCACCAAGGAGATTGTCGAAAAGATGCTGGGCCGCGCCTTTGAGGAGCTCTTTACCAAGGAGAAGGTGGCGATCGGCGAAAAGATATTCGAGGTGGCCAACCTGTGCGGCGCCGACGGCAAGGTAAACGACGTGTCCTTCCACGTGCGCAAGGGCGAGATCGTGGGCATCGCCGGCCTGGTGGGCGCGGGCAAATCCGAGCTGTGCAAAACCATATTCGGCGCGTACCCCAAGACGGGCGGAACCGTCCGCTTCAACGGCAACAAATTAAAAATCAGCAACCCCACCCAGGCGGTCAAAAACCGGATCGCCTTCGTGCCCGAGGAGCGGCGCAAGGAAGGCGTGTTGGTGAACGAAAGCGTGAGCCTCAACCTTTCGGCCGCGTGCCTTGCCGATTTTTGTACGTTGTCGTTCATCAACAAAGGAAAAGTCGATGCCAACGCCAAATCTTACGTAGAGGATCTGGGCATCATTACGCCGTCCATCCGCCAGCAGGTTCGCAACCTGTCCGGCGGCAACCAGCAAAAGGTGGCCGTGGGCAAGTGGCTGGCCGCGGATTGTGACGTATATATCTTCGACGAACCCACCAAGGGCGTGGACGTGGGCGCCAAGCACGACATCTTCAGCTTGATCAACAACATCACCAAGCAAGGAAACAGCGTGATCTACGCCTCCTGCGAAAATGCGGAGCTCCTGTCCATCGCCGACCGCATCTACGTATTGTTTGATGGGAAGGTGATGGCGGAGCTGGTGGCCTCCGAAACCAACGAGGACGAGATCATGTACTATGCCGTGGGCAGCACCGCGGCCTATGCCGGCGCCCGGCAGTCTCAATAAATCAACAGGAGGAAACCGTATGCAAGCTTCGTTGCGTCCAAATCCGTTGGGAGTCCAAAGGAGTAAGGCATTATTCCGTTTCCTTCTGGACTGGGCGGCCGTCCTTACGCTGGGGCTGTGTTTTGTGGTGTTCACCTTGGCCAGGGGCGAGCGGTTCATGCAATGGAACAATATGGTGAACATACTGCGCGCCATGTCCATCACCACGGTGTTTGGCATCGGCCTTACCATCACCATGGCGCCCGACGGCTTTGACATGTCGGCCTGTACGCTGGCCAGCTGTTCGGCCTACGTATTTGTGAGCATGTTTTTGTGGTATGGGCTGCCGCTGTGGCTGTGCATCGCCATCTCCATCGTGGTAACGATGATCATGTACCAGATGACCATGTTCCTGATCCTGGTGTGCAAGATCCCGGACATGCTGGCCACCTGCGCCCTGATGTTCGTTCACCAAGGCTTGGGCCAATGGTACACCGGGGGCGGCGCCGTTTCCACGGGCATGCGCCTGCCCAACGGCAATCAGCCGGTCCGCACTGCCCTCTCCGACGCGTTTTCCGCCATCGGCCGCTGGCCGTGGATCGTGATCATCATGCTGGCCTGCGTGCTGATCGCTTACATTTTTCTGCAATACACCAAGCATGGCCGCTTTATTTACGCCATGGGCGGCAACCGCCAGGCCGCCAGACTGTCGGGCATCAATATCAAAAAATACCGCTACTTGGCGGGCATGATCACCGCCGTGTTCATCGCCATCGGCGGCATCCTGGTGGCCTCCCGCGGCAGTTCCGCCCAGGTGATGGCCGCCGACTCCTACCTGATGCCGGCCCTGTCCGCCGTGTTCATCGGACGCTCGGTGGGCGGGGCGGAGAAGCCCAACGCGCTGGGCACCTTGGTGGGCGCGATGCTGGTATCCACGCTGGAAAACGGGCTGACCATCATGGCCGTGTCTTTCTACGTGCTGCCCGCCGTCAAGGGCGCGGTGCTGGCCCTGGCGCTCATCGCGGCCTACGCGGGAAAAAAAGAGCAGTAAGAAGGAGCGGTAGAAAGGAGCACCCATGATCAAAAAAGCGCTGCTTTGCGTCCTTCTCGCGGCGCTTGCATGCCCGCTGAGCGGCTGCGGCATCATCGGCTCGCTGACCACCCCGGCGCCGGAGCCGCCCCAGGCCGTGTACCGAAAAATCACGGCGGAGCAGGCAAGGACCATGATGGAGGAGGGCGTGCCCTTCATCCTGCTCGACGTGCGCACCGGCGAGGAGTTCAGCAACGAGCGAATCGAGGGCGCGATCTTGATCCCCGACTTTGAAATCGGCGATCGCGTCGAAGCCGAATTGCCCGACAAAGACGCGCTGATATTGGTGTATTGCCGCAGCGGGCGGCGAAGCGCCAACGCCGTGCAGGCAATGGCGGCCATGGGCTACACCAACGCGTACGACTTTGGGGGCATCCTCGATTGGCCCTTTGATACGGTGGGCGGGCAGTAACGCTCATCCGCCTTGCTTTCGCTTCGCGTAATACGCGAGCAGCGAATCCGGCGAGGCGCTCTCCCCCAGCTCGATGTAATGGCTGCTGGCCAGGGTGCCCATGGTGAGCATCTGCTCCAAGCCCGCGCCCATCAACAGCGCCGCCGCGACGCCCGCGTCAAAATTATCGCCCGCGCCGGTCATCAGCGCGGGTTTTTCCACAAACAGCGTGCCGATGGCGCAAAACGCGCCCCGCTCCGCCGCAAACACGCGCCGGTTGCCGCGCAGCACCACCGTGTGCAGGCCCGTGCCTTGCAGGATGCGCTCCGCGCAGCCGCGAATCCCCTCGTCTCCAAGGGCTTCGAAGGCCCCCGGATCCTGCCCGGTGAAAAGCTTGCACACCGCCCGCGCCTCGTTTTCGTTGAGGCTGAGCACGGTGCGCGCGTGCCGCGAAAATCCGCCGATCAGCGCGAGCTCCTCGCGCAGCTCCCCGGGCTTGCGGGGCGTCACGTCCGCAAGGTCGAACAGCACGGTGCGCAGCCTTTCGGAAAGGAGCGGCCAAATATCGCAAAGGCTCCGGCGCTCGATGTCGGTGAGCCCCGGCGTCTCGCTCCAGTTAAGGTAGCAGATCAAGTCGGCCCGCTCGTGCATCTCCACCAGCCGCGCGATGCCGATGCGGGCGGCCACATCGCTAAAGCGCAACTCCTCTACCGACGCGTTGTCCGAGAGCATCAGCTTCCCGCTTTCGAATTCCAGGGCCATGCACCGGCCGGGCTTTCCTACCGTGTGCAGCGCGCAGTTGGGCGACATGGCGGCAAACACCCCGTCCGCCTCGGGCTCGCCCAGCGTGCCCACGCAATCGCAAGGCAGGCCCAGCTTCCCCAGCGCGTTGGCCATGATCGGCATGTTCCCGCCCATCTTGCACCCGCGCTCCACGTAGGTCAGCACGCCGCTCATCCCCTGGCGCTCGGCCAGGTACCGGCTCAGCTCCCCCATGGAGCCGATGCCGTTCAGGCGCGCCACGCGGTCCTCAAACCCGTCAAAGCCCAGCAGCGCGCGGCGCTTTCCGAGCTTGGGCAATCCCTCCGCAAGCCAGCGGTCAAAAGACAGATTGGGCATCGAGCGTCCTCCTCCATAGGCAAGGGCCTTAACCTGGCCCATAAAGGGCGTTAAGGCCAAACTCATGGCCGTAACCATACAGGGGCGGCCTTTGGCCGTCCGCCGTAACCGTCGATTTGTTGTACATCGCGGACGCGCAAAGCGCGCCCCTACACCAGAAACGGGCAGCCCTCCTGTAGGGGCGGACGGCAATCCGCCCGGTGAGACACGGGACGATTGCCATCGTCCCCTGCTTTATTGCCGCACCGACTTGCCCCGGTTGTACAGCACCAGCAGCAGCACCAGCACCGATCCCAACACGATGTGGCGGAGGGGCTGCGGCAAATTGAAGGCCGTGAGGGTGTTGTTGAGCACCACCATCAGCAGCGCGCCCGCAATGGTGCCGCCGTACGAGCCGACGCCGCCGGTGAGCGCCGTGCCGCCCACGATCACCGCAATCAGCGAGGTGTACGCGTAATCGTCGAACATTTGGCACTTGGAGTACTGCATGTAGGCCGCGCCCAGCATTCCGGTAAAGCCGGAGAAAACCGCCGAGATCACGTAGGTAAGGACGACCACCTTGTTTACGCTGATGCCGTTGAGCCGGGCGGCCACCGGGTTGTTGCCCACCAGGTACACCTGGCGCCCGAACCGGGAGCGGTTGAGGATGTAGAACACCAGCGGGAAAAACAGGAGCCCGTACAGCGCCAGCGCCGGCACCACGCCAAAGAATCTGTAGATCACCGTTTGGATGAAGGTCGGCGAGGCGTAGCCTATCGCCCTGCCCGAGGTGAGGATGTACTGGAGCCGGGTGATCACATTGCCGATGGCCATGGTAACGATCAGCGGGGGCAGCCCGATCTTTACGGTGCACATCCCGTTGAGCAGGCCCACCATCACGCTCATCGCCATTACGAGGCCGAAGGCGGGCAAAAAGTTGCCGTCTTGCCCGTTCATGGTGGCGGTGGTCAAAATGGCGGCGGCCGACATCACCGACCCCACCGTAAAGTCCATCCCCCCGCCGATGAGCACGATGGTTTGCCCGGCCGAAGCGAAGCTGAGCAAGAACGTGAGCATCATGATGGTGGCGATGGCGCCCATGTTGAGGGCGGTGGGCACCATGATCACCGTAAACGTGTACAGCGCTATCGAAATAATCACCGGCATCAGGGCGGGCCAGCGCCGCATAAACGCCAGGAGCTGTTGCCCGGCGCTCAATTTGGGCGTGATCTTTGCGGACAGACTATTTTCCATGAGCCGCCCTCCTCTTGAACATCACGGTGTTCTGCAGGTTGACCCGCAGCGCTTCCCGCTGGCCCTTGGCGGTGACCACGGTCATCAGCAGACCCAGGAAAATGATGATGTCGGAGACAAAGTTGTGCCAATAGGTGGACACCGAGAAGCCGGGAATCCGCTTATACAGCTCGTTGAAGAAGAAGTAGATGGAGTTCTGTATCAATATCAGGAAGCTGCCGCCAAACACGCCGCAGGCCATGGAGCCCCAGCCGCCGAAGCTGAGCCCCCCGATGATGCAGGCCGCCAAGGAGCGCAGGCCAAAGTCCTCGGCTTGGTTGGGGTTGCCCGAGGCGGTGAGCAGGGTAAGGCATATGCCCGCCATGCCCACGAAGAGGCCCTTGATCATAAACGCCTGCAGCTGCACCTTTACCGGGTTGATGCCGGCGGCAAAGGCGTTGCGGGGGTTGGCGCCCACCGCGTAGATGTGGGCGCCGAAGCGGGTGTGGCGCGCGTACGCCCAAATCAGCAGCGCCAAGGCCAGCACGAGGGCCGCGATGGGTATGAAGCCGAGCACCATGGTGTTTTGATAGGGATGCCAGTACTCCCTGGCCACCTTGCCCTGGGGGATGTGCATGATGAGCACGTTGACGCCGCGGATGGCGTAGGTGAGCGCAAAGCTGGCCAGCAGGGCGGGCAGGCGGAACACCGACACCAGCAGCCAGCACACCAGCGAGGCCGCCAGGGCGGCCCCGATCCCCAGCCCGCAGGCGAGGACAAAGGAGAGGCCCCACTCCTGCATGGTCATGATGGTCACCACGTTCACCAGGGCCACCTGCACGCCTATGGAAATATCCAGCGTGCCCGAGAGCAGCAGCACGCTTTGCCCCATCACCACCAGCAGGAACGGCAAATTGGTGGTAAACAGCGTGTTGATGCTCCTGGCGCTAAAGAAGCTAGCGGGACCTTGCACCGCGATATTGATCGCCAGCATGGACACAAACAGCACGCATCCGGCGAAGGCGGGCCGCTTGCGGACGCTGGCGAAGCCCCCACGTATGCTCTGCGTCATTGGGCTCCCTCCTTCCGGGCGGCGGTATCCGTGTTGGCAGCGTTTGCGCCGGCCGCGTTCATGCCCATCATGGCCGCCACCAGGCGGTCCGCCGTTTTGCCCTCGCCGCTGAGCACGTCGCTCACGCTGCCCTCGTAAAACACGTAGATCCGGTCGGAAATCTCCAGCAATTCCTCGCTGTCGCTGGAAGAGATGATCACCGTCATCCCCCCGTCCGCGCATCGGCGCAGTATCTTGTGGATCTCCCTGCGGGAGTGGACGTCCACGCCCCGGGTGGGGTCGTCCAGCAGCAGCAGCGCCGGGTTCATGGCGATCCACCGGGCGATCACCACCTTTTGCTGGTTGCCGCCCGACAGGGTGTTGGCGGCGTCCCGCAGATAGCCGATCTTGATGTCGTATGTTTGCACCGCGTGGTTGGCAAACTCCCGCAGGGACTTGGGCGTCATGTATTCGGCCACATTCCCCTTGGCGATTTTGCCGGCGGTGATGTTTTCTTGCACTGTGCGCAAGGGGAACATGGCCTCCCGCCCCCGCTCGCCGGACACGAATCCGATCTCCATGCGCACGGCGTCGGCGGGGGATTTGAGGCTCACGGCTTGGCCGCGGAATTCAATCGTTCCGGCCGACACCCGCTCGGCCCCCAGCAGCGCGCGGATAAATTCGGGCTGACCCTGCCCCTGCAGGCCGCCGATGCCCACGATCTCGCCCTTGTACACCTTAAAAGAGATGCCCCACACCTTGGGGTACACCTCCAAATCCCGCACGTCCACCACGGGCTCGCCCTCGGCCGCGGCGTCGGGCTCGGCGATGGATGCGGCCACCTCCGGCCTTTGGCCGGTCATGTGATACACGATGTCGTCCAAGGTCAGCTCGGCCATGGGGGCGTCGATCACCGTCTCCCCCGAGCGCATGATGGTGGCGGTATCGCAGATTTCGAACACCTCGTTCATGCGATGGGTCACGTATACGATCGCCATCCCCTGCTCCTTCAACTCCCGCAGGATCCGGAACAGCACCTGGATTTCATCGTAATGCAGCGCCGCCGTCACCTCGTCGAGCAGCAGCATGCGCGGGTGCAGCGACACCGCCTTGGCCACCTCCAGCATGGTTTGGGTGGAGGGGGTAAGGGTTTGCACGTAGGCGTCCGGATCGCAGTCGATATGGAAGCGGTCCAATAGCTCCCGGATCGTTTGCCTCGCCCGCTTTTTGTCCACGATGCCGCCCTTGCCCAGGGGCTCGTTGCCTAGCAGTATGTTTTCGGTCACGCTCATGGTGGGGATCAGGCTCAGGTCCTGGAAGGCGGTGGCGATGCCCAGCCTTCTGGAATCCACCCCCGAGTGGATGGCGACCGGCCTGCCGTCGAGGCATATCTCTCCGCCGTTGGGCTCCACCAGGCCGGCCAGCACCTTGATCATGGTGGATTTGCCCGATCCGTTGGAGCCCAACAGCGCCCGTATTTCGCCGGGCGCGCTGCTAAGCCGCGCCCCCCTGAGCGCGACGACCGCGTCAAACCGTTTGTCGATTGCCCTCATTTCGAGCATAGGCGGATTCCTCCTGAAATCAAAGACGCCTCATAAAGGAATTAGGAAACCGCCCAGCCAGCGGAAGTGCCGCCGGCTGGACGGCTTGTGCGCGGTTTAGAGCGATTTGCTTATTGGAAGTACTCCTCGGCAACCTCTTCCACCGTGAGCCAATAGGTGATGGCGTCGTCCGGCCCCTCGAGGGTCTCGGGCAGCCACAGGAACTCGTCCATGTTCTGGTCGTTGAACCAAATCAAGGACGGGAGCAGGATGGAGCGGATGGAGGGATCGTCGTAAATGTCGTCCTTCAGCTCCTTGCCCAGCAGGATGTTAAGGCCGAAGTTGAGCGCCGTGGCGCCCACGCCCGGGGGATTCGAAAGCACCATGAAGGGCATGACCACTTCGTCTTTGTTGAGGTCGATCATGCGCTGCATCCACATCTGGGTGTCGTTGAAGCCCATGAACTTAGGATACGGGGTGCCCGTGGCGTCAAAGGCGATAAGGGCGGCCTCGGCGCACTGGGAGATCAGCACACCGTCGAACTCCACGCCGGTGTTGAGGATCTCGGTCATCACCTGGGTGGCCAGGGCGGCGTCCCAGTCGTGGTTGCCGGTGGCCACCACTTCCAGGCCGTACTCTTCAATCGCGTCCATAAAGCCTTCCTGGCGGTCGGTATTGGCGGTGACGCCCTCCATGGCGGCGATCAAAACCACCTTGGCGCCCTCACCCAGCACCTCGCCGGCATAGGAGCCGGTGTGGTAGCCCAGGTAGTACTGATCGGTGGCGATGTTGAGGATGTCCACATCAGGAGAGGTGTAGA
>Ga0123353_10013172_pt1 | contig 11827 bp, 7 predicted proteins | sample TergutLab28metaG_3_FD_92763 | JGI IMG/M metagenome (GOLD analysis project Ga0123353, IMG submission 92763) | Labiotermes labralis P3 segment gut microbial communities from Petit-Saut dam, French Guiana - Lab288 P3 | ecosystem: Host-associated > Arthropoda: Insects > Digestive system > Gut ... | reverse complement strand
GGCCATTGTTCGTCCAAAAAACCAGAGTGGACGACTTTTTGCCCCTGTTTACAAGCCCCTTGCCAAATTATTTTACATTGCCGTCTCAGAATTGTATGACAAATAGGTGCAATCGCCCTGCCAACGTAGGGCAGGGCGATGGCAGCACGCTGGGCTTCGCAAGCTCACCCCAGCCTATGCGGGTCACCAACTCATTGCCCTCTCCCGCCCCTTCGGGGCACCCTCTCCCGCAAACGGGAGAGGGGAATATGCTTATGAAATGTTTGCCCGTCGGGGCGGCATCCTGCCGCACACAGGTCTTCCAACCCCTGATGCTCGAAAGCGCCTTCCGTGCGGGAAATTTCGCGCTCACTCAACCCATTCCGGGTAGCGACAGCCCTCCACTGCTTCAACGCATTGGCAATACGGACAAGTGCTTGTTTCATATCGCTTTCGCCCAGATTGAAGAACGCACCCGCTTCTTCCAGGAGCGCGAACGATGGGCACACTTCTCCCGGTAGAAATGCCAATGCATGCGCACGCCGCCCGAAAGGGGTTGCATCCGGGTTCAGATCAAATACTGGTGACAGGCTCCAGCCATCAGTTACCCGCAAAAAACCATGATTGCGCAGATGGTCATCGGTGTTGCCCACCATGGCATTAAACACCATTCGTTTCCAGAGTTCGAAACTGTCTTGCTGAGGTTTGGCCGAGACGTTTGAGAGGATGCCGGAGAGTTCCACGTAACTGGCCCCTTCACCGTCCTGAAGCCCCGCCAAAGTCATTGCCGACGCATAGTGCAAACGCCCACCATCGGGCAGACGGTCGAACCGCTTTACCAGCACAATGGGCGAGTCGCCTTCCTTGTTGAGCAAGCGATGTTCTGGGACAACCTGGCCTGCCAGCATGGCAAGGTCAAGCAACGTGGCTTCCCACGCGCCTGTCCGTTCAATAGCCGATTTGGGCTGGAATTTAGCAAGGTAGAGACACCCGTCGTCTTCAATGACGGCCTTTGGGTGAGCACCGCCAAGCGAAGAACCCGCGCCGATGAGTTCTGTAAGGTCGGCATTTGTTTCGATGCCAGATTCAACCCGGCGGCTGGCAGCTTCCAGCGTCCGGATGTGAATCAGCTTAGGCACGTCATTGCGATCTGCTATGTACCGTCCAGGCCGGTCGGCAAGCGCAAGCCGTAACGCGCCCATACGCAGCCGGTCACTCACCCCAAGCAAATAATCGGTTTCAGTCAGGTAACGCTTTTGTGCGCGTTGTTGGATCAAACGCCCCCAGCGGTCGGGTGAAATGTCCTGGAACACACCCCACAATCTTTTACTGTGGAAAGGCATGTCAGCGACCAGCGGCAATTCAGGGTCAACCTGAAAACCGCTTTGTACCCATTCCGGATGGTATCTGAACTGGTATGCTTCGACGCCCCGGCTTTCGAAAGTTTCCAATTCGCCAACCAGGCCACGCCCATCTACCGATATCAGGATTTTCACGTTTTTGCCCCCCCGCGGATACGTTTGGGCAATGCCTGGTCGACCAGCGCCTGACCCAGGCGGTCATCCGCGAAAAGGTTTTCAAGCACTTTGAGTTTGTCGGCGTCGAGCGCGTGGATCGCCGCCGCGTAGACACCCATGCCGACTGTCGGGATGCCGTCCTCCAGGCGGGCCAACGTTACGCGGGTGATGCCCAGCCGCTCGGCCATCGTTTGCGTTTTGATGCGCCGCCGCCGCCGTGCGGCTTTCAAATCTGCTCCCAGCCGCTTCAGGGCACGGTCGATTTGGTAAGAAACGAAAACCATAGCGTCTCCTACAAGATACCAAAATATGAAATTAAGTATAGTTTATTATACTTAATGAAACGCTGCTCACCCCTTTTTCCGGAGAGGCAAAAATAGAGCGGCACGATGGGGTTATGCCTGAACAATACCGCCTCGTTGCCCTCTCCCACCCCTTCGGAAGGTTGGTTCGCCCGCCCGCCTCGGGGGGAGCGGAGTTATAGGTTGGGGTGCGCGAAGCAAACCCCAACGTATGGAAGCATAGGGATGGCGGCACGCTGGGGTTCGCAAGCTCACCCCAGCCTATGCGGGTCACCGGCTCATTGCCCTCTCCCTCCCCTCCGGGGCACCCTCTCCCGCAGGCGGGAGAGGGGAATATGTTTATCAGAATGGCATCAAGATCAGATGAACGGGGGTATCAGCTCAAACAGGATTTCGAGTGGTTGCGGCTTGCCATTGAGGTTGAGTTCGCCGTTCCGGAGATGCGCATCTACGTTCAAGGTCTCTCCTTTTTCCACGAAGATGTTTTTTTCGAGCAGACCTGTCATTTGCTTGCCAGCCTGCTCCGTCATTTCTTTTTCGACGTTGATTTCATTTTCTTCGCCGCCTTCGAGCGTATCAGTTATTTCCTCGGTCACTTGCGAGCTTATGTGGCGCATCACCAACGCACGCGGCAACTCCATTTGTAAATCACTGGACAGGGTGAACGCAGACAGGTCGTCGGGATTGCCTTCGCCTGTATATGCGATACGGAAGTTCCCGCTCGCCATGCCTTCCGGCCAGCGCCCGTGCGCGTCCTGGATACTGAAAACCGGTTTGCGTTGCAAAAACAGCATTATGGTCTGTTCTTGTCCTTCCTGACCGTCCAACATGAGTTGCAAGGCGCTATCGATTGCCTTGGCATCGAAGTTTTCGACCAGAAACGCCAGGCTGGCGCCTTCGACTGTTTCTTTCTTTTCTCCTTCCACGATGATCCTGCCGGCATTGAGCTTCAGCGTTCCCGAGCTCAGTACGCCGTCTTTTACGGATGCATCGAACACGATACGGAAGTTCTTAATTTCAACATTACTAACCGCGCCGTTCTCGCCCTTCCCCCAGAACCAGAACTTGTCCAGCATGATGCTCGCCGTGCCGGTGTACACACGCTTGAACCCTTCGACGAGGGTTGTTTTGTTCTTGAGTGAAAGGTTTTCGATGGACGCCTTGAATTTTGGGGAGACGACGTGTATGTGCAGTCCTCCCGCCCAACCGATCACGGTATCTGCTACAGGAAACAGGTCGCTATCAAAAAATTCGTTGAATTGCTCAATGTCGTCTTCTGTTAGTTGCGCCTCGGAATGAATGCGCGCAGCGCTGGTCGGTACCGGCAAGGGGCCATGTCGGATGCTGTGAATGATGGGCACTGTCACCGACTCTGTGACCAGGGGGTCTTCCTTGGAAGGTATCTGGAAAACCATGTCAGTACGCGCCGTAGCGCCAAAAATGCCTCTCTGGTATTCGACCACGCTTACCGCGATGCCGTTATTGGCCGCAAAATCCACGCTATCCCGGAATTTTTGCTCAACCTGCCTTCCTGCCCAATAACTGCCGCCGCCTAAGATCATCGCTACCAAGGCAATCGCAGCAACAATTTTTCCCGTTCTTCCCGTTCGTTTCACTTCATTCCCCTGCTTCAACCCGCTTTATTCGTAGCGTCTGATTTTGACACACCGCGTAATTTGATGCCACGTGTGGCATTTTTTATTGTCTGGTCAATATAAGTGACAAAACAATTTGACACGGTGCGCACAATCTTCACCATATTATGGGGAAAGGCAGAAAAATCGGCGATCCGTCAGCAGCCTGAAACCGGCCTTCAGGCTGGGTTACGGCTTTCCGCCTCGAAGGGCGGGGCTTCAAACCGGAATCCGTTTTACGATTAAATCAGGACGGAGAATGACCAGACAGCCATGCCTTGCTATCGAGATAGTCTCTGAATTCTTCACCGATTTCCGGATGCCGTAGACCTAGCTCAATGGTGGCCTTGAGATAGCCTAATTTGGAACCGCAGTCGTAGCGCACGCCGTCGAACAGGTCGGCAAGGACGGCTTCTTCCTTGAGCAGCGCGGCAATGGCATCGGTAAGCTGCAATTCGCCGCCCGCACCGGGCTTGAGGGCGCGCAGGTGGTCGAAGATACGTGCGGTAAGGATGTAGCGCCCGACAACGGCCTGCGTACTGGGAGCCTCTTCGGGGGAGGGTTTTTCGACGATGTCGGTGATGCGCTGAATTTTTCCTTCCTGCCGCTCGGTGCTGACGATGCCGTACTGGCTGGTATCCTTCAGCGGGACGTTCATGGTGCCCAATACCGAGCAACGGTGGTAGTCGTAGACGTCGACCATCTGTTTCGTGACGGATGAAGCGCCGTTGTTGTAGAGCAGGTCATCAGCCAGCAGCACGGCAAATGCTTCGTCCACGCCCACCACGCGGCTCGCGCAAAGGACGGCATGCCCCAGGCCAAGGGCTTCGGACTGACGGATGTAAATGCAGTTCACACCTTTCGGTACGGTACGGCGGACGATTTCGAGCAGTTCGTGTTTGCCGCGCGTCTCCAGTTCGGTTTCGAGTTCATAGGCTTTGTCGAAGTGGTCTTCGATGGAACGCTTGGTGCGGCCCGTAATGAAGATCATGTCGGTCATGCCCGCTTCCACGGCTTCTTCCACTGCGTACTGGATGAGGGGCTTGTCGACGATGGGCATCATTTCCTTGGGGCTGGCTTTGGTAGCCGGAAGGAACCGGGTTCCCAACCCGGCGACGGGAAAAACGGCTTTTGTTATCTTGTTTATTCTGTTCACAAACACTCTCCTCGCAACAGTTGAAATAATTTCGCTTCGTCAAGGATGGTAATGCCCAGTTCCTGCGCATGGCCGAGTTTGGAACCAGCTTCTTCTCCAGCGATGACGTAGCTGGTTTTTTTCGAAACGGAACTGCTCACTTTTCCACCAGCAGCTTCAATCAATTCTTTGGCGCCCTCACGCGTGAGACCAGGCAGAGTTCCGGTAAGGACGAACAGCTTGCCAACAAGCAGCCCCGTGGGTGCGTTGGCTGTGCCTTCATGTTCTTCCCAATGCACACCCGCGTCGGTAAGCCGCGCAATTTCTTCACGATTATGCATTTCGGCAAAAAAATCCACAATGGATTCGGCGATGACCGGGCCGACGTCCGGAATGTTTTCGAGCGCGCCGACATCGGCATTTTGTAGAGCGGAAAAGCTGCCGAAGTGACGCGCCAAATCCCTGGCTGTGGATTCTCCGACGTTGCGGATGCCCAGCGCGAAGATGAAACGGGCAAGGTTCGAGCGCCGGCTTTTTTCAATTGCGTGGATGAGGTTTTCGGCGGATTTTTCGCCCATGCGATCCAGGGATGCGAGCACGGGCACAGTGAGCGCGTAGAGGTCGGCGGGGGTCTTTACGTGGCCGCCCGCGATGAGTTGGTCGACGAGTTTGTCGCCCAGCCCTTCGATGTCCATCGTACGGCGGTTGGCAAAGTGCAGCAACGCGCCCCGTGCCTGCGCCGGGCAAACCAGCCCGCCTGAACAGCGCACAATGGCTCCGCCTTCTTCGCGCACGACATGCGAGCCGCACTGCGGGCAGGTTCCGGGAAGTTCAAACGGGGGATAAAGCGGCACGCAGTTAAAAAGGTCGTTTTCTGCCGCTTGCGTGGGGCGCGCCTCAATCACGACAGCTACGATTTCGGGAATCACGTCGCCCGCGCGGCGCACGACGACGGTGTCGCCCACACGCACGTCCTTGCGGCGGGCTTCTTCCTCGTTGTGCAAGGTGGCGTTAGAGACGGTGACGCCACCGACAAACACGGGCTGCAATTTGGCCACGGGGGTGAGCGCACCGGTGCGTCCGACCTGTATGTCGATGGCAAGGACGGTCGTGCGCGCCTCTTCCGCCGGGTATTTGTGCGCCACGGCCCAGCGCGGTTCGCGTGAGCGGAAACCAAGCCGGTTTTGCAGGGCAATGCTGTTGACTTTGTAGACGACGCCGTCGATGTCGAAGGGAATCTGTGCCCTTTGCTCGCCGATGCGGTCGTGGAAATCGGCCAGTTCCCGCCAGCCCCGAAGAACGGCGCAATGCTTCGATACCGGTAGCCCGAAGGCCGCGAGCGCATCGAGCAATTCTTTCTGCGTTGCGGGTAAAGCCCAGCCATCGACCGCGCCGATGCCGTAGGCGAAAAATCTGAGTGGGCGGCTTGCGGCAATGTTCGGATCGAGTTGCCGGATGCTGCCCGCCGCGCCGTTGCGGGGGTTCACGAGCGGTTTTTCGCCCCGTGCCTGCGCTTCTTTGTTGTAGCGCGCGAGTTCGTCGCGGCACATGTAAACTTCGCCGCGCACTTCCAGCAACGGCGGAGATTCCCCCATAAGGAGCAGGGGAATATCACGGATAGTCTTCAAGTTTTGCGTAACGTCCTCGCCGGTCGTGCCGTCGCCACGGGTTGCGCCCTGCGTGAAGATGCCGCGCTCAAAGCGCAGGCTGACAGCCAGCCCGTCGAATTTCAGTTCTGCCACGTATTCCACTTCCGTGGCAGCAAAGTTCAGTTCCAACTCGCGGCGTACCCGAGAGTCGAAATGTTCGGCCCCGCTTGCGCCGGTATCGGTTTCGGTCTGGATGGAAAGCATGGGGACGGCGTACGTGACCGAGGCAAACTGCGCAAGCGGTTTGCCGCCGACCCTCTGCGTGGGGGAATCGGGTGTAATTAATTCCGGATGCGCCGCTTCCAGTTCCCGCAATTCGCGGAACAAGGCGTCATAGGCCGAATCGGAAATCGTTGACGCATCCAGTTCAAAATAGGCGCGGTCATGGATTCCGATTTCGTGACGAAGCCATTGCACACGGTTCAATGTCCCGGCGCTGATACTCATGCGCTAAACAACCGACGCGCCAATGAGCCGCCGGGCGGTATACCTTCCTCACTCATACGCGTCTGGTAATGCCGAATGCGGGAGCGAATCGCCTCTATCGATTCCGCGCCGAAAGGCCGCCCGTTGTCATCGACCACGTCGCCTCCCACTTTCTTGGCGAGATGACCCGCAAAACGCATCATCTCCTCAAACTCGCTGGCGGCATCGATTACGCGCGGCAAGTCGAGAACCAGGCTCAAACGCCGCGTCCGTATTGCTGCCATCGTGCTCCGTTCGAAAAGCGGCGCCTCGCCATTGCTCAAAATATAAAGGGTACGGCTATCGGCGGCGCGGGCGTGGAAAGAACCATCGCCTTCCAGCCGCAAGCCCTCGGTTTCGGCAAGCGTGAATATATGGCTTCCCATCATCGGCTGCATGGTTACGACGTTGATGGCGATCTGAACATCGACTTCGGCGCAGAAATTGTCGAGCGCTTTGGCATTTTCCAGGATTTCGGCACGCGAAGGGATGCCCGCCGGAACCGAGCGAAACTGGTCGGCAAGGCGTTGTACGCCACGGGTATAGCGTAGGAATTCGCCCTCGGTAATCACGCCTGCCCGGTCGACCAGTTGCAACGCGGCCAGGAACCAGTGATGCGCGCCAACGGCATTCCCATTGATCCTGCGCCATTGGTTATCACGGTCATCAAACGCATACCAGCGCAGGGGGCGCAAGATGTCTTCGAACACCTCAGCCTGCACCGCCCAAAAACGCGGCACTTCGATGGGTTCTACGGCCTCGATGCGAATACAGCAATCGATACGGGGATCGAGCCTGTCAGGCAAAGGCGGGCGCGCCCGCTGCCTGGGCGGCTGGTGATAGGCCTGTTGGTTGCGCCTGCCTTGCGCAGTTTCCTGCTCATCGATATCGGCACGCTCCATGCCTTGCCCTTCGTCCACAGGCTCATTCGCGCCGGAGGGAATATTGCTGTCGTCCCCCCTTTCGAGCAAGGGGTCGCGCTGAGCGTTTGGAAACGCGCGGTTGGCGCGATACCGATGCCAGCTTTCCTGCCATTTGTTGTAAGCAACGATGCCCGCAACGATAGCAACGATAATTCCGATCAATGCGATTTGCAGTGTATCCATACTTACCGCACCCTTTCCATTGTTAACATACTATTTTCCTTTATGCCGCTGACTGTTCGGCCATGCGCATCGCAGCCTCGATATCAACTTCCACCACTCTCGATACGCCCTGTTCCTGCATAGTGACCCCAACCAGTTGCCGCGCGGTCTCCATCGTAATCTTATTATGAGTAACAACAACAAATTGCGTTTGTAAAGACATGTGTTTCACCATTTCGGCATAGCGTCCGGTATTGGCATCGTCCAACGGAGCATCGACTTCGTCAAGCATACAGAATGGCGCCGGGTTGAGCTGAAACATGGAGAATACCAGCGCAATCGCGGTCAGGGCCTTTTCGCCGCCGGACAGCAACTGAATGGAAGTATTCTTTTTGCCAGGAGGTTGCGCCACGATCAGAATACCCGCATCAAGAATCTCCTCGCCAGTCAACACCAACTCCGCCCGCCCACCGCCGAAGAGTTGCGGGAACAGCCTGCCGAAATGCTCATTGACCGTATTGTATGTCGCTTGCAGCATTTCGCGCGTTTCCCTGTCGATGCGACGAATGGCATTTTCCAGCGTTTCGATGGCCGTGAGCAGGTCGTCGTTCTGGGCGTCCAGGTAAGACTTGCGCTCGGCAGCGGCGCGCAGTTCTTCGACCGCAGCGAGGTTGACCGCGCCCAGGGCGGCAATTTCCCGTCCGAGCCGCGCCACTTCGCGCTGCAAGGCATTTTCGCTGGGCGCGTCGGCCAGCAGCGGGGTCAGCGCGGCTTCATCGGCCCCCGTTTCCACCAGCCTCTCGTCAAATTGCGCAGCCGCCAATTCCGCCGCCTGCGCTTCCAGTCTCAGGTCGCCCACACGCGCACGCAGGGGCGCCGCTTCGTGTTCGGTGCGCAGGCGCAGTTCTTCGATCCCGCGCAGGGTAGCCACCGCCTGTTCAAGCGCGTCGCGGCGTCCGGCCAAGGCGGCTTCACGGCTGCTACGCACATCGAGCGCCGTTTGCAGGACTTCCCGGCAGCGGCTGTCGTCGGTGGCTTCGATTTCCGTTTCACGATCCTTGCGTTCACCGGCGATTTTTTCGAGCTGTTCGCCTGCCAGTTGCAGGTTGCGGACATTGTCTTCGAGCTTGCCCACGCACTCACGCTCCGAAAAACGCGCTTCCTGGAGTTCGCGTGCAAGCGACTGCTCCAGCGTACGCAGGTCGCGCAAAGCGTTATCACGTTCGCGCAGGGCATCGATGGCGGCATCGAGCCGCACGCGTTGCAGTCCGGCCAGTTCGGTGGCGCGGGCGTGTTCAAGTTCGGCCTGCATATGGCGTTCACGTTCGCCCTCTTCCTGGCGCAGCAATTCGGAGAGGTCGCTTTCAAGCCGCGCACGTTGTTCTTCTGCACGGTTTGCCGCCTGAACGAGTTTGAGGGCTTCGACTTCCCCAGCATGGCGTTCCCCCTGCGCAGCCTGGGTTTCGCTCCGCAGGGCGTCAATTCGGGATTGCGCAGCGGCTGCAGCGGTTTCCGCATCGCGCAATACTTGCTGCGCGCTATGTAGTTCGTCTTCGAATACCCGCAGACGCTCTGCGAGCGCATCGATTTCGCGCTGCCGTTCGATGAGTCCGTGTGTGCGGTTATCCGGGACGAAGTGCGCAAGCATCCCACGGCTCAATACCTGCCCGCGCGGGTTGACCAGACACACGCCGGGAACCAGCGTAGCGCGGCGGGCAAGCCATTCGTCGAGCCGCTCAACCGCAAACCAGCCGCGTAGCCAGTCGGCAAGCAGAGCTTCCTGCGTAGCATCCTTGGTGAGCACCATAGCGCTCAAGGCTGTCGCGCCCGGCAGTGCGGGCGGCGAGTCGCCTGGCATGATATCTGCGAAGCCAAGCGTCAATGCGTCCGGTGGCGGGTCATTGAGGAGATCGGCAGCAAGCAGACCGCCCTCTTCCGACAACCGCGCAGCCAAACGTTCGCGCAATACGGCTTCTATCGCGGTCTCCCAACCCGATTCGACTTTCATCGAGCGCCACAGCGGCAGTAAATCACCATGCCCGTGACGGACAAGCCAGTCATCGAGTTCGCCCTGCGCGGCAACCTGGGACTGAAGCTGCGTCAGGGCGTTGTACCGTGCGCGCGATTCGGTGAGACGGCGCTGCACCATGTTCATGGCTTCGAGCGCCTCCCGGAGCGCCTCCCGGAGCGCAGGTTGGCGCGCCTGCGCATCAACCAGTTCCTGCTGCAAGGTTTCACAACGCGCGCGCAAGGTATCGAGTTGAGCCTCACTCTCAGCGACCCGCGCCGGGTCAGGGCCTTCAATCGCGCCGCGTTCGCTGTCAAGCTTCGCGCGGCGCAGGGAAAAAGCATCGAGCGAGCGCCCAGCGTGAGCGCGGTTGGCTTCTTCTACCCGCAATTGTTGTTCGATCGCCCCCAGTTCGCGCCGCACAGATGTCACGGTGGTATCAGCGTCGCGCCAGGCGGTTTCGAGTTCTGGTTGCCGGTCGGAAATTTCCCGGTGGCGGGACTCGGACTGTTCTGCACGCAAAGCGGCATTCTCGGCCAGGGCTTCCCAACGCCCGCGCTCCGTCTCCAGTGCCTCGCGCCGGACATGCCAATGTTCATGGTCGGTATCGAGTTGTTTGATGCGGGTTTCAAGTCTCTGACGGGTTTCGCTCAAATGCTCCAATTCGGCTTCAAGCCTGGAGACTTCCGCGCTGGCGGCAAAAAAATCGCTCTGTGCCACATGAACAGATTCGGATGCGGCCAGATGCCCGGCCCTTGCCTCTTCGAGCGTGTTCTCCAACGCCTGCAGGCGGGCATTGTCAGCGTCGATGCGAGCAGTACTGTCACGCAATTCCCCCACTACGCGATCAAGCCCGGCACGCGCCTCGTTGCGCTTGATGAGCCAGAGCAGTTGCTGACGCTTGCGCAAAGCAGTATCAAACGCCTGATAGCGCTCGGCGGTAGCGGCCTGGACTTCAAGATGGTTGATACGTTCACCCAGTTCGAGACGGATATCGTCGAGACGGGTAAGGTTGTCACGCGCATCGGCAAGCCGCCCCTCGGTTTCGCGGCGGCGCTCCCGGTAGCGGGTAACACCAGCAGCCTCTTCGAGAAAGCCCCGGATTTCTTCCGGCCGCGCTTCGATGATGCGTGAAATCATGCCCTGTTCGATGATCGCGTAAGCGCGGGGACCCAGGCCGGTGCCAAGGAACAGGTCGATTACGTCGCGGCGGCGCACATGGAGATTATTGATGTAATAGGTGGACTCGCCGCTACGTTCCAGAACCCGGCGCACGGCGATTTCGGCATAGTGCGCCCACTGCCCCCCGGTGCGGCTGGCAGCGTTGTCAAACACCAGTTCCACGCTGGCGCGCGATACCGCCTTGCGGGTTGTGGAACCGTTGAAGATGACGTCCTGCATGGATTCGCCGCGCAATGCTGAAGCGCGGGTCTCCCCCAGCACCCATCGCACCGCATCGATGATGTTCGACTTGCCGCAGCCGTTTGGGCCAACCACGCCAACCAGATTCCCCGGAATGAGCACCGTAGTCGGGTCGACGAAAGTCTTGAAACCAGCGAGTTTGAGCTTGGACAGGCGCAAGGTTGGATGAATAAAGCGATGAAACGGCAGGAGCGGGCAATAACGGAATGACCCGCCTTAAAGCGGTGGATGATACCACCCCACCCGCAAGATCATGGATTTCCAAACATCGAATCATCCCGCTCTTCAGAGCAAAATTGATTTCCTTGATGCGGCTTACGGGCCGAAACCGTAACCGCCATCCTTCATGACACTCACCTTAAGCGCCTTGCCGCTTTCGATAAATTCATCGTAAAACTGATTTCGGTTTGAAACCCCGCCCTTCAGGGCGGAAAGACGAACCCCGACCCTATGAACCCAAGGAGGCGCTGATTTATTCGGTTCTTGACTAACAGGATGCTCAAAAATCCCCCGGCACCTTCGGTAACTGGCCTCTGACGGCGACGGATTGGATTCGACAAACCCCTGGAGAAACCTGGGAACCCGTTTCAGGTGGTTTTTTGGCCCCTTACCGGGATTTTTGCTGCCTTTC
>Ga0123353_10013169_pt1 | contig 11829 bp, 11 predicted proteins | sample TergutLab28metaG_3_FD_92763 | JGI IMG/M metagenome (GOLD analysis project Ga0123353, IMG submission 92763) | Labiotermes labralis P3 segment gut microbial communities from Petit-Saut dam, French Guiana - Lab288 P3 | ecosystem: Host-associated > Arthropoda: Insects > Digestive system > Gut ... | reverse complement strand
CGCCGTGTCGTCATTTTGCCAAAAGTGTTTAAAAAAAAACTTTACAAAAAGGGGAAAAATTTTTTTTTTTTTTTTTTTTTGTTTTTCCCCCCCCCCCCCCCCCCCCTGATTGGGCAAACACCAAAAATTTAGGCCGTTCAGTGCTCCCACGTACATAAACGAGTGCAGATTCCTTTTGGTATAGGACTTGCCGTAGCAGGAATGCTAGCTAGCGGTGCTCTCCACAGCACTGAAAACAAATACATGCTGTTAATCTGGCTAATACCCCGGATATTTTGTACATCAGATTACAGAGCTGACAGACTTGTATTGTTGACTGCATGACGGAGCGTAGCATTAGGATCTCAACGAGTTAATATTGTGTAAACGTTCATTACGCACGCAAAATCAGCATTTAATATAACAAAATACGTAGTAGCGTGGCACACGGCCGTAACTATTAACAAAATATGAACAGAGGTTCGGTGGCCACAGTTCTTCTATACTTTTCTGAGGAGAAGCCTGATTAAGAACAATTCTGGTTCGGCTTCTAAGTTGAAGAAAACAAAATCCACTAGTAAACGGGCAGGCTCACATTCAGAGGACGACAATCATTCTATTCCGACTGTCTTTCGTCCCTGCCTCTAGGTATATTGCTGCTTCTTCCCACTCCTTCAACCATAATTTGTCACTGCCGATAATAATCTCACCGTCTACACGTGTTTTGTAATAAGATTAACAGCAGAAGCTAACAAGTGGCACCGTAGTCTACCTCAAAGGTTGCTTAATTCCATATTATAGACAAAGGTTAGGAAACTTTAGAGTAAACGGCCCGCAAGATAAGGACGGCACAAAATTTGGCGTAAAGGACCCGATCAAACACTTCCTCTCTATCGATTCTGCTGCATTAGAATATTTTTTTCTTAGAATTTTGTGGCGTCATCTAAAGAATTAAAAAAAGTAATTAACTAATCAGACATCAAAATATTTCGATGGTAGTAGAAACAGGATGTAGATCGCCACCCATACTAATTTAATTAGCATCCGTGCGCCTTCCCGTTTTTTTCAAATGTCCGGTTTACTGTACGTTCCCGCGCCAAAATTCTGCATGAACTCCGCCATCGAAGCCACATGCCCAGCCAGTCATGACTTCATTACTTTCACTAGCCCAGGTGAATTGTTAAAACCCAGTAAGTTCGTCATCACGATGTCCTTCACAGGCGACAAGCTGTACGTAAAAGTACAGCTTGTCGTACCCGAGCGAATAATTCGCCCGTAGAAAGAAAACAGTATTTAATCAACGAAGATTCATATATATATTTGAAACTTTAAAGCACCTCTCGATATACAATGTCTGACGTTATCAGTTTATCATTTTCTGTAAGCTGTCGATGCCCTTCAATAACTGCAACAGATACGCAGTCAAATGGAGGTCACGCCGGTCCCAGTGGCCGCGCGGTCTAAGACGTAGGTCTACGGCCGCTCGCCTGCTGAGATTGTGGGTTCGAATCCCACCGGAGGCATGGATGTTTGGTCTGTTGTGAGTGTCGTGTGTTGTCAGGTAGAGGTCTCTGCGACGGGCTGATCACTCGTCCAGAGGAGTCCTACAGATTGTGATGCGTCGTTGTGTGTGATCTACAAAACCTCAAGATTGATGATGAGCCAGAATAAAGCAGGCTGAACCGTTGGGCGACGCCTGCAGCAAATAGACAACGTAGCAGTTTAGGAAAGAATAAAATACCTAGTTAGTCTCCAAAGACTAGGTGGTATCGTGAAAGAGACAAAAAAAAAATTTCCTCAATGTGGTTTTTCCAATTTATGTGGTTATCTATTTGTAAACCAAGAAATTTTGTACATACTGTATCTTCTATATACTTCTCTCTGTAACCAATATGTAATGTAGAATGTGATGAATTCTGTGTTATGAATTTCATTATATTTGTTTTATCTAAATTTAGAACTAAATTATTATAACAAACCATTTAATCATATGAGAGACAACTGTATTCGACATTGAGCAGAAATCATTGATATTTCTGCTTGAAATTTTGATCTTTATATTATCAACAAATAATATCGGTTATGATAGCATTTATTCTCAGGGGAAGGTTCATTTATGCATATTGTTAAAAATACAGGCCCTAGAATTGATCCTTAGGGAAAACCATGTTTCAGTGTAGCTCATTCACATCATGGGCAGATGTTAATGCGGCACAAGTGGAATGATCTTTGACTTCTGAAGCAACACTTAAGAAGTTAACAGTTCCACAATAATGAGGAAGTGGAAATGGTTGTTTATGAATGGTTGCAAAGGCAAGAGCTCACTTTCTAGTGTGACAGAATTTTTAATGTGTGTTAGGATGGAAAAATGTATCAGTGTGCTCAAGGATTTTGTTGAAAAATAATGATCCTTCAGTGGTATAAATGAATTGCATATAATTTTGTAACGAGCTGTCATTTAAGTTTTATGAATTCTGAACCTTACTTGTTCAACATCTTTTGTAGATATTCTGAGTTTCCTATTTTTATTGTAATTCCATAACTTTTAACTTTTATTTCATTCCAGATGAAGATACAGTCAACGTTGGAATTTACTTGTTCCCAAATTGTCACCTTCTTTTGAAGTTTTTATTCAGATATGGAAGCACTCTAGTCAGGATAGTCACTGATGATATTAACATTTTAGCACATGTCAACACTTATTTCAAGACATGGCAATGAGAATGACACTAATGTTAATGGATGCTTGCTGTTCTATGGTTTCCAACCCAGTGTATGTTTGGTTTACAGTTAACCCTCATGATTGACTCAAATTTGTTCCTGAAAACAGGTCTGATAGCAAGAAATCAGATAGCAGGACCATATTTTCCATTATTTTAAATGTAAAAAATAAAAATGCATTCCTAGCCCATCCCAAAACTCCCAGTCAGGTTCCCTGCATACTTCTAAAAAACTCATAAACACCTCTAAAACAGTCCAACAATGTAATTTTGTTTAAAAAAGTCCAACAATGATTTATGCATAATATTAAACGTACAAAAGACCAATTATGTAATTAGTAAGCACCGAATGGGGCAAAAAAATTAGTTATTGTACTTGCTGATTGAAATGAAGAAGACTAGTGAGGTGAGATTGGAGAGTGGAGACTGAGTCATTGCTCTTCATTGGTGGGTGAAGGTGGGTGAAAGTGAGCAGGTGAAGAGGCAACTGAAGGGAGTTCCACTAGCCCTGGATATGGAATTTTGTCAGATGCAGAGTCTCAGTAGTGGGAATTTTAAGTGGATAATGGATTTTTGGTATTTATATGTATGAGTCACTATAGTGAAAAACTGTAAAGTAAGACAGTCGATAGTGAGGGTTAACTGTATTTGATGATATTTTGAATTCCTTAGGTTATGTAATATTGAATGGAATGATGATTAATGCATAATGAATTGGAAAATATGCAGAAAAGAAATGATCATTGTCTGATGCAAGGTACTGTGCTGACATTTCTTCTGAAGGACTGAGGGAAAACATGGAAGTCCTGAGTCCTTCAGAGGAAATGTCAGCACATTGTTAATAACCTTAGATGTAGCACAAATGAATAGGAACTTCATTCAATATATGTACCTTTCCATGGCCAAATAATGTTAGTACATTTTATGACAGCATACATTCTGAAACTTTAGTTGCAAGTGCAGCGACAAAACTGATTGTACATTTTAATAACTGTACACAGCTTTCTACTCTCATGTTACTTTACCAAAGTATTTGAAGAATCAGTACATCCCCAGTATTAATGGATTGGCTGCTGGATTTGAACCTGGGAACAACAGTATTACTACTGGAAAAAATACAGTGTTTCTTCAGCTGGACTGCATGTATAAACCACTAGAGTAGTGTAACACTTGACCATTTAAGTTAATTAAGATACCTTCTGTAATTATTTTAAGGGTATGCTGTACCAGAACACAGAATTCACTGCTAAAGTATTCTTGTCATTTACCTCCATTCTTCTACCCTGAATCCCTTTTAAATATTCCAGTCACTTGAGATGCAGGAAGTAGTGTTGCTATATATTTATGTCAAATTTGAAGATAGTTCACACCTGTTCATTGAAAGAAATATTTTGCCTTTGGCATTGTGAAGCATGCTGTTTTGACAATTGACTCAGTGGAACATAGACCATGAGAAGCTAATAATTGTGTATGTACCAAAGAAATTCCCTGCAGTTTATGGAACCTAACGGTTCATTACTGTGATTCAAAAAAGCCCATTACAATTCTCTTAAGTCACATGAATCCACTCCACATTCTGCGATCCTATTCCTTCAACATGTATGTCCATATTATCCTCTGTACATATAGGTCTTACGAGTGGTCTCCTTCGTTCAGTATCCCCACCACAGCTAAGTAGTGTATACTTTACCCATTATATTAAGTTCGATTGATCAGTTCACCCTATAGCTATGGATGTGAAACCTGTAATATATCATAATTCATGACTGACAATCAATCATGTCATAGTGACACACAGAACACACTCATTAAACACTGAAACACAGAGTATAATACACTCATCAAGCTGCTACAACACTACGTGCACAATGATGAATTCTTCATAACACAACCACTACATTGAGTGACACAATAATCTAAAAATTCATCAATAGAATTAAAAGATTGTTCAAACAAAATGCTTCTTAATGATTGTACAGATTGTTTCTTATCTTCTACTAAGTCTGCAATACATTTAGGTAAAATGTTAGAAATCTTTATACTTTCATAGTACACACCTGTCTGATACAATGCAAGATTTTCACAGGTTTATGGAGCTCTAACAGTCTCCTTGTACATGTGCTATTCATCAAATTATTAAAAGAAAAATATTCAAAATCATGTGCCAAAATGGTCATTAAGGACAATGTACATAGAGCAGATATCATCAGTACTTTTAAAGCTTTGATAATTGGTCTCAATGAACTTCAAGAATTAACCCCCAACATAGTTCTCATAGTTTTCTTTTGCAACTGAGTGATCCTTTTAACGTCTGTAGAATTACCTTAAAATACTATGCCATACTTCAATATCAAAAGAATGCATAATAAATCCTTTTTGATTGTTTCAGTGTTACATACATTTAATTGCATAGCATGCCCTGCTTAATGCTGGCATTGTGTGCACATTATGATTCTTACAATTCATATGTTTATCTCCAAGCCAAGAAATTTTGTATTTATTACTTCCTTAATGAGTTTGTCTTTATAGAAACAATGGAAAGACTCATTATGTAAATAATTTAAGTCAAGTTTCATTACTTTTGTTTCATCTAAATTCAATGACAACCCATTCACTGTAAACCATTTACTCATAGAATTCAGTACAGTTACAGATTTTATTTGCAGATCATTTAGCCTGTTACCATTGAGTAATACGCTTGTGTCATTTGCATTATACCAGTGACTTGGAATCTGTATTTATCCGAAGTGGAAGATCAGTAATATATAGGACCAACAACATACCCAAAATTGATCCTTTTCGAACACCACATTTAATTATTCCCCAATTGGAAGAAAATTGTCCTAACTCCCGTGCAATATTTCAACCTTTTGTTTCCATTCTGTTCAGTAAGCTGTAAAGCGATGACTAGCTGTTCCATGTATACCATAATTAAATAATTTCTCTAAAAGAAGGTTTTGGTATACACAAATGCTTTAGCCAAATCACAAAAAATACCTGCTATCTATTTTTGTTATCAGAAGTTAAATATTGTTTCTTAATGTAAAAACTGCAATTTCGAAAGTATTGTCCTCTCTTAAGCCAAATTGTTCAGGTGTCAAAACATTTATTCATAAATGTTGGTTTAGTCTACTAAACAAAAATCTTAATATTTTTTAAAATGTAAGTCATTAGATTGGTCTATAATTCATCATTATTAGTTTTATCATCTTTCTTGTTTATCAGCATAACAATTGAGTACTTGAGCCTCTCAGGCTGAATATTAGATATCAGTGAAAAATTACATATATGCCTGAATGGTTTACTTGCAAGTGCACACAGTTTTAGAATTATGCAAGAAATTCCTTCATATCCTTTGGGGTTTTTTTTGGTTTGATTTTATTATACCCATTATTTTAATTTATGTTGTAGGTACTGATTTAATTTCTGCTACATTGTCTCTTCTTAATGTATTAAATAATTTAATAGCTTCCTATTTATTAGGCTATTCTGTTATTAGATTTTCAGCAAGCGTTAAAAAAGTTATTAAAGGCACAGGCTACTTCTTTTTAATTCTTTATGTTCATTCTTTCAAAATTTAATTGAAAATTTGTATTCAATACTTGTGATTTACCAGTTTTTATTTAATTATTTTTCAAGTTGCCTTCACTCTATTTTCAGATTTATTAATCAAGTTATAATAGTGTAATTCCTTAGCCTCTTTTATGACTGTCCCGAAGATGGAACAATATGTTTCGTAAAATTCCCTTATTATTTAATTATCTGTTTCACTACTTAATACATAAAGGGGTTTTTTGCGTTTATAAATTATTCTAATGCCTCTTGTTATCCAGCATGCCACATTCTCCGCTTTTCTCGTCCTCCCTGATTTAATCATTCTAATACTGCCAGGTTACGTTATTCGAATCACAACCCCCCCCCCTTCCCCCCGGCCCACACACTTGGCCCTAAATAAATTCTTCCCAACCCATTTCTCGCATACCTTCAGTGTGTACCACAATCACCTAGTATGTGTGTACCGTGATAAATTTAATGTTAATGCCCACTATCAACTATGCGACAAGTTGAATTCCGGCCCTTGAGGGTGGGACTGATAAGTTTTCTCGAAACATCGGTAAGGAATTTTACCATTACGCCCAGTACAGTTCAGTTCTCAAACTTCACTATTAGGCGTCCAACTTTACATAACGCCACACGTTAACACAATAATTATTACCCTTGCAAGTAATCTGTGGTTGGGAATTCCGTGTGGCAGTTCTTGCGCGTGTACCATCAATGCCACGGATTGCCAACATTTCAATGCAATGTGTCGTACAGGACAATGGCGACGTCTAAGACAACTAATACATATAACAGACAGAATTGGGAAGATGCGGTAAGTAAGCAAACGCTTGTAATTTTTCGTAAATACTCTGAATAAGGTATGACAGTATAACCGCTTAAAATTTATTTTATTCCTTTCTGGTTTCTTAGAAACTTGTTTGCTACCCAGCGATACTATATGGGGTTATGCAGTATAAAATTGTCGTAGTTGTTTTATTCTCGAATAACACTGCATATATTTAGATTTCATGGGCCCGTTCCTTTATAGTATACGGACGTAGAACTTGTTATAGTGTGTGAGTAATGTAATGCAGCAGATATAAGAACGTGGTTTTTATAGCTGTTTTATTATCCCTTGCGAGGATGCTGTATTGTAAAGACCAAAGATGTGACAAGGTATTCGTGCCGAAAATTACTTGATAATATGCTCATTACATATGGGCTTTCACTGAAAAAAAAAATCGTCCACGGAGTAGATAATGTGACCGAAGAGGTAATCTTTCCACGCTGACTTAAATGCTTTTATATTATGGTCTCTGTTTTTAATCTTAGAAGAGCTTATGTAACTTGGTTCCTGCATAGGGTACACTTTTCTGATAGCTGTTAAGCTTAGCTTGGGTCGTGGGCATGCTCATGTCTTATTGATACAAGGTATTTATGATTAGAAATTTTTCCATGTTGTATACCCCTGTCTGATAACTGTTGAGTGTAGTAATGGGCACAGTGTTATGTTTATATCTGGTACTTATACTGTGTCTTTATGAATTTGTTTGCAGTTTTTGTGTTGTCTGCAACAAAAGACAATAATGAAAATAAGTATTCAGCAGCAAGGGGTAGTATATTAAGTTTCTTGCATAATTATCTTCCAGAAAATTTTCTTTACATTTGCCACTAAGTAACGTTCTTGGGATGGTGAACACTTATTTCAGAGCTGTTGAATTTCCACAGAAGATAACTGGATATATGCAAAATAAAGTTAAATGGGGAGTTGTCTCTCACACTTCATGAACACATGTGGGGGTTGTATGGATGTTTTTTTGTGCTTATACTTAACCTCGGCTTTAGATGGGGAAGTGAGTGGTCAGTTTCACTTTATCCTCTGCGAAAGAGCTCCTGGTATTCACTAAGTAGGATGCTTGCTGGATCCCAGATCTGGTCTGGACATTTTGGAGACGAGCAGATTCTCCCTACTTGTAAAATGTCTGTTGCCATGATTGGTGTGACTGACATTATGGCAGAGCATGCCACACTATGCAGGTCTTGAGAATTTGATAGTAGTGTGAGGGTTCCATTCCTCTGGAATATGATGGTGCATTCTATCTCTTAAGAACGGACTTTTGATGTTGAACTAAGTTTTTCCAGTTAAGTTGTTATTAATGTCCAGACCAAGCAGTTTACTTGTAGCTACTACTTTGATTGCATTATTACCACAGCCTATATGCATGTGTTGTTGTTGTTGTTTACATTCAAATCTATCAGAAATTCTACTGGATATAGAACAAGTCTAAATGAATTAAATGTACCTACAAAACAGTTACCAGGATTACAATGAACACATTATTATAAACTTACAAAAAAGCAAGACAGAAACATCTTGAATGTATGACATTACATATAAAAGTAGGAAGCAGAAATAGGAAAACACACAACAGTTACTGATTATTTAAACCATAGAGGGAAATCTGATACAGAATTATCTACAGTTATTAACATGATTCATCTAGTAAGTGAAAGGAATTTGTATATAATTTTTTTAAGGCTGTTTTAGATTTTGTTGGGTTATTAGAAAAATTTTTAATGTTGGAGGGAAGACTATTAAAAATCTTAATACCAAGGTAGTAAACTCTTTTTTTATATGTAACCAGATTTTTTTGTGGTAAATGGAGGTTAATACTTTGTCTGGTGTACATACTTTTTAAGTTTCTGAATGAACTATAAATATATATAAATGTAAATAGCTGTAACAGAGCAGCTGACATTAAATTACAACAAAAGAAGCTTTATAAAAGTTTGTTCTTTCAGAATGTAATGTAAGTTTATTTGCCTTAAACCATTTGTTCAACATGGCAATGGCATTATTATTGCAGTTTTGATAGGAGTCTCTCTCAGGGCAATATATAATTGCACTTTTACTGTCAGCAAGAAGTATACATTCGTGCCATAGATTGTTTGTTAGGGTAGGTTGTTTATGTATGTGAGAAAAAGCAGGTAACCAAATATGGAAGCCTGAGAAGTTGGATGTTTTGCAATGTTCTGGTTTGTTCAGGTGTTACAGTGTAAATTTGGAGATAGGATGTATACTTTTTTCTGTCATTGTGATATGATTTATACACTGTGTAGCTCCACCTGGAATTCCATAAAAAATTGGTGGTATGGTCCATTTAATGTGGTTTTTTTATCTGGTAACTTTCGGTTGCCACAATCTGTCACCTTGTTTACTGTGTTAATGTAGCCCACTATATACAGATCCTACATGGGCACGTACATTGGTTTACATTCAGCTAAATTCTTATGTGTACGAACAAATGGACTGTTGTTGGTTCACTGAAGTTCAGTAATCTTTAGTGTAAAAATAATGCTTTTTCCTTGTGTTAGCAAGAGCATCATCTCTGCCAAGTAGGCATCTGACTCTGAGTTGAATGTTGTACGTGGAGGGAAAGATATATGTGAACTCTGTGGTTGGCACTTCCTCCACACCCTTGACACTTATCATTATGACTTACAGTTAAAAAGTCACATTGAATGATCACTTCATATTCACAATATTTCCCTTTGGAATTTGCTTTCATTTTCAGGAATTCCCTATACTTTGCCAGACATGTTTGGGTGACAATCCATATATACGAATGGTAAGTCTTCATGATGTTAACATGCTTTTCAAGGAAGCTGAAATTTGCCATGAATGTAGAATGAGATCATATATATATGTCATGAAGTCTAGTAGGTAACAGGAATTCATACTAAAGAATATGCCTGTGTAAAAGTGTGGAAATTTGGTTTGTTATATATTAATAAAGTATGAAAGATTGAGGTGAAAATGGAAAGGAAAAATAAAAATTTAATGAAAAAATCTGCTTGAATAGCTCTCCTGCTCACATGCATATATCATATTGCATGGAATTTGAGGAAGAATATTCATCTCAAAATGGAGAAAAAATAAGTCAAGACCTGAACAGAATTAGTAAGAATTCTGTAAGGGAGAACAGGTAGAAGTTAAAAAAGGCAAGGAAGAAAGGAAAAGGAGACATCAATAGAAACTGGCAGCAAATAAAGATAGGAGAAGGGAAGGGTGAAAAGAAACATCAAAGAAATAAGAAAAGAGTGTATGAAGGGTACAGTAACAATGTAATGTATGTATAATGTGACATTCTAGCTTGTTATTTGGATCATAAATGCTTAAATATTTGTGTAATTTATTGTGCACTGCTGTAATTTGGGGCTAATGTTTGTGTTAGTATCTGGCTGCAACAGAAATGTGTTCATAACCCTTGTTGTACTGTTGTAGGTTTGGCTGTATCAGATGACATAATATATAGAAGCATTTTGCAATATGTTAACTCTGTCATAGGGCTATTCCATTATACATCTACGTAACATCACCTACTGCCATACTGCTCTCAAAATTTGTGTTTGTGCATCATGCTTAGGTCCAAAGAAAACAAGATGAAAAACAAAGTAAATTAATTTGAATGGAAATCTTCTGTATTATTTCTGTGCCTCCGCCATAGATTGTAACACTTTTTTTAATTGTTCATTTTACATGTTACTGTTAATGTTTGTAGTAATTTTTAACCTTAGTAATGGTGTTGTACTTTTAAAGTTTTATTAATATAGTGTTAATTGTGATGTGGGATCCCAAAAAAAAGTGCAACAAAAGTATCATATGTTGTATGTCATCATATTACACCTGCTGTTTGTCTTGTATAAGGGCCTGTTCCTGGATTGATTTATTCTAAAACATGTAACCAAAGCCATGAAAGAGAATATAAGTTGTGTTTTGACAGATGTTTGATTTTCTTTCCTATATTTAATTTGAACCAACTTTCTCAAACAAAATTTACCCTGTCATCAAGTTGAGTTTTGTTGGAGAAACATAAACATTTTTTTGGTTAGAGAACAACTTCCTTTTACTTTGTTGTGACGTCCACGGATGAGGATTAAATTCTTATGGGATGTGATGCTGTGTCATTGGGTGTTTGGCTTTCATTGTTTTGAAGACACAGTGATCCTTCAAAGTGATGACAAACACTCAGTCATTGACAGTGTCATACCACAGAAGACTTGCATCCTCAGCGGTGGTGCTGAACATCAGATTGTGCACATCAATGGGTGTCCATTTTTACATGCTCTATGAATTTAAGGGACATAAGTAACTTAGTACCACCCTATACCCAGAATTTCTTCACACTTCATTTTGAAATGATCATGTCTCTGACTACATTGCTGTCTAAAAGTGAGGTTTACTTCATCAATTGAATAATTACAGTATGTCATAAGATTTGTAATTTTATTTGTAACTGTTGATCAAGTTCAGAGTGAATGTTACACATGAAACTGTTTGTGCTTTGTAGATAGTAAAATTTATTTTAAATGAAGAAGGCTGTGAAATGTGATTGCAGCAGAATTGAGGGTAGGGGTATGGTATGACATTCCAGTTTAAACTTCATGTGTAGGAAGAGTTTTAAGCAAGTTATCTGGCCATTGTTGTGTAAAAAAAAAAGGTACTGTTATACATTTTCTTGACCTTGATTCTCTCTCTCTCTCTCTCTCTCTCTCTCTCTCTCTCTCTCTCTCTCTCTCTATGCTG
>Ga0123353_10013168_pt1 | contig 11830 bp, 11 predicted proteins | sample TergutLab28metaG_3_FD_92763 | JGI IMG/M metagenome (GOLD analysis project Ga0123353, IMG submission 92763) | Labiotermes labralis P3 segment gut microbial communities from Petit-Saut dam, French Guiana - Lab288 P3 | ecosystem: Host-associated > Arthropoda: Insects > Digestive system > Gut ... | reverse complement strand
TAAACAACAAGTGGTAAAACACGTGCTTGATATCCCGCAAAAAGACGGCAAAACGGTGCCGATGCAAATCGACAATTGGGATGCAATTGAAGCAGGTATGGCGGAAACGTACCAACTTAAAACATTGCACTCGGTCAAGGCACAACGGTTTAACCCATATAAAAGCGGTGAAGTATGCAACGATTACGAAAACAGCGAAATCGACCAAGCATGCACAGAATTTTACCAAACCCTTGCCCCCGAAATACAACAACAAATCGCAACGGTGGTAATGGACAAAGAAAACAACTATGAAATCACCGGGGTGAAAACAGCAGAAAAACAAGTTCAACAAGACAACCCCACAGTAGAAAGCCTGTTCGAAAAACTTGGTAACGACACGATATCCATAGAGGAACTTCGTGATGGTTTGAGAGCCCTTAACCATGCGACAAAATCAGAGGCAGAAGTTGCTGCTTTGGAAATAAGCATTCGACTTTGTACCAAGAAATACAACGAATACAAGGAATACAAGGAAGCCACGGAAAAAGCAAAAGTAATACTTGCAAACAGGCAAAAAGCACTTGACAGTGTGATTGACGATATATGGTTTAGAAATTGATATCTATAACAATGTCACCACGCAAACCACACCCGCCAACACGGTTATCGCAGTGTAAAGGAACACAATTTTGGCCTCGGCCCATCCTTTCTTTTCAAGGTGATGGTGGAACGGCGCCATAAGGAACACGCGTTTGCCTTTGGTCATCTTGAAGTATGCCACTTGGATGATGTCGCTTGCCGCGCTTATTACAAACATTATGCCAAGTATTAACAGGTAAAAGCCAAGGAACGTGAACATCGACACCGTCGCAATAAGTCCACCCAAGAAAAGACTTCCCGTGTCGCCCATGAACACGCGCGCGCGGTTGGTGTTGAACAACAAAAAGCAAAGCAATCCCCCGCACGCAAGCGCGCAAATGGTCATAAAGGTCTTGTGCTCGGGAACGGGCATGAACTTTGACACAAGGGCAATGATTATCGCCGCAAAAATAAAGTACACCAACGATACACTTGCGGCAAGGCCATCAACACCGTCCGTCAGGTTGACGCTGTTGGTGGTGGCAATTAACACAAGTATCGTCAGGGGCAAAATCCAAAACCCGATGTCGACACTTGTGTTGGCAAATGGTATCAAAATGCGCCCGTCGCGGTTGGCAAGGAAATAAAACACGCCGACCAATATTGCGATGCCGCCTTGGCCAATTATTTTTTGATATGCCCGAAGCCCAAGATTTTTCTTGCCGCGTATTTTAATAAAATCGTCCAAAGAACCAAGAATGGCATATGCAAAAGCGGCAAGCAACGCTATATTTGCAAGAGGAGTACCGCCCGACAACACAAAACCCGCCAACGCCGCAAAAGGCAAAATGAAAATCCAACCGCCCATTGTTGGGGTGCCTTTTTTGGTTTTGTGCCATTCGACATAGTGCAATATTTCCTGTTTGGCCTTTAATTGCTTTAATATCCAAATAACAAAAGGCGCGAAAACAAGTGCCGCGCCAAACGATATCAAAAAGTACACCAATACAATTTTCACTTTGTATATTGTCTCACAATATGCTCGTCAGTATACGGAATGAACTTGCCGGCAATTTCCTGGGTCGTTTCCGCGCCCTTTCCCGCGATTACAACCATATCGCCGTGCTGCGCCATTTCAAGGGCGTATTTTACGGCCTCGTCCCTTTTTTCTTTAAGGCAGTATTTATCCGTACTTGCCTTTACACCCGCCTCGATTTGCAACATTATCGCCCGGGGCGCCTCGTCACGGGGGTTGTCGCTTGTGATTACGACGAAATCACTGTGACGTGCGGCAATACTGCCCATTATCTCGCGCTTTGTTTTGTCGCGGTTGCCGCCACAGCCAAAAACGCAAATCACTTTGGCGTCTTTTGCGGTGATTTCACGCACAGAGGCAAGTATCTTTTCCAATCCATCCGGCGTATGCGCAAAATCAATTATCGCGGTTGCGCCGCTTTTGGTTTTAAAGGTATTAAACCGACCCGGCACGGGTGGAAGGGTTTTCAATGCCCGCTTTATCTTGGTAAACCGCACTCCCAAATCCCATGCGACCAAAATACATGCAAGTGCATTATACACGTTAAACTGCCCCGCCATATTAAGGTTAAACCGGTGACCGTTGTATTGAAACGCCGACCCAACAGGTGCAAGTTTAAGTCCTTTCGCGTCCACAAGCGAGTACTTTAACGCATTTGGGTGGGCGGCGATTATTTCCCGCCCATATGGGTCGTCCGCGTTTACGACCGCCGTTTGTACTGCCGAACCAAAAAATCCGACTTTGGTTTGTGCGTACTTTTCCATGGTTCCAAAAAAATCAAGGTGGTCTTGGCTGATATTTGTAAAAATCGCGGTGCGAAAGTTAATCCCCGCAACTTTGCAATAATGAATGGCATGGGCAGAGACCTCGATAACGACGTGGCGCACGCCGCGCAAGTACATATCGGCAAAAATGGCGTGCAATTCAATCGGGTCGGGCGTCGTAAGGTTCCCGGGGCCAAGGGTTCCAATCGTTTCGGCCTTGTTTCCAAGTATATGCTTAAGGATATGCGCACATGTTGTCTTGCCGTTGGTTCCAACCACCGCGATGATTTCCATCTTGTCACACACGTCACCGTGGAACCGCTTGGATGCAAGTGCCATGAATTCCCGTACATTCGGGACGACAAGTTGCGGTACCGGCTCGTCCAATTTTTCCCCGGTCACTATGACGGCAGCACCCTTTGCTATTGCGTTGCGCACGTACATGGTGCCGTTGGCGGTACCGCCCGAAAGGGCGAAAAAGCAACTGCCCGCCCGGACGGTGCGGCTGTCGTGTGTAAGGTGGGTTACTTCTGCCCCTGCGATTTTGAATGACATATATCAACGGATATGCAGACAAAAAAAACGGTATGTTTAACCGCATTTTTTGACAAAAATCATGTTGGTTCGCAAAGTTATTTTGCTTCGGAAGGCTTGGTTTCCGGTTTGACCTTTTCTTTTGCTTTCGCTTTTGCCTTTACTCCGTCCTTGTTTTTTACAATTGTATAAAGAATTAAAAGTCCGACAAGTATCACGGTTACAAGTGATTGCACGGTATTGGCGAACATCACACTGCTTGCCAATGCCGCCGCCACAAGACCCAAAAGCACCCAATTGTTTGCAGGTAATACTTTTACAAGCAACAATATTCCAAGTGCAATCAACGCCGCCGCACCCAACGCCATAATTACCGAGCCAACTATATAGCCCGCAGTAGCAAATTTACCAACTGCAATCCAACTTATCATTCCGTTAACAAGAGCAAGTCCTCCCGTCACCACACTAAGAATGCAGAATGCAAATTTTAATTGTACCATGTATTTTTCCATACCGCATGTATATCACACATTACTTGAAAAAGCAAGGGTCAATTTGTTATTCCAATGATATCAGGTAACTGTACACCGGCTGGCCGCCGTTTACCGTGTTTATTTCACAGTTCGGGAACTTTACCGCCAATTTGTCCTGTACCGCGTGCGCGTCTTTTTCACGCACGTCCGCCCCAAAGAACATCGTTACATTGACAATACTTTCATCCATCATTTTTTCGACCAATTTCACCGCAACCTCGGACGTAGTTTTACCCTTTGCAAGTATCGCCTTGTCATTAAGGCCGATTATTTCGCCTTGCTTTATTTCAAAACGGTCCATTTTAGTGGTGCGTGATGCGGTTGTCACCGCACCGGACTTTACACATTCCATAGCGGACAGGAATTGTTCGGTATTTTCTTCGATTGTGGCTTCGGGATTAAACGCGATACAGGCGGATACCCCCTCGTTGATGCTTTTGGTCGGTATCACGATGATATTTTTATCAACCAACGCCTGGGCATGACGGGCGGCAAGGAAAATATTGCTGTTATTCGGAAACACAAAGATATTTTTCGCGTGCACGCGCCGGGCGGCTTCGGCAATGTCTTCCGCGCTTGGGTTCATGGTCTGGCCGCCTTTGATGACATAGTCACATCCAAGGTCTTTGAACACATTAATTATTCCTTCACCCGCGGCAACGACAACCATGCCTTGGTCCTTTTCGGATATTTTCATGCTTGCACGAAGTTCCCTGTTCTGTTCAAGCATATTATCAACTTTCAGGTTGACAATTTCACCAAGATTAAGTGCCGCGGTGACGGCCTCGCCCGGATTATTGGTATGAACGTGAACTTTTACGTTGCTAAGGTCGCCCACACAGATAACACTGTCGCCCATTTTTTGCAATTTGTCGTTAAGAAACGCAATATTTGCCATTGTTGTGGCCTTGTGCATATGTACGATGTTGAATTCGGTACAATAAGCGAACTCTATCTCGGCAAGAACATCATCTTCCGCAAGGTGCGAATTACCGCCGCCATCGGAAAGCCTGTTGCTGTCGCGGTCCAAATCAAGTTGTATGTTTACATTCTCGTCACCCTTTACCGCCGACAAGAAACCCATGAACATAATCAAAAGTCCGCGTCCGCCGGCATCAACCACCCCGGCTTTTTTCAATACAGGCAGCATTTCAGGTGTCTGGGCCAATATTTCTTCGCCTTTTTTAATCACTTGCTCGAAAAATTTCTCGAAATCATCATTATGGCGCGAGATTTTCTTGGCCTCGTCCGCCATATAGCGGATTACCGTAAGAATCGTACCCTCTTTGGGCACCGTAACCGCTTTGTATGCTACGCTTGCGCCTTTTTCCATGGCGCGGGCAAAGGCCTTTGTGTTGGCTTCCTCGGCACCTTGCTTTATTGCGGCCAATTCGGACATCATTCCTTTCAAAATTTGACTTAATATAACACCGCTGTTACCGCGTGCGCCCTTCAACGCCCCGCGCGCAATAGCCTCGCCCAATGCGGTAACATCATTTGTTGTTATATTATCAAGTTCCTTGACAACGCTTTTAAGAGTAAGCGTCATATTTATCCCCGTATCACCGTCGGGCACGGGAAAAACGTTCAAAGCGTCGACTTGGGCTTTGTTTTTATCCAACAACCCATAGCCACCCGTAAACATTTTCCGCAAACTTGGTCCACTTAAATTTTTCATTTTAATTTTTTATCCCTAATACGTCTATATTAACACATTCGACCGTCATTCCGGTGAATGTCTCTACGTTATACTTAAGGGCACGGCGCAGACTTTCGATAACGGGGTCGATTGTTACCCCGAACTTCAAATGAAGGCTTACGCTTACGTCAATTCTGTTGTTTTCACATGCCATGCTGCTGCCGCGAACACTCGCCACACCATAGCAATCCGCCGCAACAGCCATAACTACTTGCTTTATTGCCTTTTTTGAAATAATGATTTTACCGTAAAGATTACTGGTCTTTGGTGCCACGACATAATTATACCACAAAACTATTGACATGCAAGACTTTTTATTGTAAATTATGCGAATGGCAAGAGTATGCGACAGATGCGGAAAGGGCAAAATGCGCGGCAATACGGTTAGTCACTCTAATCGCAAGGCCCCGCGCCACTATAAGCCCAATTTACAAAGCGAAACCGTCAATATTGACGGCCGCGATATCACGGTGAAACTTTGCACCAAGTGCAAAAAGACGATAAGTTCGTAACACTTTAAAAAAAACTTATATTATTGAACTGCCCCCTTAAAAAGGGAGTTATTTGCTATCAAAATGGGGGGAAACCGGAAACGAGTGTCGGGACATAGCGGTCGTCTGTGTCGCCAAGGCCCAGTCTGCCGGCGCCACCGTTCCCCCATGAGTACAAATGCCCTGACGTCGAGATGGCTAGGGATTGCTCTCTCCCCGCCGCAATAGACTGGTACTTGCGGTTATCCGCACCGACATACGTCGGGATAGTTGGGCCTGTAGACGTATGTCCAAGTCCAAGTCGGCCATTAGTATTTAAACCCCATGCATACAAATCGCCGTTTTCCGCGATAGCAAGAGAATGGGAATCACCCACCGCGATTGCTTTGTACTTGCGACCACCATCAGATACGTGCTGGGGGCTGTAATGGCCCGCAACCGTACCAAGACCAAGTTGGCCACTGCCACCGGGTCCCCATGCGTACAGGTCGCCGTTTTCCGCGATGGCAAGAGTATGAGAGGATCTTGTCGCGATTGCTTTAAATTTACGGTTGCCGCTGTTTACGTGTTGCGGGGTGTTGTGGTTCGCCAAAGTGCCAAGTCCGAGCACGCCGTTGGCACCCACTCCCCACGAATACAGATCGCCATTTTCCGCGATTGCAAAGCTGAACTGGCCAGCCGTCGAAACAGCTTTGTATTTACGGTTGCCACTGTTTACATGCTGCGGGGTGGTGTAATTATTCATATTGCCAAGTCCAAGTTCACCGCTGGTACCTTGGCCCCACGCATACAAATCGCCGTTTTCAGCAATTGCAAAAGAACGAAAACTAACCGACGAAACAGCTTTGTATTTGCGATTGCCGTCGCTTACGTGAGTCGGAATTCTTGGACCTGTGTTTGTATGACCAAGTCCAAGTTCACCTTGGGTATTACCTCCCATCGCGTACAAGTCACCGTTTTCCGCAATGGCAAGGGTTGCACCGCCCACCGAGATTGCCTTGTATTTGCGGTTGCCCGCACTTACATAAACCGGAGCATTGCGCTGTGTCGTATCACCATGTCCAAGATTACCCGACCCATTAGTTCCCCACGAATACAAGTCACCGTTTCCGGCAATTGCTAAGCCGGAGTTAACCATGCCAGCCGCAATTACCGGTTGGGCTAAGACCCGGATTCCACCATCGGCCGCGGGGGTGGTGATGGTGGCGGTTATGTCTTTTGCAAAGGAAACAAATGTCGGGATGTTGCGGGGTGTTATATCACCAAGTCCAAGTTGACCGGTACTATTTAACCCCCACACATACAAATCGCCGTTTTCCGCAATGGCAAGGGAATGTATAAAACCCGACGCGATTGCGCGGTACTTGCGGCTGCTGGAACTTACATGGGTCGGTGTGGTTGGACCGGTTGACGTATTGCCAAGTCCAAGTTGCCCGGCACTATTCATCCCCCATGAATACAAATCACCGTTTTCCGCGATAGCAAGGGAAAATGATATGCCAGCTGTGATTGCTTTGTATTTGCGGCTGCCGGAACTTACATAGGTCGGTATGAATGGGCCGGTTGACGTATTTCCAAGTCCAAGTTGACCATTGGTATTAATTCCCCACGCATACAAATCGCCGTTTTCCGCGATGGCAAGGCTGAAGTTACCACCCGCCGCGATTGCTTTGTATTTGCGACTACCGGAACTTACATAGGTCGGTATAAACGGACCGGTTGACGTATTTCCAAGTCCAAGTTGACCGTTGGTATTAATTCCCCACGCATACAAATCGCCGTTTTCTGCGATGGCAAGGGAATGGGAGCCCTTTGACGAGATTGCTTTGTACTTGCGACTGCCATTATTCACATATACGGGGATATTGCGGTCTGTCTCATTACCAAGTCCAAGTCGACCATTGAAATTGTACCCCCACGCATACAAATCCCCATTTTCCGCAATGGCGAAGCTGTGATGCTGGCTCGCCGCAATTGCTTTGTATTTGCGACTGCCGTTATTCACGTGTACGGGCGTATTGCGGTCTGTCGCATCACCAAGTCCAAGTTGACCATAGAAATTGCGCCCCCACGAGTATAAATCCCCGTTCTGGGCGATGGCAAGGGTATGGTCCCCACCCGCCGCAATTGCCTTGTACTTGCGACCGCCCGCACTAACATAATGCGGAGTGTAACGGGTATCTATATCACCAAGACCAAGTCGACCGTTGCTGTTGCCCCCCCACGCAAACAATTTATCGTTTCCCACAAGGGCAAGGGAATGAGTCTCCCCCGCCGAAATTGTCGGAAACTGTCCATCAACGTCCCCCGAGTTTATCGCCGCACGGGAATTATCGGGGGTATCACGCAACAAAAACCCAACCAAAACCGCCGTCAGCGCAAGCGCAACCGTTCCCACGGAAATGCAAATCATGGCGATAATACGGTCGACAGAAAGTTTGTTCTTGTTTCTTTGCATCGTAGTATATTGTACGATTATGCTCACATTATGTCAAACGATTTCATATACAACTGTTGTGAAAAACAAAATTATTATCGTTTGCGTATCATGTCCAAAAGTTTTGCGACCGCTTGCGCGCGTTGCGCTGGCGAAGGCATATTGTAGATAAACGAACCCATCACGGCAACGTCAACCCCTGCGGCGCGAACCGCCATTATGTTACTGGGGTTTATCCCGCCGTCCATTATTATCCGTACATGGGGATTAATCCGGCGCACATCACGCGCTTTTTCAATCGCAATAGGATTAAAGACTTGACCGCTTGCGCCTGCCTTGACACTCATAATCGTTACCACGTCACAGTTTTTAATGACATACGGGTTGATGCTTTCAACGGGGGTACCAAGGTCTATTGCAATACCTGCCCGGATACCATTTGCCTTTATCACCGCAAGGTGCTGGCTTGCCACCATTGTAACAATGGCTTCTACATGAAAGGTTATCGAGCGCGGCTTTGGCAAGCGCTTTGACATGTATAAAACTTCCCGAATAAGGTGCACGTCCTCTGCCGCCATAAAGTGTACGTCTGTCGGGTGGCGCGTGGTTTTCATAACTTGTTCGTACTCGCCAAGGTGGGTGCTGTGACGTTGGACAAAGTTTTCCCGCATCACATCACAATGAAAAGACACATCCGGAATTGTGTTGATTTCGTCAATATAAGGACCAAGTTTGCCGTGCAAGGTCGCGACGTCAAGCGAGACGGATATCTCCATTACTTTCCCCTCCTTTGTGCCAGACAAGGCAAGTATACCATGCAACAATCACTGATTACAATGCTATCTGCGTTTTAGCAAACTTTACCGCCGCCGTAATTTCATTTTTGTTTGGGTGCCCCATTTTAAGAAACAGGAAATTCCCTCGGCATCGGTATTCTTCGGCTCTGACTTTTATTTTGTTGGCTTCCAAAATCGCACGGACTTCGTCTTGCCCATGTTTGTCTTGCAAAGATGAAGTTATCAAAACCACTTCCTTTACCATGGCGGGTGTAAGTGTCTTTACATACTCAATCATTTCCGGCAGACTCTTGCCGCTGTAAATCCCGCCGATAATAAACGCCAAATCAACGCCGTCAAGTTTGTCACAAGACACGGTTTTTATGTTTTGCGGCTGGAGCCCTAATTCGACCCCGATGGCCCGTGCAATCTTTTTCGAATGCCCCGTCATCGACCTGTACAATATTGCTGTTTTCATTTTCTCTCCTTAAACTTTGTCTTCAACTGCCCGCACGCGCCTGCGATATCTGTGCCGCGGCTTTTGCGCATGGTGCATGATACCCCGCCTTTGATAACGGCGTCCATGAATTTTTTGCCCGCGTCTTTTGATGGCGGACGCAAAACCCCCGCCGCTGGATTTAAATTGATTAGGTTCACGTGAACGGCAAACCCCGCGCCCCGCAAAAGGCGCACAAGCTCAAGCGCGTGTTCGGGCATACAATTCACCCCGTCAATCAGGGCATACTCGAAAATCACCCGCCGATGGGTTTTATCGAAAAAATACTTTGCCGCCGCCATTATTTCGGCAAGCGGATACCTCTTTGCAACGGGCATAATTTTCCCGCGCACTGTATCATTGGGCGCATGCAGCGATATACAAAGATTTACCTGGGTACCAAGGTCGGCAAAGGCGCGTATCTTATCGGGCAACCCAACGGTGGATACGCTTATGTTACGTGCGCCGATATTTATGCCGGCGGAATGGGTAACAAGTTCCAAAAACTTTGCGGTATTATCAAAGTTATCAAACGGTTCGCCACTGCCCATGACCACGACGTTAGAGACCTTTGCCACGCTGTTTGTTAAAAGCACCTGCGCCAACATCTCGCCCGCCGACAGGTTTCGAATGAACCCGTCCGCGCCGCTTGCACAAAAAACACAGCCCATCTTGCACCCCACTTGGCTTGAAACACATACCGTATTGCCGTAATCCTGGGTAAGCAGCACACACTCGACAAGATTGCCATCGTGCAGTTGCAACAAAAACTTTTTCGTACCGTCTTTGGAAACTTGTTGCTTTTCGATTTTGGGCAACCGCACAAGTTCGCGCAAAGATGCGGGAAGATTGCTTGTATTGGTGGTTTGAAAAAGCTGTTTGGCGCGGTATTTGGGTTCGCCTATGCCGACAACGTATTCGGCAAGTTCCTCAAGATTCAAATCGTAAATGTTTGTGTCCATTAATAAAATCCTTCCATGGCATCGGCCTTTTCCCCGGTGCCTGTACAATATCAAGTTGCAGTTTACCGTCCGCGCCAACACTTGCCCGATGTACTTTTATGTCGCCGATATTGGACGCAAAGTACGCCCCCGGCCATGGGCTTGTACCGCGGACAAGATTAATAATCTGTTGCGCGGGGCGGCCGAAATCTATGCGCCCATCGGTCTTTTTAAACATTGGGGCAAGGGTTGCCTTGCTGTTATCCTGCGGCATGCGACAGGCGGTTCCCGCTTCAATCATGTCAAGCGCAGTCAGCAATGCCTCGGCCCCCTGTACCGAAAGACGCGCGAACAGTTCGCCAGCGGTTTCCTTGGGCCCTATGTCACATTCCGTCGCATGAATAATGTCGCCGGTATCAAGTCCGATATCCGTTTGCGCAATGGTTATCCCCGTCCGCGTCTCACCCTTGATAATGGCCCATTGAATTGGGCTTGCACCTCTGTATTTCGGCAAAAGGCTTGCATGCACGTTTATTACCCCATGCTTGCAATAATCAATGACATTTTGTTTAAGTATCTGGCCAAATGCACAAGTAACAATAATGTCGGGTTTATGGGGTCCCAGAAGTTCCACCTCGCGCGATATTCGCTCCGGCTGCAACACGGGAATTTTGTTGGCAAGCGCCAACTTCTTGACAGGTGACAAGACAACATCCTGCCCCCTGCCTGCCGGACGGTCGGGTTGGGTTACAACGCACACGACCTTGTGCTTTTTACTGTTAACAAGTGCCTTAAGCGATGGCACGGCAAATTCGGGGGTTCCGAAAAAAGCAATTCTCATGATAATTCCCCCTCTCTGTCCGTCATCAACACTCCGTTAAGGTGGTCAATTTCATGGCACGCACAAACGGCGTGAAGTTTTTGAAGGACACGTGTAAATGGGTTGCCGTGCCGATCATATGCGCGCACCGTTACCTTTGTCGGGCGCGCGATTTTAAGCCACTGTTTGGGCAGTGACAGGCATCCTTCCTCGCCCTTTTTTTCACCTTTGGTGGAAATTATTTCCGGGTTAACAAGTTCCAAGTACGCACCGCCAACCTGTATAAGGCAAACCCGGTACAAAACACCCACTTGAACTGCTGCCAACCCGATACCGCCCACGTCATCAAGCGTCCCGGCCATATCATCAAGCAATTCATGCAACCGTTCATCAAACTCGGTTACGGGTTTGGAACTTTTTCTCAAAAATTCGGTGTCTTGAACTATTTTACGAATTGCCATTCTCACCTCAACCTACATTATGACAGAGACTGGGGATTGATTTCAAGGAAAATCTGCAAGTTCTTTGGTTGATGGCTGCGCACAACACCATCAATGAAATCAAGCATCTCTTTTTCCGATGTGCGCGGGACACGAATAAGGATTTGATAACGAAACTTATTCTGCAATCGCCCCAAAGGTGACTTCATCGCACCAAGGTATACAAAATCTTTTTCACGTGTCCGCAAATCGGTCATGATTTTTTGCAAAACGGTTTTAATTTGGTCGTCGCGCTCGCCCGT
>Ga0123353_10013167_pt1 | contig 11830 bp, 7 predicted proteins | sample TergutLab28metaG_3_FD_92763 | JGI IMG/M metagenome (GOLD analysis project Ga0123353, IMG submission 92763) | Labiotermes labralis P3 segment gut microbial communities from Petit-Saut dam, French Guiana - Lab288 P3 | ecosystem: Host-associated > Arthropoda: Insects > Digestive system > Gut ... | reverse complement strand
CGTTGCAACATTTCACAATCTGTCCCTACAGCACGTTGCAACATTTCACAGACTCTCCCTACAGCCCGTTGCAATATTTCACAATCTGTCTCTACAGCCCGTTGCAATATTTCACAATCTGTCCCTGCATCACGTTGCAACATTTCACAATCTCTCCCTGCAGCACGTTACAACATGCCGCCGTCGCTGCCTCTCAGCTGCTTTACAATTCTTCCTCCATCTCCACATTTCACACTACGCAGATTCCGTCACTACGTTGATACACAACGTACAAATAAATCAAAATATACCGTCCTCACATGGCTATATCGGTATTGCTGGTCCTTTATTCCGCAAAGGGTTTTAACCTACTTATTCTCAAAAGCAGTAACTCAGTTAAGAAGTAAGCCTTTAGCAGTTCCCTGCAGCTGTCAGTATGTACAATTAGTCTGCATTGCAGTTGAAACGATTCGTTTTATATCATTCATAGCGGTCAGTGACGTCAGGCAAACAGGACCAGTGACGTATTGTACTCTCTTTGTGGCGACTACGATGAATAGCGTCTGCTGGAACGTGAACGCGTTTAGTCTGGGAGAAAACTGTCGTCGTTCGGAGGAAAACTGCTGCCTTAAATCGCAGGCAATTTAGCTGAAAATGGAGGCAGCTGGTTCATCCCAAAGGCTGATGATATTTCATTGCAATGAATATTTTTACGATCTGGCAGACAGCAGACAGCAGACAACAGACCGCAGACAGCAGACAGCAGACAGAAGACAGAAGACAGCAGACAGCAGACAGCAGACGGAAGACGGAAGACAGCAGACAGCAGACAACAGACAACAGACCGCAGACAGCAGTAAGCAGATAGCAGACAGAAGACAGAAGACAGCATACAGCAGACAGAAGATAGCCGACAGCAGACAGCAGACAACAGACCGCAGACAGCAGACAGCAGACAGAAGACAGCAGACAGCAGACAGAAGACAGAAGAAAGCAGACAGCAGACAGCGGACAGAAGACAGAGACAGCGGACAGCAGACAGAAGACAGAAGACAGCAGACAGCAGACAACAGACAACAGACAACAGACCGCAGACAGCAGACAGAAGACAGCGGACAGCAGACAGAAGACAGCAGACAGCAGGTATCTTCGATGACTAATGTCTTCCTGAAATGTATAGAGAATTCCAGACTTCAAACATCCAGGAAAGCAAAAAGGAAGACTTCTAAAAAATTAGTTCCATTAAATCGGGCGGAGTGCCTGAAGGTGATCATGATAAGATTACCACACAAGTGACCAAATTGAATTTACGAGTATGTTTCTTTAGCAGCAGACACAAAATCGTGAACACATGCAATGTTCCTCATGACAAACTTCGTTTACCCCTGACCCAACCAAATTTCTTTCACTGGCACCACCATTACAAAATGAAAATAGCCGTAGGTAGGCTGCCAATTGAAACCTCCTTAGGACAGAAAACAAAAAGCGCCGGCCTCAGGGATCCAGATACGGCGCCCATAACTCTCCTTTCGTGCAGACCTTCAATTGGTGCGCTTAGCAGCTACCCACCTTGCACAGATTGCAGATTGCAGTGCCCTGCTAGTACGACATCATTTCTTTAGACAAGAGATCTCACATCTGTGGCCATGAGCAGTTTCTCTTACTCTGAAGCTGGAAGCAGTAAGTTCTGCGAAATGTTTTTGTGCGGCGACCAGAACACATGGCGTCGCTATATTGAAGAAAGTAGTTAATACAGGCCAGTTCCCTTACTTACTTACTTACTTACTTACTTACTTACTTACTTACTTACTTACTCAATCACTCACTCACCCATTCACTCACTCACTCACTCACTTACTCACTTACTTACTTACTTACTCACTCACTCACTCACTCAATCACTTACTCACTCACTTACTTACTTACTTATTTACTTAGTTACTTACATACTCCATGGAGCAGAGTCATTCTTGAGAAGTTAACCAGTTGTCAGCTAGTCAAGAAATTCCCCGCATTTTATGGAACCCGAATGTTCATTACGGCATTCACATGTGCCCGCCGTCTGTCCCTATCCTGAGCCATCTCCGTTCAGTCCATACACCCACACCCCAATTCATGAAGATCCATCTTAATATTATCCCTCATCTACGCCTGTTTTTTCCAAGTTGCCTCTTTCCCTCAGGTTATCACACCAAAACCGTCTCCCCCCATACGCGCTACATGCTCCGACCATCACATTCTTCTCGATGTGATCACCCGAACAATACTGTGTCAGGATTACAGATCAATAAGCTCCTCATTATGTAGTTTTCTCCACTCCCATGTTTCTGCATCCCTCTTAACATAGGCCAGTTTCCTTTCACACTTAATTCAATTGTCCTGTGTCCTGTGTCCTTTGTTCTGTAGTTTCCTTCCATCAGCCTTAGTATTGTGCAAGAACAATTCAAGAAGCACAGCTAATTCAGTTTACAGACTGCTGTATCTGAACAACACACTAAGAAGCACATTTGTCACATGAATCTGAATAAACGTTTTCTCACCAGTCACATGAAACTAACAAACGTACCAGACGCTGCAGACGTCTATACTACCGCAATTGTGGAGTCGGGCGAGGCGCACCCCCACCGATTTTACATACGTCAAATATTCCAAGTAACAGCGACACAAAGCGCAGTTCTGTGCTATTGCTTTCCGAAGCAACCACTGCCGAAAAGAGAAAAATACAGCCTTAGTACCACAATGCATTTGAATAACACCGATAGATTTATGTCCTCAATGCTGTGACAGCATGCGGACTGTGATGTCGTATCGACTATTTCGAATCAAGCGGCGAGTACAAGTCAGGACCAGCACTGGTACATCACAATCTACTTTGTCACGTCCGACGACGTGCATATCGTCATCCAAACGTGATTCGTCTGCTTAAAGTGTCTTTCCAGCCGTTTTTAGCAGGAATTTTCATAAGTAACATTGCGTCGAAAACCGTGGGTCAAGGGTTCGTGGCGTTACACTGACTGTACCTACAGACTGAGCTACCTAGTTGAAACTGAGTTTAGACTACGTTCATGAATACACGGCGTGTTTGTACGGACAGACAGACACTTCTGGCTGTCTACCGGCTATAGCAAGCTGTAAATTGGTAGATATCTACATTCTTATGTGATTTCACATAAGAATGTAGATATCTACATTCTTATGTGATTTCACATAACCGGAAAGGGAAGCACGAAAAAAAGCACAAAGGCCCAGGTAGCACCAGCTGCAATGCATCTCATCGTGCACTATTGATTGCACCTTGTATTCTCATAAGTTGTTCAATAAAGGTTCCTGCAGCAATTGTACAAAGCGTAATAAATCGTACTGTTGTGCGCCACAGATGAGATGGATTTCCTCGTCAGTAATGTACTACACAGACACATTAAACTTTAGATAAATAATACTAATAAAATTAAGAAATTGAACTTTATGATTTCTTACATCATTTGTTCCAACCACCGCACAAATATTTGTTCACAAGGTCACAATCATATACTAGGACTGATACTGCTACATGTTTTGGCCTACTCCGTCCAATTCAGGAAGCATTCGGCAAAGAAAAGAGCATAGCCTAATTATATAATAATAATAATAATATTTATTTAACTGCAATTGGGTTTTCACCCGGTGGCAGTCGTTTTTAACTCATATACAAGAACTTGAAGCTGTACTACTAAATTTACATCGGGAGGGATACATGAGAATACCACTCTGAAAATGCCCGGAAAATGTCGAAACATGTAGCAATATCAGGCCTGCTATTAGATTGCATACTTTTGTACCTACTTAATTGTGATGAACAGTGCAAAATTATCTCACTACATGGAACATGTGTGAGGTTTAGGAGTTATGATTTGCATGGCTTCAGTTAACCGTCTGCAATAGTTTCACATCACTATAAGGCACATTGTCAAGGCCACGGGCCAGGTGTCATTAGGTAAAACCTGCCAGTGTTCTCTAATCAAACCAAGGTGAGAAACTGGAAATTGGTTAAAGCAAAGAGGAAAGTTACATTACCATATGTTAGATTAACCTGCATTAGAATATATTATTTGTAAAGGTTACGGAATTCTCGTTTATAATGCATGGTTACGAATCACGCATAAAAGGTTGAAAAAGAACCGTCTTCTGAACAACAGGGAAAAAGAAGGAAATCACTTAAAATATTCTGAATATTTTAACAACTTCTGAGTACGGAATTTTGTTCAGTATATGGGAATGTTTTGGTTCCATCGTCTCGAAACTTGTGTAAATAACAGGTATATAAACTGTAGTGCGAGCATTTCTTATGCATCTTCAGAAAGTCTTTCTTGTCCTCAATGTACAAACACACTGCTATAAAATGCATAAAGTATCAACCTGAAGAAACTGTACTTTCTTCAAAATAACTCTCTCCCAGGAGGAATTCAAGTAACAGATGCGACGCCTAGGGGAGGTGAGGTGGGGGCGGTTATGTGGGGGTTGTGCTGCCGTGTGCACATGTCTTAACGACTCCACACTTTTATTCTTATTGACTTCCTGTGTCGACTGTCTGCAGTGATCATTTTTAAGTACATCTCGCGGAACATTCGCTCCGAGCCCCCCCAGGCTGGGATTAGATCGACGGGAAGACACTTTTCGTGCTCTGAAAGGGACACGAGAAGAATGCTAATTAATTATTTTTAACAAATTTTAGAAGACTTTCATATCTGCGAGCCCTTAAGAGCCGCCCCTCATTCAGGGTCCGGAAGGCTGCACAGCGATAAGGAGAAATTACAGGTCGATTTGCACGACCTTTGCTACAGATGCAGCTTTTCCCGTCTGTAACGAACTAATAATATTTGCTCACAAAATTATTGTGTGGGTACAGGAATTTACGTTGTTAACAGCTGTATATAACTGTACACAACCTTTCCATCTATCACGATGGTGCAGGCAGCTGTTTCTTCTAAAACTGTAGTAATTTTCTAAAAGACAGAACCCATTTTCACAGTCGGTGCTGTTAAGAGCTTCACATTTTACGTCAACTGTATACTTGCATCTCTGTTTTATTCTGTGTTGTGTATATCTTCGCATTGTATTGTATTGCATTGTATTGTCGTGTCTTGTATTGTAGCACACTGCCACCGCATATGAACCCATTTGCAGTTAATAGTTATTATTATTATTATTATATATGAATTCATGAACGCACAAGTATGTGTGTGTGAGTGTGCGAGTGTTCGAGTGTGTGAGTGTGCGAGTATTTTGTCCAGCTTTCTAGTCTGAAAATTCCAAATTTATTTTAGAAAAAGTTTCTAATGTTCACAATTTCAAACCATTGCGTAGTCCGAAGAGACTGACATTTTGTGTCCAGTAACGTGGGCATTGATTACAGCCTAGAGACTGCTCGGGTGTTTTCCCCCTATGTAGAAGTGCAGGGTTTTGGCGGGGAAACATGAGGGAAAGTGACCAAGACGCAGACGCATAAGGGAGGATAATATTAAAATGTATCTTCAAGAAATGGGATGGGATGGGGCAATGACTGGATTGATCTGGCTCAGGATAGGGACAGGTGGCAGGTGATTTCAAATGTAGAAATAAACCTTCGGGGTCCAGAAGATGTGCGGAATTTCTTGACTAGCTGAGAACCGATTAGCTTCTCAGTCAGGACTCTGCTTAACCTTTAGACGCCTAACATTAACTATAGTTGACATACCACACTGCTAACCTCCAAAGTTACATTTTATATATTTATTTAACAAATATAGGTACCGGATATTTTAAACGTGGTGTAAACTCTCCGTTTTTTCTCTTCAAAATGCAGTTTGTTTCATAATTCTAACGTATTTGGTTCCTGTATTATTCACATTTTATATGCAGTGTGTGCTAAAATTAAAAAAAAATAATTCCGGCGCCAAAAGGTTAAGGGAATAAGTAAGTATTTAAATAAGTATAGAACGCAGCACCATCTGTCGGCAATATTCGTTTTGCAGACTGCATAACTATCACGACTGGGACGTGAGGCTGATTCAGTTTGCGTGCTGATACCGGTTGTGGGCGACGGCGCCGTGTGTAAGCGTCGGTGTTGATGTTTTATGTAGCGTGAAAAGAGCGGAACGTTTTGACTGGAGCGTCGCCTGTTCTCAGTCTGTCCGGCATAAGAGAAATTACACACTCCGTGCATTGTCCTTACAATAACTACAGTGACCGACAGACGCACATAAACCGACCAAAAATCTTACGAAAAATATGCAATTGCAATTGCTAAATGTTGCAGTGCCTGGGCGCCATCACCAGGGAATCCAAAATACAACAGTTTGCAAATATTTTACAACTGTTTGCAAAGCTTTGTAATTTGGATTCCAGGAAAATGGCACCCTGACGCTAAAACATACAGGAATTTAATGTGTTATGTGCGATTTTTAATCATTTTGTATGCTTTCGTCATTTACTATGATCTCAGAGCAGTAATATTCTCCAACTATTTACCAGAAATATTAAATTTGTTACATCAGAAGAATATGTTGACTGCTTTAAGCGCATTTCTAAATACTTACTTAAAATCTTACAGTATGTTACATCGCACAGTTCAATGCATTCTCGGCACAAACTGTACTCGAACATCTAAATGAGAAGTCGAATTAGTCCGTACGTCTTTAATATCAGAAGCAGTAGACCGATCCCGATAATATTTGGCACTGCATTCTGCAGTAAGAGACACGTCACAGTTTAGATTGCCATGGCGCTGGCTTTCTCCTGAGATTTGGCCCCATGTAAACTGATACCAGAGTCCCATCAGAACGAAATGAACCTCAGATGGAGAGGGCACTTTCCTCTGAAACTCCAGTAACCCACCTGTCGGCCTGCATACAGCCACAACACCAGACCAACACACCTAAGTCGAGTTAAACATGATTAATGCCAAGAAGGTACATAAGCCCTAACCGGGCAGTATTAGTTCTTTAAAAAGGACAGATGATATCGGCAATAGACGCATATAAAGGCTAATGACGTGGCTACAAAGACGAAGGAACGAATTCGGTAAACATGTTTACACCAGCGGAACACAAATTTGCATATTGGCACTTCACGTATTCTACATACAGCACTGCCATAAATTCTTCGTGTTTTTCGTGACTTTGAAAATACATAAAATGATGTTTCTTAATTCAGATTATTTTCCTTATCTTAGGTCTCCATTGTGCTGCGATGTTTCTCGTTCAGCTGTGAGAACTTTCAATGACTAATGAGGAGTGGGGCGTCTGCCTGCTGGCGCGTCCCGACGCTCAGCGATGCCATTCATATTTTAATATAAACTGAGACATAATTTATTTGGCTCTTCATTATCATCACTTCTACAGCAATGAAGGCCAGACAAAGAAAGAAAAGCTTTCATCTTAATTTCGTTGAGGCCTTTACATGTCTTCGTCTTTTCGCTCTTCTTACTTCCTCCGCTGTCAACTTTCTGAGAACCTATGCGAATGTATTTACATTCGTTTCAGGTTTTTAAGGAGGTAAGTGCTCAGTTTGTTGTGACATCATGTAGTCTTCGAGATGAATACCACCTTTAGGATCAGTGTGCTGCCTCAAAGCTTGAGCGTCGAAGTCATTATCACACGGACTCTTAACTCCAGCACTATGACACGCTTCAGTGCACTTGCTTGATGTTGCACCCATTAACACCATGACCACCACAAGAACCTCAAAACAAACACGTGGAAGTTGGACACACTGATTTCGGTGATACAGCTAATATGGGTTGGCAAACTGAGGAACAGGGTTCGATTCCTGAAAGCGGCACTTAATTGTTCTTTTCTTCAAACCACACACGCCATCTCTGCCGTCCACCCGGCTCCCTCTTCAACGAAAATCGTGGTTCAACTCATCGGGAGTAGAACGGCCAATGCGTGAACCGGACCAATCACCTCCACATAGGGCAGTCGTAAAACTGCCTTCACGGCCTGCACAGAACCAGCTCTTGCGTCTACCTTTATATAGTGACATTTGCAGGAGTTCAGACAACATGGCTGAAATATTAAAGGAACTACACTGTGCTGCGTAACAGTGCTAGGAAGATGGGCCGATGTTATGTAACGTGTGACGCCGTGCTATCTGCAGTAACGTTCCGACACTGCGGAGCGACGCACTGCCTACTGCTTCACCAATGTACCCTTCAATAAACAGCAGTGCGCCCCTCCAGACCGTCGGTAAATATGTAAGAAATTACACGGCGCCATGTGCCAGAAAATAGCAACCTTACTTGCCACCGCTGCAAATGACTCTGATATCGCAATGTGTGACTCATTTGAACTGAGCGTCACAAACCGTCGGGTCACAGTGCCACTGTCAGTGCCAGATATTTTTATAACAAATTCATTCAAACACAACCATATGTTTAGTTCAAAATGCGCGTGTATTTAGTTTAAGTTAGCTACATGTTTCGGCCATATATGGTCATTATCAGGTTGACACACATGAAAGAAAATAATTACACAGTTGTGACTATGACTGACATCCCATTGCTTTACGTGAGTATTTGGATAAAATACATATATATCTAGTGGGATAGCCTAGGGAAAGAAAGTGATAAAAGATGCACTGTATAAGTGTTTAACGTAATAATAATAAGTGACAATACAAAAATGCAATACATTGTTGCAACCCGTAGCTGACACGAACTGAATATATGGTTGTTTATTTTTTATTTTGTACTCTAACCAACAAACACACTACAGACAGACAGATGAGTCCAACATTAAGTAAATTATACTCGATATATCTGCTATATAACATTTATACATCCATTTAATAAAGCCCATATTTATTGCAGACTGTATACACAGCCACCACACAGACTGTATATACAGCCACCACACAGAATGTATATACAGCCACCACACAGACTATATAAAGCCACCACACAGACTGTATATACAGCCACCACACAGACTGTATATACAGCCACCACACAGACTGTATATACAACCACCACACAGACTGTATATACAGCCACCACACAGACTGTATATACAGCCACCACACAGACTGACTTCATGAGAATTGTAGCAACAAAATTACTTTAGCACATTTTATTTTAAATATGACAATTTTAATGTTTGAAAGATTCTATAATATTGAGATTTCAACGACTATAATACAAGAACTTGCATGAAACATCTTAATTATAAACTGTATTACCGACAGTTGCATTTGAAATACTTGTGTAACTTGGCAAGGTACTGATTACAGCTGCCTGAGGATGACACGATAGTGTCGAAACATGTAGGAGTGGGACAATTTGTGAAATAATTGTGCGTTTGTTGGTCATAGTACAAAATAATAAAATATGTACGGTGCAGGTATTAAAATAAATAAATATATGTTTATTTGAATTAAATACATTGGTTGTGTTTGACTGGATTTCTTACATATCTTAAAGTGTTTAAAACCAGCGTGGATGAATTGCCTACGAACTGCATTGTCACCTGTCGGTCGTCAGAGTACAGTGCAGTGAAATGAGTGGGAAAACAGAGTAGGTCTCAACTGGAGTGTAGCAACAGCTTCTGTCTTGGTACAGTTCTTGTCGTTTGGCTGCCACATGCTAATGTAAGTATGTTTTTGGCGGGCAGCAGCACGACAGATGTTATTACTTTCGTCAGTGCGTGCTGCATGTTGCTGTTGATCATCTTCACGCAATACAGTGCTTTATTTCGGACACAAATGTGCCACATGCATAGGGAAATGTTCAGAATTTGCGAGATCTCACAAATGTTTACGAATCTTACCCCGTCAATAACGTGTCTCAAGGAAGCGGAGTGAAAGGAAACCGTCAGTTGCAGGTCAAACAATATCGCTACCGGGAAAAGAAACTACAGTTAAAATTCACACGCACGTTACTGACCATATATACAAAGTTTTCAAAAAATATAAAACGATTAACGATAAGCGACCACACATATCGCGCAGTGACCACGCTCATAGGTGCAATGTAACAAATTAACACCGGATATCAACAAACATACGAAAAGACCAGTATAACAAGTTACTATGGGACTCAAGAGAAATCACTTGTTCCCCAAAACACAGTTTGCCACACAACTGAACATTCATGCCAACCTAATAAGAAGAAATGAACATTATCTTTAACAATCTTAAGAACATCATAAATAAACTAAAAAAACAAGAGGTAAATATGAGAAATATTATATATATTATATATATACATATATATATATATATACATATATATATATATATATTCAGTTTCGTGCCACGTTAATTTGAAAACGGTTTTGTAAAATTGTCTGATATACCGCAAGTTCTAAACAGTTCCATGCACAAGTAAGGTACTTGTGTTTTAAATTATGTATTTTATTTCCTGATGATTGTCTGTAATGCCGAAACGTGTAGCATTCACTGATGAATTTAATAAAGGTTTACCGTGTGTGACGTCAATATATGTATTAATATTAATTAATAGCTGTGTGTTCAAAGAGAGTACGGTCAGGCACCACATGTCCAGGACCAGGGATTGAAACGAGTAACACTGGAACAGAAGCAGGAGCGCTGCAAATTGTGCACCCTGTAGGCCTTTTCTGGTGTCCAGCAGACGAGTTGTAACCTTTGACCGGACAGCACCGAGGTGGTACGTGTCATGCAGCAGAGTGAGGCACATGGGCACAGCATTAAAGTTTGTGGGACATACATAAGTTCGTACGGTAAGTTTGTACGAAACCACACGACAGCACCAGTGTTGGAGGAGTCTTACATCATGATAGCGGGTAGCTTGGAAACCAACAAATGCTGGCACAGCAGCACACAAATTTATTTCCCCTTGACGTCCACACACAACCCAAAGTGATTCTGTCACCCAATTGGATTTTTGTTTGAAGGTCGATGAGTCACAGAAACTTAAAATTGGGCCGTACGTGGCCCGAGGATTGGAGTTGTACCACAAAATAATATTAAAAAGATAAGGACGGGGGAGTCCCACCTACGATTCTTTAGGGACTCTCCGCTTCATACTGATTTTTCAATTACAGATTTATCAGAAAGTAACACACAGCGAGAAGGCGTTTTGGTTTTCTGAAGAGCAATCGCAGAACTTCAACTGAGACGCCAAAGAAAATCCGCCAAACAAGCACTCTGTAAAGGAAAGGATTTCCTTTCTTGCCACGTCCCCTTGTGACCAGAAGCTGCGACTTCATCTTCCTCCCCCAACCCCCGCCTCCCCACAAAAGCAATTAGCGGAGACCTGCTACTTCTTTCCCAGCCCCAACGGGGGTCTAAATCTATGGCAAGCCTATCCGCCGGGATGTCACTTCAATCAGGGCACAATGTTACGCATATTCATTTACATAAAGCTCCTTACCGCCGTTTTGGGGCAGAAAAAGGTCAAATTTATTTATACGCAATCTTTTATTTCAAATTTCATCTCCACTCAATAGACGTGCACAAACAGAAATTTGTTTCAAGAAATGTATTTAAAAATAAGTTATTCGTACACATGAATAGCATAAAGATAAACAGTCAGTGGCACAGCTGGTTGAATGAGAATTCTTGTAAATTTGGCTGCAAAGCCAAATGTAATAATGCACACACAACAATATCAAATGTAACAATTCACACACAACACTATCAAATGTTACAATTCACACACAACAGTATCAAATGTAACAATTCACACACAACACTATCAAATGTTACAATTCACACACAACAATATCAAATGTTACAATTCACACACAACAATATCAAATGTAACAATTCACACACAACACTATCAAATGTTACAATTCACACACAACAATATCAAATGTAACAATTCACACACAACAATATCAAATGTAACAAT
>Ga0123353_10013165_pt1 | contig 11831 bp, 13 predicted proteins | sample TergutLab28metaG_3_FD_92763 | JGI IMG/M metagenome (GOLD analysis project Ga0123353, IMG submission 92763) | Labiotermes labralis P3 segment gut microbial communities from Petit-Saut dam, French Guiana - Lab288 P3 | ecosystem: Host-associated > Arthropoda: Insects > Digestive system > Gut ... | reverse complement strand
TAACAGATGAATCCCCGATACTTTACTCCGCTTTTATTTTTGTTCTAACTCCACTCCGCTTTTGATTTTGAAATACGAAGACTTTACCCTATTGGTCACTCCGCTTTTATTTTTGGGGTAACACTGATGGATTTGGGGGTTGCAATTGCAAGACGGTTATGGTAGCATGGAAATGCAAAAGGTCAAAAATAAACAAACAAGAAAATAGATGGCAGATACAAAACCGGCATCAAGACCAACCAATGATATATTGGCGCAAGTAGCCGATAAGGTGCGAGCAGGCGAGAGCGTGCTGATTGCGTTGTCGAATAATCCGAGCGTGGATGAAATGGCGGCGGCGATTGGATTGACGCTGGTGCTTGATAAAGTCGGCAAACACGCGACGGCGATTTTTTCAGGGCAGATACCGAACGCCTTGGAGTTTTTGCAACCAGAGAACACGTTTGAAGCAAACACGAATAGCCTGCAGGACTTTATTATCGCGTTGAATAAGGAAAAAGCTGATCACCTGAGGTATAAGATCGAGGGGGATTACGTGAAGGTGTTTATAACGCCGTACCGTACGACGATTGATGAGAGTGACCTGGAATTTAGCCACGGGGATTTTAATATTGATTTGGTATTGGCACTAAATGTGGCCAATCCGTCGGCTCTGGATGGGGCTTTGTCTGAACATGGCAGGATTATGCATAATGCGGCGGCGGTAAACATAACAGCTGGTGTGCCGGGAAAGTTTGGGGATTTGGAGTGGAACAATCCGGCGGCGAGTAGTGTTTCGGAAATGGTCGGGATGTTGGCTGAGAAGCTGGATGATGGAAAAGTTGAATTGGTGGATAAGGCTGTTGCGACGGCGATTTTGACGGGTATTGTAGCGGCAACAAATCGATTCAGCAATGAGAAAACGGCGCCGTCTACGATGGTGATGGCGAGCAAGTTGATGGAGAAGGGGGCAGACCAGCAGTTGATTTCGTCAAACATTCCGGTTGATTTGCATGTACAGGTACAAGGTGGCGTAGCGGCGGAGGTGGAGACGGCAGTTCAGTCAGAGGACGGGACGACGTTGAGTATCGCGCGTGGCGAGGGGGGCGAAGGAGCTGAGGCTGTGGATGTGCCGACGCCTACTGGGGCGGAGGCGGTTGGTCTGGAGCCAGCTGCGTCACAAGACGGGATTGAGAAGAAATTAGACAAAGTGATACAGCCGCCAGTGGATGAGTTGGCTGGCGGGCCGCTGATGGAAGAATTAAGACAAATGGCTATTCAGGAACAGGGACCGCAGATGGGGGATCTGAGTGATAATGGTCCAAAAAAAGATTATGCAGCATTGATAGAACAAGAGTTGAGCACTCCGCTGACCGATGTTGAACCGGCGAAGGAGGGCGAGTCGATTGCGGTGAGTGACGCGGCTATTGCCAATAATTTGGCAACACAGGCTGCACCTGCGGTGCCGAGCGGGCCAGAAGTTAATGGTGTGCCAGAGATAGATTATGCGCAAGCGCCGACGGATGCTCAGGCCGTGGTGGCACCGACTGGTGTGGAGGCGGCGCCTGTAGCTGCAGCGTCGCCGTTGCCTATGCCGAGTGGGGAGATGCTACCGCCGCCTCCGCCGCCTCCGTTTGATCCGAATGCTGGTGTGGCAGTGCCTCCGCCTCCTCCTGTAGCTCAGCAGACCGTTCCGACGCAGCAGCCGGTTGCGGATTCTCCGGCGGTGGCGACGCCGGTAGTGGGCCCGATACAGCCGGCAGCGCCAGAGTCAGATGTGCATGCGTATCTTGGTTCTAACCCCGCAATGCAAGATCAAGTTTATCCGCCAGGAGATAGTAATGATCCGGGGGCGTTTCAGTTGCCGACGGTTGCGTAGTATATAATTGTCTAGATGGATGAGGAAGTGTTACTGGTGGATAAGCCGGCGGGGATGAGTAGTTTTGGCGTGGTGGCACGAGTGCGACGAAAGTTGTCGGAAGCGGTGGGGCATAAGGTGAAGGTGGGGCACACGGGAACGCTAGATCCGTTTGCGACTGGATTAATGATTTTGGTGATTGGCAAGGGGACAAAGCGGGCGGCGGAGTTTTCGAAACTTGATAAGGTTTATGAGGCGAAGATTAGACTCGGCGCTACTTCAACTACTGGGGATCCGGAGGGGGAAATTACAATAGGGCAATTTGTGGAACCACATTTTGCTCGCCTAGGTCAAAATGACAATTTTGCGTCAAGTTCAGAAAATGACTCGCCCGCTCACCACTTCGCCCTACCGGGGAAGGTGGTGAGGGGCTCGGACAGATTTTCTGAACTTGGCAAATCTGTAATTTTGACGGGAGAAAATATACGTTCTGCAAATTGCCCCATCGTAATTTCCCGCGCCGTATCTTCATTTGTGGGGGAGGTGGAGCAGACGCCGCCGGTATTTTCGGCGATCAAAATAAAGGGGCAGCGGGCGTATAGGTTGGCGAGGAAGGGGGTGGAGGTGGAGATGCCGAAGCGGAAGGTGCAGATATATTCGATTGAGATTTTGGATTATGCGTGGCCGTACTTGCGACTGAAGATACATGTGAGTAGCGGGACTTACATTAGGAGCTTGGCGGCGGATATTGGAGAGAAGTTGGGATGCGGGGCGTATGTGGAGAGTTTAAGGCGGACGAGGGTGGGGGAGTATGATGTAGGCGAGGTGGCGGAGTTATCGAGATGATTAAAGATTATGGCACAGAAGCCTTTACGGGTAGAGCACGTGCTTATGTCATGGCACGTCCGGGATATCCTGATGAAGCCATAGAATACATTAGGGGACTTGCGCCGGTAGATGCCGTATTTGCAGATGTTGGTGCTGGAACAGGAAAATTGACAGAGCTTATTGCCGGATATGGCTATGAGATATTTGCGGTTGAGCCTAATGCAGATATGCGAGAGCAGTTGGCGATTACGCTTGCGCCATTTTCGAATGCGAGGATTGTTGACGGTTTGGCTGAAGCGACGACGCTCGCTGACCATAGCGTGGATGTTATTACCTGTGCGCAGACTTTGAACAGAGTTGATATAGACGCTTTTCGTATTGAATGTCAAAGGATCAGTAAACTTGAGCCCATTGTAGTTTCTCTGTATAATTATAATCCGGACGAGATGGAGAGCGTTTTGCGTTATGAAAAATCTACGGGTGCATTTTATCGTAATCCAGTCGTGAAGGAGTTTTCTAATCCTATATTCTTGACGCGTGACAAATGGATATTATATTTTTCATCGATGGAAGGTGTTCCACGAAAAGGCGATTTGGGATACGAGAAGCATATCGCTGAAATAAATGAGATATTTGACCGTGATAACGTAGGCGGGGTATTGTGCCTAAATTTGGTGACAAAAGTATATAGCGAGAAACTAAGTTAGGTTTTGCGGCTATGTGATGGTGGCGTTGAGCGGCGTAAGGCGGACGAGGGTGGGGGAGTATGATGTGACGGAGGCGAAGATGTTGGATGCTATAATGGAAGTGCCGAAATAAGAGGAGTTAGCTATGAAATTGAGGTATGAAGAAGTAACTCGTGAGAATTTAGAGCTTGCGGTGAAAGTTCAAAATTCTATTTTTATTGAGGAGGATGGAAGGACTAATTTTTTAGATGCAATTAATAAAAATAATTATCGGAAATTATTGCTGTTTTGGATTGTCTACGATCTAGACGCCCCAATTGGGATAAGCGGTGTTTATGTTTATCACGAATATCCAGAAGATATTTGGCTTGGTTGGTATGGGGTACTGGAGAGTGAACGTGGCAAAGGATACGGCTATCAAATGCTTTGTGATTTTGAAGATTATGCTAGAAAGAATGGCTATAAAAATATTCGATTATACACGGACGAGTTGTCAAACAGGAAAGCAATTAACTTATATGTTAAATTCGGGATGGAATCTGAAAAATATGAAAACGAAAATGAAGGTAGAGATATGGACACTACTCTAATTTTTTCTAAAAATTTAGATGGTGGCGAGTTCGTTCCTTGGGGAAACAAATTTTTGGACTTAACAGGTCAATTGGGAAAGGAACAAGAAGATAAATAAGATGGCGTGGTACAATTAGGGGCATGAAGATTGCGATTTTGGGGTATGGGGTAGAGGGGCGGAGCGCTTATAAATACTTGAAAAATAAAAATCCCAAGTATGAGATTGATGTTTTTGATGAGCGGGAGGTGGATGGGGCGGAAGTGGATATAAAACAGGTGAAGAGTTTTCTGGATGTGGATTTTGGGGGGTACGGTGTGATTGTGCGATCGCCATCAGTAAAGCCTGACGTGATTTTAGAGAAGATTAGAGCGGACAAGAATGGTGGGCATGATTTTAATTTGACTTCTGTGACGCAGATGTTTTTTGACTTTTGCAAAGCGCAGATTATTGGTGTGACGGGGACTAAGGGGAAAGGAACGACTTGTTCGTTGATTGCGGAAATCCTGAAGGTGGCGGGACAGAAAGTATGGTTGGTGGGGAATATTGGGGTGGCGGCGCTGGATGTTTTGAACGAGACTGGGCCGGATGATTTGGTGGTGTATGAGCTGTCGAGCTTTCAACTGTGGGATTTGAAACGAAAGTCGCCGCAGGTGGCGGTTGTGGTGCATATGGAGATGGACCATATGGACGTGCACACTGATATGGAAGAGTATGTGGGGGCGAAGGGGAATATAACGCGCTACCAGAGTAAGGATGATGTGGTGATTTATGATAAGACGAATTCGATTAGCGCAGAGATTGCGGAGTTGTCGATGGGTCGACGGGTGGGATATCCGACGGAGGAGTTTGGCGAGCTGCTAGATGCGTTGGTGTTGCCGGGAGAGCATAATCGGATGAATGGCGAAGCGGCTATTTTGGCGGCGCGGGCGGTGGGGGTGGACGATGAAGGGGTTTTGCGGCAAGGTTTGAGTTCGTTTGCGGGGTTGCCACATCGGTTGAAGTTGGTGCGAGAGGTTATGGGGGTAAAATATTATGATGATAGTATTTCGACGACGCCGGGGAGTGCGATTGCGGCCATAAAAGCGTTTGCGGAGCCAAAGATTTTAATACTGGGGGGGAGCAGCAAGGGAGCGGAGTTCCGTGAACTGGCAGAGGCGGTAGCTGGTGGGGGCGTGAAAAAAGTGATACTGGTGGGTCCGGAAGGCGAAAAGATTGAGGAGGCATTGGCAGAGGTGGGATATGATGGAGTGATCAGGGTTGACGAGGTGCCATACAAGATAGCCGGGGTTGTGGAAATGGCGAAGGAGGTGGCGGAAAAGGGGGATGTGGTGATTTTGAGTCCAGCGTGTGCGAGTTTTGATAGTTTTAAGAATTATGCAGATCGGGGAGAGCAGTTTATTGCTGCGGTAGAAGCGATTTGATGAAGGTGGTGACGGCGGGGAGGGGGGAATAGATGGTGGTACCTGGAAAGAGGTTGGTGAAGATTTGCGGCGGGATGGCGAGGTAGTGGGTGCAGCCCAGGACTATAGTGTCGGGATGGTGCTGTTGGTAGGGGGCGAGAGTGGCAGAGATAATCTCGGGGGTGAGCGCGCCATGATCGATTAGCTGGCCCCAGTTGCTACAGTCTGGTTCGTAAATGGTGACGTGGGACGCGAAGTTGGCTTTAGAATCTTGATAGCGGCGCGAGTGGATGGTGGCCGGAGTGGCTAGAGAGATGATTCGGCTGTTCTTGGTGAGCTGGGTGGCTGGCTTGATGCCGGGCTCGGTGCCGATAAAACGTTGGAGAGGATATTTGGTGCGGAGGTGCTCTATGGCGCACGCGGTGGCGGTGTTGCAGGCGAGAATGATGAAATTTTCGGGATTGTCAAGGTAGGGGGCTAGGACTTGTTCGGTGAGAGTAATGATTTCTGCTTGGGTTTTTGAGCCGTAGGGGGCGTTGGCGGAATCGATGACTTCTATGATTTTGATACCTGGGATTTCTTGGCGGAAGTGATCGGCGAAGATTTTGCCGCCGGTACCGGTGTCGAAGACGATGATTTGGGTCATATGGCATATTGTAGCATGGCGGATTTACATCAAAACCAATCTGAACAAGAAAACCACCAAAAGTTCATTTTGGTGACTTTTGTTTTAGCGGTTGTGACGTAACAGGGTGATTTTTTGGGTTTTGTAAGGTAGAATAAGGATATGCAGACAAAGACGAGGTTTTATTATGGGCGAGACGGGAAGGGTAAGTTGGTGAGAGATAAGTTGCCTGAAGTGATTGAGGCGGAGGGGCATTTGGCTAAGCACAGGAAGATTAAGAAGGAAGAGTTAGCGGGGGAGATAGTTAAAAAATTTGCTGAAGAGTTGGAGGAGCTGGCGGTGGCGCTTAGAGATGGGGACAGGGAGGAGAAGAGGGAGTTGGCTGATTTATGGACCTTGTTGGAGTCGTATAGGATTGTGAGAGGGTTCAGCAAGGATGAACTTGAAGCTGAGGTGGTGAGGAAGAAGACAGAAAAGGGAGCTTTTGACACGGGCGTAGTGATTGAGTATGTGGATTTGGATTCGGGCGGAGGGGACTATGAAATTTGGTTGAATCATTTCCGGAAGAATAGCGATAGATATCTGGAAGAGAAGTGACTCTTCGGGGAGGAGAGTAGGTTGAGGATCTAGAGGGGTGGGGTGTTTTTTGAGGCTAAGTGAGATATACTTTGAGGAATGAGTACAAAGTCAAAAGCCTGGGATTGGGATAAGGCTGTGCGGAAGGCGTGGATGGTGCCATCACGAGAATCGTGGTGGTTGATTGAGAGGTGGAGAGAACAGGGCAAGAAAGATTTCTTGGACTTGGGAGTGGGGATGGGGCGGCATGCAGTGCAGTTTGCGAAGGCAGGGTTTGCGGTGGCAGGGCTGGACTTGTCGAAGGAGGCGGTGGAGAAGACGAAGGAGTGGGCGAAGGCGGAGTATACGTATCGAAATGAATACGGAATGGTGCAGAGCGGTTGGCATTTTTATGTGTTGGGGAGGAAGAAGTAGGATGTTTGAGGTGAGAAAGCGACTGGATAGTTTAAGGGAGGAGTTTGAGCGAGCCCAAGAGAAATTGGGGCTGGATAAGAAGCGGGTGGAGATGTCAGCATTGGAGGCGGAAGTGGCGGATCCGGAGATTTGGCATAATCCGGAGGTGGCAAGGTCGAAGAATGAGGAATTGGCACGACTGAAAGATGAGGTGGAGGGGTGGGTGGTGCTGCAGGGACAGCTGGAAGATATTAGCGAGCTAACGGCGCTGGAGGATGAGAGTTTGGCGGAAGAGATTTTGGTGCAAGTTGGGGCGATGGAAGAGAGGCTGGCGGGATTGAGGCAAGCACTGAGGTTTACGGGCAAATATGACGGTGGCGATGCGGTGTTGAGGATTACTTCGGGGGTAGGAGGGGTGGAAGCGATGGATTGGGCGTCGTGCCTTGAGCGGATGTATTTGCGTTGGGCGGAGAAATCGGGAGTGCGAGTGCAGGTTTTGGATCGGGTGACAGGCGAGGAGGCGGGGATCAAGACGTGCGTGATGGAGTTTGCGGGACGGAACATGTACGGACAGCTGAAGGGTGAACATGGGGTGCATAGGTTGGTGAGACTGTCGCCATTTAATGCGGATAATCTGCGGCAGACGTCGTTTGCTTTGGTGGAAGTGCTGCCGGTGATAAAAAATGAAGATGAAATCAAGATAAATCCGGATGATTTGAGAGTAGATGTGTATAGGAGTGGGGGGCATGGTGGGCAGAGCGTGAATACGACTGACTCGGCGGTGCGGATTACGCATATTCCGACGGGAATCGTGGTGGCGATCCAAAATGAGCGATCACAGTTGCAAAATCGAGAGAAGGCGATGGAGATTTTGAGAGGGAAGCTGGAACAGATGCGCTTGGAACAGGATGCGGAATCGATTGATAAATTGCGGGCGGGGGAGAGTGCGTCGTGGGGGCAGCAGATTCGGAATTATGTTTTGCATCCGTATAAACTAGTGAAGGATACGCGGACGAAATATGAGGAGACAGACGCGGAGGGGGTGCTGGATGGGCGGATTGATGGATTTATTGAGAGTTGGTTGAATAGATAAAGCATTGGCGGCAATTAGTGCAGTCGGTTTCGATGAAGAAGGAAACGTGCTACAATGGGCTTATGATTGTGCTGGATCGAGTAACGAAGGTTTACCCTGGCGATAGGATGCCGGCGCTCTATAATGTCTCGTTGCATGTGGCGCCGAAAGAATTCATGTTTTTGGTGGGAAAATCTGGAGCAGGGAAGTCAACGCTAATGAAGATGTTGACGCGTGAGGAGAAACCGACAAAGGGCAAGATTATGGTGGGGGGAATTGACTATGATGATTTGAAAATCAAGCATATTCCGCATTTGAGACAGCGTTTGGGCGTGGTTTATCAGGATTTTAAACTGTTGCCACATAAGACGGTGTACGAAAATGTGTCATTCGCGTTGGAGATTGCAGGGGTGAGCGGGAGGGAGATTCGTCGGACGGTGCCGAAAGTTTTGGAGTTGGTGGGGTTGGCAGACAAAGGACACAAGTTTCCGGATAACTTGAGTGGTGGTGAACGGCAACGGGTGGCGATTGCGCGTAGCATGGCGCGGCAACCAAAGATTTTGATTGCGGACGAACCGACGGGGAACTTGGATCCTGAGACTAGTTGGGGGATTGTGCGATTGTTGGAGCAAATTAATGCGTTTGGAACAACGATTTTGGTGACGACGCACGATGAGAAGATTGTGAATATACTGAAAAAGCGTGTGGTGACCCTGAAGGACGGGCAAGTCGTGGAAGATCAGAAGAAGGCGGGGAAGTATGATTTGGGTGAGGATGTTGTTGGCAAGAAGGCGCCACCGAAGAGTCGGACGGCGCGTAAGACGGCGAAGGTGATGTGACATGAAGATGAAGAGCGAAGCAAAAAAGCGAAGCAAAGACAACTTGAAACAGATGATGCGATCGAGGAGATATAGGACGCGGGCGGCTGGTCGGGTAGTAAAGTATGGTGCGCAGAGCTTTACGCGTAATGCGTGGTTGTCAATGGCAGCGATTGCGATTATGACGATAACGCTGCTCGTTATGACGGTGACATTAGTGATTATTGATGCTATGGGTACGGAGATGGACATAGTGCGAGCAAGAGTAGAGATGTCAGTTTATATAAAACAAGATACGGAACAGTCAAAAATTGATGGGATCATGGGGCGACTTGGCCAAATTGGAAGTGTGCTGGACGTGCGCTATGTGACGCCGGAAGATGCGAACAGGGAGGCGATTGATAAGATTATTACGGAACAGAATATTACGGATCAAGAATTGATCGATGCGATGAATGAGGCGCCGAATAAGTTGCCGTGGACACTGAATGTGAAGATTGCGGACTTGAATGATCCAAGTGAGTTGGAGTACTTTGTGTATAACGATGATTCGATGCGGGATATGCTGGACGCAAAGCCGCCGAGCTTTTCGAGCTCGCATCGGGAAGCGATCGATAATATCGCGAATGTGATGCGTGGAGTGGAGATCGGGGGCCTGATTGCAGCAGGGGTATTTGGCGTGATTGCGATTTTGGTGGTGTTTAATACTATCAGGATGGCGATTTTTAACCGCAAAGAGGAAATTTACATGATGAAGCTGATTGGTGCGAGCAAGAGTTTTGTACGTGGGCCGTTTTTGGTGGAGGCGATGATGTATGGATTGCTGGCGGGAGGGATTACGTCTGGGCTGACGTTTGCAGGGATGGCACTGTTGAACGAAAGATTTAGCGATGCGCTAAAACCGACGATGGATCTGGCGTGGGAGTGGTGGTGGGCAGTGGTAGCTGGACTGATTGTGACGGGGATGTTGATCGGTGTGGTTTCGGCGCTTTTAGCGACGAGGAAATACTTGAAGTTGAGGTAGTGATGGGCGAGAAGGGTAGGGGTGGAGTTGATTTTTTACGGCGCTTATGGTAGCGTGGGAATATGAAGTTCAAGCGTACGATTTCTTGGATAATAGTAGTAGTGACGCTGCTGGGAGCCGTGGTGTTGCCAGTGACACAGCAGACTGCAAGGGCAGCGACACAGGCTGATCTTGACGCAGTGCGTACTCAGCTGAATGAGATAAATAAGAAAATTACGGGATATGAGACGGAAGCAAAGAGGTTGGCGGCGCAAGCAAATACGTTGACGAATCAGATTGCGCTCTTGAAGGCTGAGGAGAACACGTTGATGGCGCAGATTGAGCTGTCTCAGGCTAGATACGATGAACTGGTGATAGAGATTGAAGCAATTGAGAAACGAATTAATAATAATTTGGATATGATTGGCTATATCATAGCGCAGTTTTACTATAACGATAGCATTTCGACGCTGGAGCGGTTGGCTTCGGCGAATAATTTTGCAAGCTTTATAGATGAAGAGGCGAGGTTGTCGAATCTGTCAGATACTATGTCGGGAATTGTGAAGGAAAATAAAGCCCTGAAGGCGATACTTGAGGAACAGAAGGCGGAAGTTGAGAAAATACTGGAGGACTTGAGGCAGCAAAAAGCAACGTTGGAGGCGAAGCGGGCGGAACAGCAGCGTTTGCTGAATGAGACGAGAGGGATGGAGAGCGAATTCCAAAAACTAAAGAAGGCGGCGAATACTGAAAGGGAGCGGCTGGAGGCGGAACAACAGAGGATTCTATGGGAGATTTTGGCGGCTAATGGCGGATCGGGGCCAACAGCGGGTGACCCAAATAAGGGTGGGTATCCGTGGAGCTATTTGTGCGGGCAGGCAAAATGGAACGGCAAACAGTTTGGTGATACTTGGGGAATGTATATTTGCGAGTGCGTGAGCTATGTGGCTTGGAAGGTGCATCAGAATTTTGGGAACATGCCGTATTGGGGAGGAAAGGGCAATGCGAATCAGTGGCTGGCGAATGCGCGTAGTGCGGGTATACCTACAGGTAGTGTGCCGAAGGTGCGATCGGTGGGGGTGATAAACGCCGGTAGATATGGCCACGTGGTCTGGGTACAGGCAGTGAGCGGAAACGGCAGTCAGGTTTATATATCGCAGTACAACTCGGCTAATGCGGCGACGAACTACAAGACGGGGGAATATTCGGAGATGTGGGTGAATGCGTCGGCGTATGATGGATTCATTTATTTTGGTGAATGGCGTCGCTAAAGAGCTTACGCGTGTTACAATGGGTGGATGAAAGAGAGAAGGGTTAATCTTAGTTCGGCGATAATTGGGGGATTTGTGGCTTTGGTAATTGGAGTGGTGGTGGGGTTGAACTGGAATACTTTGGTGAGGCAGTTTGGGCCGTATTTTGGTGGGAAAGCGGTGACGTCAATGAGTTTTGACGAGCTTTCTGATGTGTACGATGCGCTGGTGGCGAACTATGACGGAACGATAGATAAAGCGACCGTGATGGAGGAGGCAAAGCGTGGTCTCGTTAATGCGGCGGGCGATCGCTATACGTATTACATGACCAGATTAGAAGCAGTTCAGTTTAATGCTGATCTGAATGGGGATGTGGGGGCGGGCGTGGGAGTGGAGATAGGTGAGCGCGATGGGTACGTAAAGGTTTTGAGAACGACTCCGAATAATCCGGCGCGGAGGGCTGGGATTTTGGCGGGCGATATTATTTATAAAGTGAATGGTGAAAACGTGACGGATTATAGGGCGGAGGACGTAGCAAAATTGGTGCGGGGAGTGGCAGGAACGAGTGTAACGTTGATAATTGTGCGGAACAATGAGGAAAAGGAGTTTACGTTAGTAAGAGAAATAATCAATAACCCAAGTGCGTATACGGACTATAGAGGCAAGACGGTAATTTTGACAATTACGCGATTTGACGCGGAAATGACGGACTTGATGAGAGGATTGGTACAGGAGGCGCTGGACAAGGGGGTGAATAAAGTTATCTTGGACCTTC
>Ga0123353_10013164_pt1 | contig 11831 bp, 6 predicted proteins | sample TergutLab28metaG_3_FD_92763 | JGI IMG/M metagenome (GOLD analysis project Ga0123353, IMG submission 92763) | Labiotermes labralis P3 segment gut microbial communities from Petit-Saut dam, French Guiana - Lab288 P3 | ecosystem: Host-associated > Arthropoda: Insects > Digestive system > Gut ... | reverse complement strand
TTTTTATTCGCTTTCATTGTCCTTCTTTTTTAAAAAAATTCTTTTAATTTTTTATAAACCAATTTTTTTCCCCCCCCCCCCCGCATTTGTCAAGCATTTAATTATTTAGCTCTATGCGCGTATAAAGCCCGCTGTTCGCTGTTAAATCATGCAGGAATCATTTTTGGTCTATTTTTGCAAAGTCCCGTTAAACGTCGTGCAGGCGCGTTTTACAGCTATGCTTGTTTTTGCGGTTTTTCTGTTTTTCAATCTCTTAAATATCTTAATCTTGTAAATACAGAATCAAATTTACCTTATCATCATACAATAACAAAGGAGTGTCTATTATGAGACGCGGTTTTATTGTTGGGGCAGTTTCGTTGTTGATTTTGGTTTTTGGGCTTTTTGGGGCGGCGTTTGCGCAGTCTACGACTGAGCCGGGGGTGCGTTGCACTCAAAGTGGTACGCAAACATTTTGCCAGTATGCAACCGGTTGTTTTGAACTTAATGATTTTTATAGTAATCTAGGGCATAATCCACCACTATCTTGCGATCAGTTGATTGAAGCATGTATTGCTGATCATTTTGGGTTATTCAGCAGTGTTTCGGGGTTGAATGAGTTCAATGGTTGGGGTCTAGGTCTGAGTTGTGCGAATCAAGGCGGCACTATGATCGGCGGCAATCAAGATACGAAACTAATTATGCCGAATGGCACATTCGGTACGGCTTACTCTCAGACTCTCAGCACACTCTTGAACCTTTCAGAGGAATTTACATGGAGTATTGATGGCGGTGCTTTGCCCAATGGCCTGACATTTTCAGAGTCCGGGTTGATTTCCGGAACACCGACAAGCGCGGGTACTTTTACTTTTATAATTAAAGAAGCAATAGGTTTAGTTATCTATACGTTTGAAATAATACTTACGATTCAGCTGGAATCTGATATCACATGGTACAGCCCTCTGCAAACGGACTTTACCATAACGACAGCCAAACAGTTGGCAGGACTGGCGCAAATTGTCAATGGAACTGCGGATGAGATAGACAGGGATAATTTCTTAGGAAAAACCGTTAATCTTGCTAATAACATTGATACTGAGGGTCAATATTGGATTCCTATTGGAACGTCAGCGAATCCGTTCCGCGGTGTTTTTGATGGTAACGGGAAAATAATCAGCGGATTGTTTATAAACAGTACCGAATCAAACGCGGGGTTGTTTGGAGTTATTAACGGCGGTACCGTAAGAAATTTGGGTCTTGAGGGATTGGATATAAACGGCGGCGGTAATGCGGGCGGTGTGGCGGGTCAGATTACCGGCAGCAGCAGCATAACCAATGTCTATACTGCCGGTACAGTTAGAAGTGGAGGCAGTACCGGTGGTTTGGCTGGGGTTGTTGAGAATAGCAGTGTGACGCACAGTTACTCTACTTGTGCGGTAGAGACAGAGAGTGTTATTTCCTATACTGGGGACTTCCAACCCGGACTATTCTGTGAGTGGTCTGGCGGTTGTTGGCCTTTAAGCCAATCGGATTTTCAAGACTGCCGAAACTACGGAGTCGTAGTTACCTCTTGCGTCAACGGCGTCGGTAATAGCAATGTCATCGCCGCCGGCGGTTTGGCAGGAACACTTCGCGGCGGTACGTTATCCAACAACGCAGCGCTTAATCCTGAAATTGCAATAAGCGGAGCGGGGCGTATAGTCGGCAGAACAGAAGGAACCCCAACACTCTCAAACAACCTCGCTTTCTCAGATATGTTAAACGCAAACGGCACAACCGTTTGGAGCAACAAAGGTCCCAACCAGCGCAACGGCGGTGACATAACCGGCGAAATGATATACGAATTCGGCGATTTACTCGGACGTTTCACAACTCCGCCCTGGGCAGTAGAGGACGGCAAACTTCCGGGATTCGGGCAGGCTCGTGAGATACCTGATTACATTAAGAGCGGTCCATACATCTCTTCTGTTTCAGTTTCTCCGTCTAACAGCAGTGTTATTTTTATGGGCAGTACAACCATAACTTTCAGCGCGGCAGTAACAGGCGTTAACAACCCGCCGGCAACGGTAACATGGAGCGTTACAGGTAACAACTCTGATGAAACGGTGATATCACAAAATGGGGTGCTTACGATTACGTCCGATGAAACGTCATCAACCCTTACGGTGAGAGCGGTTTCTACCCTTGACAATACAAAATACGGTACTGCAACTGTAGCTGTAACGGTTGTGCCTGCTATGGCAGGCGCGGGAACAAGCGATAGTCCTTACATAATAACTATGGCGGAGCAGCTGGCGTTTCTTGCAATAAAAGTGAACGAGGGCGACGCTAACTTTAACAATAAACATTACCGTCTAGGCGGCGATATTGACATTTCAGATTTTGGTGAACACTTTAACAATGGGAGGGGATGGACTCCGATTGGGTCGAGCTGGAATAACGGATGTTTTTTTTCCGGTGTTTTTGACGGCAATAATAAAGTCATCAGCGGATTATATATCAACAGTACCGGAGTAAATGAAGCGGCAGGGTTGTTTGGGTATATTTATAACGGTACGGTAAAAAATTTAGGGTTTGAGGACGTAAATATCACAGCTTCTTTTGACGCCGGCGGTATTGTTGGGCTTTTGGGCGGTGATTTTTTTATAACTAATACTTATACTACCGGCACGATTACCATTGCTGGCAGAGATGCCGGCGGTATTGTGGGTTCGGCTTTTGCCGATTTCAATAGCAGTATGTCAAACAGCTATTCTGCAGCGGCGGTAACCGGCAGCACCGCGGGCGGTCTTATAGGCCGTATTGTACGCGGTGGTCTTTCTCCCGATGCCGTTATCAACATTACAAACTGCTATTCAACGGGCGCGGTATCGGGAAGCACTAATGCGGGCGGTCTTGTAGGTTTCAGGGACGCTTCAGTAACGGTAACATCCAGTGGCAACTTTTGGGACATGCAAACTTCCGGTCAAACAACTTCAGCCGTTGGCACCGGAAGATCCACATCCCAAATGAGAACCCAAGCAACATTCACCGGCTGGGACTTCACCGCTATTTGGAGAATTGACAACGGCGCTGATTATCCGCGTTTGAGATTTGTGCCCAATCACATAGTTGCGTTTGTTGACGGTTTGGGCAATCAGATATCTATACAAACGGTAATTGAGGGCGCAGACGCGGTTGTGCCCGTAAATCCAACGCGTGAAACTCATAATTTTACAAGCTGGGACGGTGATTATACAAACGTAACAAGTAATCGCACGATCACCGCGCAGTGGGCGATAAAGACTTACACGGTAACGTTTGTTGACTGGAATGATGAAGTTTTAAAAACGCAGACCGGCGTAGTACACGGAACTGGGGCGTCAGCTCCGGAGGATCCGGTTCGTACAGGCTATATTTTCAGGCAATGGGACGTCGCATTTAACAATGTAACCGGTAATCTGACAGTAAAAGCGATATACGGCATCTCAACTCCAATTCTGTCGTCAGACAGGGTGATCCCTCCCGGTGGTATTGGTGAAAAATCTATTGACGAGTCTGTGAGTGCATTGACAAGCGAGTTCACAGCGGGCCCGAATCCTGTTGCGAGATCTGCCGGTAAAGTAAATCTCTTTCGTGTGGGCAAGTCAATACAAAACGGTACGTTGACGGTGTTTGACGCGTCGGGTAATGTGGTGAACAGAATCAATATCCGTGATGTACGGGTTGAAAATTTTCAACCAGTACGGTTGTCGTCCGTCAATGATCAATCAAAGCGCATCGTAGGATCATGGGATCTGCGTGATCAAAAAGGCCGCACCGTATCCGAAGGAACGTATTTGTTGCGCGGCACGATCACCACATCAGACGGCAAACGCGAACGCGTATCGTTAATGGTAGGTGTGCGGTAAATCGCACGCAGGGGCGCGACCCTCGTGGCCGCCCATTGCTATAACGCAACGCAAAAGGCCGCCTCAAAACGAGACGGCCTTTTTTATTCTGTCACGGTTTTTGCGTATTCGTTAGCAGAATACAAAAAATAAATCATCAGCACTGCTTTTGCTTCTATTATATTCTAAAAATGACGCGCAGCCTCTATAACTGTAGTGTCATTTACACAAAAACATGTACTATCGGAGTTGGTATGTCTCATCATATTACCGCTGTGATTCAACAGGAAGAAAACTGGTATGTGGCAAAGTGCTTGGAAAATAGTGTTGCGTCACAGGGAAAATCATTGGATGAAGCATTGACAAATTTAAAAGAAGCGTTAGAATTGTATTTTGAGGATAACATTTAGGGGGATTTATGGCTGACGGAAGCGTTCCGGTGCAGGATATAACAGAAGGTAAAATAATCAGCGGCTTTCAGCTCGAACAAATTGAAAAAATACCTGAACTGCGCTCCTGCGCTTATCGCTTTTTGCATAAGAGAACAGGGGCGAGACTTATTCATCTGTTTAACGATGACTCAAACAACCTTTTTTCTATCGCGTTTCGCACCCCTGTGAGCGACAGCACCGGCGTGCCGCACATCCTTGAGCACTCTGTTTTGTGCGGATCAAAAAAGTTTCCGCTGAAAGACCCGTTTCAGGAGTTATTAAAAGGTTCTTTGCAAACGTTTTTAAACGCGCTTACTTATCCTGACAAAACCGTGTATCCGGTCTCATCACAAGTCGAAAAAGATTATTATAATTTAGTTGACGTATATTGTGACGCAGTATTTAACCCGCTTTTAACAGAGAACACTTTTTATCAGGAGGGGTGGCATTACGACATTGAGGATATCACGCATCCTGTCGGAATAAAGGGGATTGTCTATAACGAGATGAAAGGCGTGTATTCAGACTTCTCAAATCACGTTGTCCGCTCTACTATGTCGGCACTTTTTCCTGATACTACATATTTTTATGAAAGCGGCGGTAATCCTGAGCACATTACCGATCTTACTTATGAACAGTTTAGGAATTTTCATAAAAAGTACTATCATCCGTCAAACTCATTTATCTTTCTCTATGGTAATTTACCATCTGAAAAAACGCTTGCTTTTCTTGATGAAAAATATTTGAGCGCGTTTGATGGAATACTCGATATCGATTCCTCAATAAGTTTGCAGAAGCCCTGGGATAAACCCAAAACAATTATGATAGAAGCTCCGTCGTCAGAAGAAGAAAACGGAAGCGCTTCTGTGATCTGCGCATGGGTTTTTGGCCGTTCGACAGACCCCGTTACAGCGTTCTGCGGAAGTATCCTTTCACACTATCTTCTTGGGACTGAGAGTTCACCTTTAAAACGCGCGCTTATTGACAGCGGTCTTGGGGAAGACCTTGACGATATGACCGGTTTTGACGCTGAACTCTGCCAGTGCCTCTTTGCGGCAGGTCTGCGCAAATGTAAACCTGAGAACGCGCAGAAAATAAGTGATATTATTATTGATACGCTTCGTAAACAAGCGGAGCATGGTCTTGATAAAGAATTGCTTGAAGGATCATTGAGGCAGATGGAATTTCGTCTTAGAGAGATAACCGGCGGATCATTCCCTTATAATTTGCGTCTTGCAGACCGGTGCTATCGCTCATGGGTTCATGATGGAGACCCAATGGCGCTGCTTGCTTTTGAAAAGCCTTTGTCAATTATCAAGGAAGAGGCTGCAAAGGGCGGATTTTTTGAAAAATTTATCACTGAAAATCTTGTTAATAATAATCACCGCCTGTTATCGGTTGTAAAAGCCTCTTTTGCTATGGGAAAGAAACTTGAAGAGCAATCAATAGAACAGGCTAAAAGACTTACCGCCGGATTTACGCAGGATGACAAACAGCGCTGTCTTGAGCTTACAAAGATACTCCGAACTCAACAGGCAACACCCTCATCACCGGAAGCCGCGGCGACTCTGCCAAAACTCACTAAAAGCGATCTTCCCAAAACGACTAAAAAGATTCCCGTTGAAAAGGGAAGTCTTGGTGACGGCGTAGAATCATTTTATCACCCGATCTTTACTTCCGGCATTGCGTATCTTGACATTGGATTTGATTTTAGGGGAGTACCATCGCAATTGCTCCCTTTTATCCCGCTCTATCTTGATCTATTGACAATATGCGGAACGCAAAAATACTCTTATGAGCAGATGTCAAAAAGAATCGCCCTCTCTACCGGCGGTATCAGCACATCAATAAGCTGCAAGACAAAAATCGGTACTTCTTCATTAGGCTCTTCTTCAGAAGATCTATTTTTTATGGCGTTTGTTCACGGCAAAGCTCTTGAACCGAGATTCGGTGAACTGCTTTCAATATTGAGTGATCTGCTTCACGGCCCCGATTTGTCAAACCGCAAGCAGATAAAGGATTTACTTTTGGAGATGCGCAATGGTCTCAACTCAAGCATCGTGAGTTCGGGACACAGTTTTGCGATCACTAACGCCTCTTCGCGTTTGTCAAAAACCCGTATGATTGATGAGACTCTCGGCGGGATAACGCAACTAAGGTTTCTTGATTCAATAGTTAAAAGCGAAAATTATGACTCTGTGATTGAATCATGCAAAAAACTTCATGAGTTTTTGATCAACAAAAACGCCTGTGTGGTATCGGTGACTTTTGATGATCCGTCAAGACTTAAGGGTCAGCTTGAACCTTTTATAGCCGCTCTGCCCGCTTTATCCAGAACTATTGAGGATACGCTTCCTATTAGTGTTGATCAATCCGCAGATCAGCAAAAATATAAAGGTATAGAGATAAGCTCCGCGGTCAATTTCGTAGCGCGCGCATGGAAGATGAGCGCGCTTAACGCCGCGCAAAATGGGCATCTTTTTTTACTCTCCCGCAACCTCTCAACCGGTTATCTATGGGATAAAGTAAGGGTAGAGGGCGGAGCTTACGGCGGCATGGCCGGTATGTCAATAGCTAATCCGCTCTTTACATGCGCCTCTTACCGTGATCCTAATCTTGCGCAGACTCTTTTACATTTTGAAAAGGGGCTTGGGGAAGTATCTGCGGGAATAGCCGCGCAAAAAGTTGACCAAAGCATAGTAGGAGCCATAGGCCGCATAGACGCTCCAAAGAGTCCTCACGGCGAGGGTTTTGGCGAAACGATGGATATTCTTGGCGGTTATACTGAAGAGTATCGCCAAAAGCTACGCGAAGCACTTTTGAACGCAACTCCGCAAGATATGAAAGAGGCGGCTGATAGAATACTGTCATCCAAAGAATGGGCGGTTACGGTGATAGGTTCGCAGGCCGCTTTTGAGAAGGCTGGCGGTGAGGGGTTGACGTTTGAGAGGGAGAAGTTGGTTTTTTGAATATTTGATGAGAGCGCATTATGTATTTTGTGATTAGTACTGTTGTATTTGAATGCGAGAGGGGGAGATGATAATGGCTCATACTGCCGACACAGCCGTGATTCAGGCTACACCTAACGCAGAGACCATTGTTGCTATGAAAGAGGCAAACAGGATAAGCAAAAGCAAGAACGTAAAAAAATATTCGAATTTCTCCGAACTTCTTAAAGAAATTAAAGCTGAAATGCAGATCATTCGCTAACAAGAACCGGAACTCACAGTGATTTGTTTTAGTGGCTTTTACGGTCTGCGGTTTGATATATTTATTATATTCAGGTACGACTATTGCGCATCAGTTTTTATATCTCAAATATTTCGGGGAGGTAATCAATGAAAATCAACTTTACAGTGTTGATAGAGCAAGGTGAGGATGGAGCGTTTATAGCAACGGTTCCCGCATTGAAGAGTTGTTACACGCAAGCTGATACCGTTCCTGAATTGTTAGATAAAGTTAAGGAAGTGATAGAGTTGTGTCTTGAAGTGGAAAAAGATGTTCCGCCAGTAAACAAGTTCATTGGTGTACAGCAGATGGAAATCGCCCTGTGAGTAAATTGAGAATTATCACAAGTACTCAGATGTGCAAATTATTAGAAAATATTGATTTTATCGCAATCCGGCAAAAAGGGAGTCATCGTTTTTATCGCCACAATGATGGACGTACCACGATTGTTCCAATGCACGCAGGTGATTTAGACCGTACATTGATACGCAAAATACTTAAAGATATTGATTTGTCTATAGATGGGTTTAATGAGCATTTTTGAGGGTACGGCCCGCCCGTACCCTCATCAACTTAATATCTTATCTCACGCCCAAAACTATCGAAACCTTCTCCCTCTTCCCATCTTTGCCCGTGATAGTTCCCTTTACAACATAGCTCCCCTCAGAAACTAAGCGCCCTTTGGAATCTTTTAAATCCCATTGGCCTATGCTGCGTTTTTCGGATTTGCCGGTTGATTTGTCGGTGATGTTAATCTTTTTTACAAGATTGCCCGAAGCGCTATAAACAAAAAGTGTTCCGTTTTGTATACTGCGGCCTTCCCAAAAGAAACCGATAGAGCCGGAGTGCTTAACAACTGGATTTGGTCCCGCTGTAAAGTTACCGGACGTAACATTTGAAGATTTGATGTTTGGGTTTTGTGTGTCCGGTGTAGATGAGGACGGAATCACGCGGTTGGAGGATAGTATTGATACTGCGGATGGTGTCCATTTAGCATATAGCGCCATGTTTTCTGATACGACGTCTGTATCAAAATTCCATTCTTCAGTAAACGCAGCGTCTTTGTACCAGCCGTTAAAAATTTGACCTGTCCGAGTAGGGTTCGTTGGTTTTGCCGCTTGAGTACCGATTATTAAAGTCTGCGCAATTACGGCACTGCCGCCTTGCGAATTGAATGTTATAGTGGGATAATTTGTTGCGCTGACAGGGTTGATACAGTTGAAAGTTGCCCACCCACCGGCTGCTCTGTAAGCGTTGATACTGTTTTGGGGGACGTATAGGCAAGCGGTCGTCATATCTACACCCTCGAATACGAAACCATGGAAACCAAGTACATGCGGAATAGCGTTTAGATTGGTTACGGAAGTAAGGTTGATACAATCGCGAAACGCCCCGACTCCGATAGATGTTACGCTGTTAGGGATGGTCACGGAAGTAAGGCCGACAGAAGTATAAAACGCCCAGCCTTCGATAGAAGTTACACTGCTCGGGATGATATATGCACCTTGTTTGCCTAACGGATATTGTATAAGAGTAGTTTTGTCTTTGTTGAATAATACACCATCCGCAGAGCTGTAATTGGCGTTATCCGATGCTACCTCTATGGAAGTAAGGCTTGTGCAATGACTAAACGCTCCGTCTCCGATAGAAGTTACTCTGTCATGGATGGTAACGGAGGTCAGGCCGCTGCCGTAGAATGCCCAGTATCCAATCGAAGTTACGCTGCCCGGGATAGTAATAGAAGTTAGACCGGTGCAACTCAAAAACGCTCTCAAACCGATAGAAACTACGCTGTTGGGAATAGTGACGGAAGTAAGGCTGCTGCCGGAAAACATATCATCGCCAATAGAAGTCACGCCGTTACCTATAACAACGGAACTGAGGCCGATAGAGTTGGAAAACGCACTGTTTTCTATAGAAACCACGCTGTTGGGTATGGTGTACGCGCCTTGTTTACCTCCCGGATACTGTAACAAGACAGTTTTTCCTTTATTGAATAATACGCCGTTTTCAGAGCTGTAATTGGCGTTATCCGATGCTACCTCTATGGAAGCAAGGCTTGTACAATTGCTAAACGCTCCATCTCCGATAGAAGTTACTCTGTCATGGATGGTAACGGAGGTCAGGCCGCTGCCGGAAAACGCCATAGCTCCAATAGAAGTTACGCTATTGGGAATAGTAACAGAAATTAGGTCGGCGCAACTCAAAAACGCTCTCAAACCGATAGAAACTACGCTGTTGGGAATAGTGACGGAAGTTAAGCCGCTGCCATGAAACACATTGTCTTCAATAGAAGCTATACCGTTGGGAATGGTGACGGAAGTAAGGCTACGGCAAAAGGAAAACGCTCCGCTTCCAATAGAAGTCACGCTGTTGGGTATAGCGACGGAAGCAAGGCTATGACAATTGGAAAACGCTCCGCTTCCAATAGAAGTCACACCATTGGGAATAGTTATAGAAGTCAGACCGCTGTTGTGAAACGCATCGTTTCCGATAGAGGTTACACTATTACCTATGGTTGTGGAAGTAAGGTTCTTACAATAGGCAAACGCAAAAGCTCCGATCGAAACCACGCTGTTGCTGATAGCAACGGAAGTGAGGCTGGTATAACTCCAAAACGCATATCTGCCAATAGAAGTCACACCTTCCTCAATGACTATACTGGCAATAGAATTTCTAGAATTATGCCAAGGGGCATTTCTGTCATAATTGTAATTCGCCATAGCTCCAGTCCCGCTTATCGTAAGCGTTCCCTGTTCAACATTCAACGTTGCGCTGACTGTTCCCGGAGTTATCCCGCAATCCCACGTTGGATTTATGGATTCGATACAGTTGAAATTTTTCCACCCATCGGCCTCACGGTAAGCGTTGATGCTGCCTTGCGGGACGTACAAGCAAACGCCTGTGAATGAGCTCAAACTGCCGATTGCCGGCGGGATATCGTTTAAACTGACTATGGAAGTAAGACCGCGGCAACCCCAAAACGCATATTCACCGATAGATGTTACGCCGCTCGGGATAACAGCAGCGCCTTGCCTGCCTTGCGGATACCGTATCAAGACAGTTTTGTCTTTATTGAATAACACGCCGTTTTCAGAACTGTAATTGGCGTTATCAAGCGCTGCTTCTATGGAATTAAGATTCATACTATTTGAAAACGTGTAGTCTCCCATAGAGATTAAACTGCCAGGGATGTTGAGGGAAGTCAGGCCGGGAGAATGCCAAAACGCCTCGCTTGCGACAGAAGTAACGCCGTTAGGGATAGTGTACGCGCCTTCTCTGCCTCGCGGATATAATATCAGGGTTGTTTTGTCCTTATTAAATAGCACGCCGTTTTCAGAACTGTAATTCTCGTTATCCGATTCTACCTCAATGGAAGTAAGAGTGCGGCAATCGGAGAAAGCACTATTTGCAATAGAAGTTACACTGCTCGGGATGATGATGGAAGTAAGACCTGTACCGTTAAACGCTCCGCCTCCGATAGTGGTTACACTGTTAGGAATGGTTACGGAAGTAAGATTGTTGCAAAAGGAAAACGCCGTAGCTCCGATAGAAACCACACTGTTGGGAATAGTGATGGAAGTAAGGCTTGTGCAACCGGAGAACGTCCCGTCCAAAATTGAAAACACGCCGTCAGGAATGACGATTGAAGTAAGTCCGCTGCAGCCGGAAAACGCGCCACTTCCGATAAAAGCCACACTGTTCGGGATGGTGATTGAAGTAAGTCCGCTGCAGCCGGAAAACGCCATAGCGCCAATAGAAATCACGCTGCTAGGGATAGTGACCGAAGTAAGATATCTACAATAATAAAATGCACTTTCATTGATAGAAGTTACACTGTTCGGGATGGTATATGCGCCTCGCTTACCTCCCGGATATTGTATTAAGGCAGTTTTATCTTTATTGAATAATACACCGTCTTCAGAACTGTAATCGTTGTTATCTGATGCTACTTCTATGGAGACAAGATCACTGCAATAGGAAAACGCTCCTTCTCCGATATAAGTCACGTTGCCGGGAATAATAACAGAAGTAAGGCCAGTGCCTTGAAATGCGCTTATTTCTATAGAATCCACGCTGTTAGGGATGATGACAGAAGTAAGACCGGTACGAGCAAACGCTTCTCTTTCGATATGGGTCACGCTGTTACCGATTGTAACGGAAGCAAGGCGGGTACAACCGGCAAACGCAAAAACTCCGATCGAAACCACGCTGTTGCTGATAGCAACGGAAGTGAGACCGGTATAACTCGAAAACGCATATCTTCCAATAGAAGTCACACCTTCCTCAATGACTATACTGGCAATAGAATTTCTAGAATTAT
>Ga0123353_10013163_pt1 | contig 11831 bp, 9 predicted proteins | sample TergutLab28metaG_3_FD_92763 | JGI IMG/M metagenome (GOLD analysis project Ga0123353, IMG submission 92763) | Labiotermes labralis P3 segment gut microbial communities from Petit-Saut dam, French Guiana - Lab288 P3 | ecosystem: Host-associated > Arthropoda: Insects > Digestive system > Gut ... | reverse complement strand
CAGCGAAGACTTGCCGGAGCCGTTCAATCCCAGCACTCCGATTTTGGCGCCGTAATAAAACGAAAGATAGATGTTTTTTAAAACTTGTTTTTGAGGTGGATAGATTTTACTCACATTCACCATAGAGAAGATAATTTTTTTGTCGTCGGGCATAAATTAATTTTAGATTTTAAGATTAAAGGTGGGAATTGCAAAAAGAGGTTGCAAAATAACTAAAAATATGATTTGTTAATACCATTGCATCACATTAAAAAAATCAAATATCAGATCAGGGCAACTGCATAAAAAATGTTTTGCCATGAGTTTCGCTTGAGGTATATAAGAAAAAAAATAATTTTGCCGTATCTTTTTAAGTTATCATTATGAAAAAAGCAATTAAATGGATAACCATCTCATTATCTGCAATTATAGTCCTCATAGGAATACTGTTCCTTTTATTCCTGTTTTTGATGACCTCCAAACGACTGACACCCATCGTTAATAAAGTTTGTACGGAGTTTCTTGATGCAACGGTTACGTTTGATACTGTTCATGTATCTATTTTTGAAGAGTTTCCGAAAGTGAGCGTTAAACTCGTGGGAGGAGAAATCATCTCTAATGCAATGAAAAAAGATACGGCATTTTTGGATATTCATCCCGAAAACGCAGATACATTGATTCGTTTTAATGAGTTAATGATATCGCTTAATATGAGAGATTTATTGCAATCGAAAGTTAATATTCAGCGTATTAGCATTTCACAACCTAACATCATTGGCTATATTTCGCCGTCGGGACAGGCAAACTGGGATATTATTAAACCCTCCGGCAGCGATACGCCGTTTGATTTGAATGTTGACCGCATTTCTATAAGAGGTCCTGCAAAACTGAACTTTATTTCCTGCCCCGATTCTATGGATATTCAGGCATCTATCGGCAGACTTTTTTTGAAGGGAAATATTACGCTTGATATGGATAAAATTGATGTCAGCAGGTTTGTTTGTTCCAACGTGAAACTAAATGCAAATATTGGAAAAAGTGCAATAAATGCCTCTGTTGCGCTTGATTCTGCGGCTGTTGATATTTTAGAGCCCCGAAAAGAATATAAACTGGGATTTGATGGAATAGCGTCGGCAACTATTGATGAACAGAACTATTGCAACGACCTTCCTCTTAAATTGAAAGGGACAATTAGAGTTGACCTCGACCATTATAAGGATTTTAGTTTTAAAGATTTTTGTTTAACAGTTGCCAACCTACCCGAAGTGAAATTAAACGGCGATTTTGAACTTAACGAAGGCGATATTACTTCTGATTTGGAATGTAAAATTGAAAAGATTCCGCTCCAGTCGCTGTTAGAACTTGTACCGGAAGGTTTTTCAGAAGAGATAAATAAAATTCAAACCAATATCATACTCACTCTAAATACCCATATTAAGGGAGTTTATGAATTCGCAGAGAAGGGCAGGCTGCCAATTGTAGATGTGGATTTTAAAATTCCTAAGGGACACTTGATTTACAAAGGTTTAGAGTCGAAAATTGACAATATTGCGGTAGATGCCTCCTTCCATTTTAATCCTATTCATCCTCAAAAAACGGGAGTAAAATTAAGAAAAATTAACATAGATGCTTTTGCTGTAAAACTTAATGGAAAGGTAGATGTTATAAATTTATTAGATGACCCGAATGTTACCATGAACTTGAGCGGCTCTGCCAATTTACGGGAATTGCAGAAATTTACTCCCGAAGATTTGGGAATTACCGCTCGAGGTAATATTACCTTCAATGCAGAGGGATCATTCTTAGCGAGTCGTCTGAACCAACAAGATTTAGCCAAAAATGACTTGGTGGTGCAATTCAACGCTGACAGAGTGCGGGTTCGCATTCCCAAAGATACAATTTCTATTTTGGCAGAGAAAACATTTGTGGAACTTAACACCACCAAAATGCGGAAAAACAGAAATACAGGCGCTATTATAAGGTTGTTAAGTGTTGATTTTAAATCTGATACAGCCCGTGTAAGAATGTCCGGCCGCCAAATTATTGCCGTTTCTAAAATCAATTTAACGATGCGCACCAACGATGCGCTCATTACCGACGACACATCAAAGGTAATGCCTATGATTGGAAATCTTACGGCAAATAGTTTGGAATATTCCAATGTGGATTCTACGACCATGCGTTTGCGAGATATTAAAACAAATATCAGGATTTTACCATCAAGAGAAAACCCCACCTTGCCCTCTATCCGTTTTGAGGTAGAGGCTAAGCAGATTAATATGTTTGCAGAAGGAAACAGGGGGACTGTCCGAGACGCCGTGATATCCGTTGTAGCATCGAAAAATGAGTTGCAGCAGAGAAAGACTAACAATCAACGTAATACAGGTGGAAATCGGGGGCTACGACAAGGCAACAGGCAGGTTGACGAATTTGCAGGTGATGATGTGGACATCAAAAACACCGAACTTGCAGCACTCCTGCGCGAATGGACAGTGGACGGAAATCTCAAATCGCGCTCTTGCAGAGTGGTCTCTCCTTATTTTCCGATAAGAACACGTTTGCAAAACCTTGACCTTACTTTCACTACCAACGATATTACACTACAAAATCTCGATGTAAGATGTGGCGAGTCAAGGCTGAAAATGAACGGAAAAATTGACGGTATCCGCAGGGCATTATCAACAGGAAGAGGTCTCTCTTTGATAGCAGATATTAAAGCCGACACGCTTAATATAAACCAGTTACTCATAGCATTGTACAACGGTGCTGCATACTCCGAGGCTTCAGAAGAGTTTAAAAAGGCAGTGGCAAATGCCACCGATGAGGACCACTTAGAGCAGATTATTCAAGATGAAAATGCAGGGAAAGAGCAATCATCACTGCTTGTTGTGCCTTCGAATCTTACTGTTGATGTTGCAGTTGGTGTGGGTTACGCAAAATATGCAGACATTACCATTAACAAACTCACAGGGTATTTAATTTCGCGCGATCGCTGCCTACAACTCAAAGATTTCTCTGCCCAAACTAATGTAGGCGAAATTGACCTTACCGCCCTTTATGCTACCCGAAGTAAAAAAGATATTACCTTTGGTCTTGACCTGGAATTTAAAGATATCCTTTTGGAAGATTTTATCAAGATTATCCCCTCGATTGACTCGTTAGTTCCCATGTTGGCATCGTTTAAGGGTGTAGTAAACTGTCAGGTAGCTGCAACCGCAGCGTTAGATACTGTAATGGATATAAAATTATCCACGCTGAATGCGGCTTGTAGAATTAACGGCAAAAACATGGTACTGCTTGATGGAAAAACTTTCTCTGATATTGCAAAAACATTAAAATTTAAAAACCGCGAAAAAAATTTAGTAGAAAGCATTGGTGTTGAGATGCTTATACGAAATAACCAGATAGAGATTTTCCCTTTTATCATGGAAATTGACCGTTACAAAACTGCCATCAGCGGGATTCATAATTTGGATATGACTTTCAACTACCATATTTCAGTACTTCAATCGCCACTTCCTTTTAAATTAGGTATCAACCTTAAAGGAGATTTAGACAATATGAAAAAAATGAAAATCGGTATTGGGAAAGCCATATATAAAGATTCCAATCTGCCCACGTATATTACCATAATTGATACCACCCGTTTGAACCTTCGCACACAAATTGACAATTTTATCCAGCATGGTGTTGATGTAGCACGGTTCAGTCAATTCTCAGCACCGGTAATTGACCCTTCGCTCCTTGAAAAAGACACGGATAATTCAATCTTCAGTGTCCAAGATTCGTTAATACTTTACAAAGAAGGAATTATTGACATTGCCCCTGCATCAGTGTTAGACAGTGTACCTTCCGAACAAGTACAGCCCCAGCAGCGGCGCCGGGGCGGAGGGGGAAGAGAGCCGTAAGGTGTGGAAAATCCGGATTAAGTTGCCTCCATAATTCTAAAGTAAATTGCCCTCACTAAAAAAAGAGAAAATAAGTATAATAAGTTTCTTGTAAAAAAGAATCTGTTTCTGGTGTAAATCTTGATAAGTCATCCACAATTATTGGAGTTGGAATATGAGCAGAAATGTATGGGAATTCTGTAGTGATTGGTTTGGTGTATTTTCTAATGACCAACAAACTAATCCTTTAGATCAAATAGAAGGTAGTCGAAAAGTAATTCGTGGAGACAGCTGGGCGAATTCAGAAAAAGCAGTACGTGTATCATATAGATCGTCATTTATACCAGATGTAATAAATTTTTGGGGTGGTTTCCGTCTTGTACTGCCCGAAGATTAGTTGGTATCAGTTTTTCTTTATGGCTTAATTTATCACTTTCAAAAGTTGACGAAAAAAGTTGTATTTTCGCCGTAAAAATCTAATCCCTCATATATGCCCCTTATCCTCATTACCAACGACGACGGTTTTGAAGCCCGCGGACTGGAAACCTTAGTAGAAGCAGCCAAAGATTTTGGCGAAGTGGTAGTGATTACTCCCGACGCTCCAAGATCAGGAATGGGACATGCTATTACCATGCACGTGCCGTTGCGAATTAAAAATTACAAAACAGAAAATGAAATTAAGTATTACATAACCAACGGAACATCAGTAGATTGCGTAAAATTAGGACAACGCGTAGTACTCCGCGATAGGAAAATTGACTTGGTACTTTCAGGCATTAATCATGGCTCAAATTCTTCTGTAAGCATAATCTATTCCGGAACTATGGCTGCAGCCATTGAAGCCAGTTTTGAAGGAATACCCGCTATTGGGTTCTCTTTGTTAGATTATGCTTCGCAAGCCGATTTTTCTGCAGCAGTGGTGTATGCCCGTCAAATTATTTCTAAAATATTGAAACATGGATTGCCCAAATACGTTTGTTTGAATGTTAATATTCCTAAATTACCACTCGCTGAAATTAAAGGAATTAAGATAACACGACAAACATTAGGGTATTGGCACGAAGATTTGGAAGAACACACCGATCCATTTGGAGGTAAATATTATTGGCTTGCCGGTTATTTGGTAAATTTGGAAAAAGAAGCTACTGATACTTGCGAGTGGGCATTGCACCACGGGTATGTGTCTGTGATGCCCGTGCATTTTGATATGACCTCCTATTCTACTATTGAGAATTTAAAAAACTGGGAACATGATAGATAAACTTCGTAAAGATTCATTTTGGATGGGATTAGCACTCGGATTCTTAATCCCGATGCATATTTTTTTCTTACTCAAATTCATTGTTTTCTTCTTGCCGCATCAAATTCAAGATGCAAACGTATTTTCTTTGCAACGGCTTATTCTTATTAGCATTATTCCTAACGTATTTTTATTGCGTTATTATTTGTTAAAATTGAAATACGACCTCACTGGAAGAGGAATTTTAGCAGTTACTTTCATACTTGGAATTATTTTTATCATTATTGAATTTGCATAATGTATTTGAAACACATACAAGTTTCCAATTTTAAGAACTACGAAGAAAACGAATTCGATTTTCACGAAAATGTAAACTGTTTTGTGGGCAAAAACGGTAGCGGGAAAACCAATCTGTTAGATGCCATACATTATTTGTCGTTTTGTAAAAGTTATTTTTATTCACAAGACACTTATTCAATTAGATTTAACTGCGATTTTTTTGCTATTCATGGAGTGTTTGAAAGTTTTGAGAATAAATCCACTACAAAAGTCGGCTGTGTGTTTAAAAACAGCCGAAAAACTATGAAAGCCAATCAAAAAGAGTATCAAAAGTTGAGCGACCATATCGGGCTATTTCCGTTAATTATGGTTTCTCCTTACGATAACGATATAATTAATGAGGGCAGCGATACACGGCGTAAATTTTTCGACATCACGATTTCGCAATTTGATAAAGAGTATTTACAACAACTCATTGTGTACCAAAAAATTATACAACAACGAAATCAACTGTTAAAACAATATCAATGGGACGAAAAACCCGATTTGTCGCTGCTACAAATCTATAACAACCAGATAATTCCGTTGGGAAACTATATCTTTGAAAAGCGGAAGGCATTTATTTCCGCTATTCTACCTGATTTTCAACACTATTATCTAACATTGTCGGGCGACAATGAAACAGTATCCATCATATATCAGTCACAACTTTTTGATAATGATTTTGAAACAGGATTACAAGAATGTGAGACACAAGACTTTCGTTCTACCTACACCAATTTTGGAATACATAAAGATGATTTTATGTTTTTGGTAAATGAAAAACCTTTGAAACAATTTGGTTCGCAAGGGCAGCAGAAATCGTTTTCATTAGCTTTAAAATTAGCACAATACGATTACATTGCTACGCGCAAGAATCTAAAGCCTATATTGTTGTTAGATGATATTTTCGACAAACTGGATAATTTTCGCATCACACAGTTGCTCAACATGGTAGGACAGCATCATTTCGGACAAGTCTTTATCACCGATACAGATAAAGTGCGCTTAATAGATATTTTAGAAAAACATGCTATTATGTGCAAAGTAGTGCAGATGAAATAGAGACTTACATCACTAACTTAAACCCTATTCCGTGCACATTAATGATCTGAACACTTGGGTCGGAAGAGAAGAGTTTGCGAAGTTTGGTAAGATAAACATCCATACTGCGGGCATTATAGTAGCTGTCGTCTCCCCAAATTTTTTTGAGTGCATAGCCTCTCTCCAGCACGTCGTTTTTTTTGTTTACTAACATCAATAACAGTTCCGTTTCTCTGGTCGTTAATTTTTTTTCTTCGCCATTAATCCAAAGTCTTTGATGATCAACTTCAAAAGTAAAGCTTCCAATCTTTATGATTTGAAGTTCATTTGAAGTTTCAGTCATCGTTCTGCGCAATAATGCCTGCAAACGTGCAAGTAGTACTTCCATAGAAAAAGGCTTGGTAATGTAGTCATCTCCAATGGATAACCCTTCTAAAACATCTTCATCCAAGTTTTTTGCAGTGAGAAATACTACAGGGACTTTCTTGTCTAATTTTCGTATTTCTCTTGCTAATGTAAAACCGTCTTTCAGTGGCATCATCACATCAATGAGGCAAATATCAATATCAGAGGTGCAAAAAAGTTCGTAAGCAGTTTCGCCGTTTCCTGCATGATGAACGGTATAACCTACCGCTTCTAAGTTTAATGTTAATACCTTACCCAGATTAACATCATCTTCTGCTAATAAAATTTTTAAATGTGCATTCATATTTCTTTTTTTAATTTATAATTATCTAATAGATAGTGCTATACGAAAAGTAGTTCCTTTATTGAGTTCACTTGCCACGGATATACTTCCACCATGCAATTCAATAATCTTTTTCACGTATGCCAACCCTAGCCCTTGTCCTTTCTGATTATGCACATTTCCTGTTGAAACTCTATAAAATTCATTAAAAACATGCTTTAAACTATTCTTGCTCATTCCCACACCATTATCAGATATGCTGATGAGCATGTTCTTTTTATCATTTTCTGTTTTAATGGCAACTTTCGGCAGGTCTTTTGAATATTTTATAGCATTGTCAATAAGATTGGTAATTACATTTTGGATGTGCATTTTATCTACCGACAGTGTGTAATGTTCTGCATACAAGTACTCTCTAAGTTCTCCGTGGTTAGTTTTTACAAGTAAAGAAAAACTGTCGCAAATCTTAATAATCAACTCATGCAGGTTGCAAGGCTCAATATGCAGTTTGAGCTGCCCTTTTTTGAGCTGTGCTAATTGTAAAATATTGTTGACCATTAACTTTAAACGTTCGTTTTCATCAGCAATAATAGAAACGTATGCATCTCGGGCTTTTTTGTTTGCAACCATGCGTTCTCCCGATAGTGCTTCACACGCCAAAGTAATTGTGGATATAGGGGTCTTAAATTCATGAGTTATATTATTGATAAAATCGTTCTTAATATCTGAAATCTTTTTTTGGCGATAAAGGATAAAGAGCATAATAATGAAAATGAACATGATAATACTCACAAGGAAAATGATTAGCGTGGTAATGAAACTGTTACGCTGTAAAAGAATAAGGCGTTCCATAGGAAAATGGAGCATTAAATGGTGAGGGGCTATGAATTTCTCAGAAGGTTTTAAACTATACACAAACTTGCTTTGGAGTATTTTATCTATAAGGAGTTCACTTGGTGGCACAACAAATGCAGTAGTAAAAAAATTGTACAGTGCAAATTCAAAATCGGCAGTAATATTTTGATTAAGCAAAGATTCTTTAATGATGCGGTACAGGAACTCTTTGTTGAGCAATCGCATGGTGTTACTGTCCATTTCAAGTTTATCAATATCAACCCCTTTTTTACCACTTTTGGTATTAAGGTTGATTATAAAAGCGTTTAGATCGGTTTCCCACGGCATGGGATAAGGGATAATAGATTTGTAGCGAGTGGTATCGAAATAAACTGTATCGTATGTTGTTGATATCAAGTTATTACGCATATAAGTTATGGTGGAATGAATAATACCAATAGGTTGTACCCGTGAAGCATCTAAAATAAGTTTCTTGGCATGTTTTTGAAAAAGAGCCGATTGAGTTGTATCGGTATTGTTTTTTACAACAGTAGAGAAAACAATAGTATCAGCCTTTAATACCTGGTCTATTTTATTCATCACCTCTGCTGCTGCATTTGAAACTTCTATTGAAAAATTGTTTCTCTGTACGGTTTCAGCATCTTTATAAAGCTGAAAAATAGCAGCCAGCAATAATGAAGTGATTACTATTAGCAGTGCGGCTACCGAGAAAATAACACGTTTTTTCATTTTGTTTAAGAAATGCAAAATAATAAAATATCTTCTTTATCAGGATAATCAAATAAAGAAGGATGTTGTGTTTTTCCAAATCCAATGTTATTTTCAATAGCATAATCGTTTGAAACTACGCATTGTATCTCATTTTTTAGGGTTTGAATTTTTTCTGATATTTCGCTTATTTTTTCATATTCTTCATAATAAATAACCGAAACGGGTGATGCTAATGCGGTATTTTGAAGCAGTAAAAAAGAAGTTCCATCGTAAACCGGCATACAGTTTAAGGTAAAAATAGTCCGATTGTAATCATAATTATTCATATAGCTATTGTGTAACAAAAGCGATTTCGATTCTTCTTTAAAAATCTCAATAAGTCTCGAAAAATTATAGTTTTTAGGAACGAAAATTTTAGAAACAGACCTGCATCCTAATCCAAAATATTGAAAAACATCAACCGATAAATTTCTTAAATCTTCGTCAGATTCATCGCCATTGAGTATGGCAATACTGTTTCTGTTTTTACGCAACAATAGCGGAAAGTCTTTAAAATAGTATTCAAAATATCTTGCACTGTTGTTGCTTCCGGTAGCAATAATTTTGTCGAATTGGTTCAATTTCTCCACAAACACAATTTTTTCTTCAAATCTCGGCTCAATCTTTATCAAAATTTCTGAGAGGAATGGCAACAAAAGTGAGTCTTGTGAAGACAACTTGCCCAAAAACCTATTTCCACTTACTAACACGGAGAAAAAATCGTGAAAAGCTACGCAAGGAATGTTGCCGGCAGAAATGACGGCAATACTCTGAACTTCACGTTCTTTCTGAAAACATGATTGATATTTTTGATAGAATGTTGCACAAGAGCACTTTTCCAACATTTTTGATAATGCTTTCAAAGCAAAGCGGCAATTCATTTCGGTGAACCACTTGTTTTCAATACTTTGTTGCTTAATAATAGCGTCAAAACCTCCATTTTCAAGCAATAGAGTAATTTGATTGATTAGTTCTTGGAAAGCATGTAATCTTATTTGGAAATGCTGTTTAAAATTCTTTATATTGCCCATTCTAAGCTATTTGGTACCGACGGCTTGCCGTCGTGATAGTTTACACAAAATCACACAAAGCAATCGCTGCAAAAATAGCATATTTTGCTCAACATAGCCTAAATTATATTTTTTAGCATTGGAAAAATATTTTGTAAATTATTAAGCGAAAGAAATGCAGGCATGGTAGTTCCCAAATGGATATTTTTTACCCCTAATGACAAAAGTGCCAGCAAAACAATTACCGCTTTTTGTTCATACCATCCAATGTTATAGGCAATGGGTAAATCATTTACATCATTTAACCCGAATATCTCTTTCAGTTTCAGTGCTATAACTACCAACGAATAGATGTCATTGCACTGTCCGGCATCCAACACTCTCGGTATTCCGCAGATATCGCCTAGCGGTAGTTTGTTATAACGATACTTGGCGCAGCCTGCCGTAAGAATAACAGTATCTTTCGGTAGTTTTTCCGCGAATTGCGTATAGTATTCTCTGTTTTTCATACGTCCATCGCAGCCTGCCATCACAAAGAACTTACGGATAGCACCCGATTTTACAGCATCTACAATTTTATCTGCAAGTGCAAACACTTGATTATGAGCAAAACCACCTACAATTTCGCCTTTCTCAATTTCTACCGGAGGCTTGCAGTTTTTGGCATGACCAATAATTTGTGAAAAATCTTTGGGTTTTCCGTTTACGCGGTCGCTGAAATGTGGAAACCCAGGAAACCCTGTCGAGCCGGTAGTGTAAACTCTGTTTGCATAACTTGCATTGGTTCTAGGCGGAACAAGACAATTGGTAGTAAATAATATAGGACCGTTAAAAGTTTCAAACTCTTCGGTTTGCTTCCACCATGCATTGCCGTAGTTTCCTGCAAAATGTGAATATTTTTTAAGTGCAGGATAATAGTGCGCCGGCAACATTTCACCATGGGTGTAAACATCAACACCGGTTCCTTCTGTTTGCTCCAATAAATCGTGAATATCCCGAAGATCATGACCGGAAATTAAAACACCTGGGTTATTTCGTACCCCAATATTAACTTTTGTAATTTCGGGATTGCCATAGGTTGATGTATTTGCTTGATCCAACAATGCCATTACTTTCACCCCCATACTTCCGCATTTCAGTGCCAAGCCTGTGAGTTCTTCGGCGGAAAGATTGTCGTTTTTTGCGGCAACCAACCCTTCTTGCATAAAAGCGTAAATTTCAGGGTCTTCAAAGCCTAAATTTGTGGCATGTTCTGCGTACGCAGCCAGTCCTTTAATGCCGTAAGTAAGCAGTTCACGCAAAGAGCGTACATCTTCATTTTCAGTAGAAAGTACGCCAATATGCTTGGCTTTTTCTTCCATTTCTTCAAGCAGTTCGGCTTTCCATGTTAAACAGTCGCAATCACTTAAAATTTCCGTGTCGCGCATTTCAGCCAACCGGTTTTTTAGTTTTTCCCGAATCTGAAACACTTCTTCAATTTTCTTCACGAAGCGTTGCTTGTCGAAATTCACGTTGGTAATAGTCATAAAAAGCCCATTGGTAATAAATTTGTTTACTTCGGGAAATTCAACCCCTTTTTCGCGCAAACGAATAGCCTGCATAGACAATCCTTTCATAAGATAGATGAATAAATCTTGCAAATTCGCTACATCTTCGGTTTTTCCGCAAACACCTTTTACGGTACAGCCTTTACCGCCGGCTGTTTCTTGACATTGATAACAAAACATAATTACAATTTTTAATTAAACAAAAGGTTAAAACTTCGCTTTGAAATTTTCTGCAAAAATAGGGGTGTCAAACCGAAAAAAGTGTAACAAGTGTTACAGTATGTATTTCTCTCCTCCACCTATTCCAATAAGCACTTTTTTAATTGGGATTTTGCGTTGTGCTTTTGCTTGCGCCAGCTCTGCAATGTGCAGCAAGCCTCCGCAGCAAGGCACCTCCATTAGAACTACGGTAATTGAATTAATTGACGAATGATCAATCATTGCCGTTAGTTTTGCGATATACATATCTTTGGCATTGTCGAGTTTAGGGCAGGCAATAACAATACTGTTCTT
>Ga0123353_10013160_pt1 | contig 11832 bp, 11 predicted proteins | sample TergutLab28metaG_3_FD_92763 | JGI IMG/M metagenome (GOLD analysis project Ga0123353, IMG submission 92763) | Labiotermes labralis P3 segment gut microbial communities from Petit-Saut dam, French Guiana - Lab288 P3 | ecosystem: Host-associated > Arthropoda: Insects > Digestive system > Gut ... | reverse complement strand
TAAGTCGCAAGCTCCTGAGGATGGATGTATTAACATCCGAAACATGTCGAGCATTAAATAATGAAATAATAAAGCAAGTGACATCAAGTTGGTCTCTCTTTATTCAACTATCAAGATGATGCATGGTCCAATAAACATAAGATATTCATCATCATAATCATCATCATCATACATCTTTCACGGAGTTGGGCCACTTGTTGACCCGTTCCGGTCTCACGTATCCAGAAGTCTCTTCAAAGGTCTACCGTGATTCCTTCTGCCAGTTGGGGAGTAGTATTTCATTATCCTGGGTAATCTATTTCGAGGCATTCTATTTACATGTATAAGGGGTAGTGATGCGTAATGCTATAGTCTATCCTACCCAACAGTCACCCTCACCTTCTCGTGGTATACCCTGTTCTCACAAACGAGGAAATGACGACCGAGTCACAGCGGTATAACTGTTTCACCAGGAACGGAGGAAATGCCATCCCTAAACATGCCGGTCCAGAGACTAAAGGTAGCAATCCTACCACTGGACTTACCCTGCTCTGGGCCCGTAACCCATTCAGGGAATATTTTAACCACTGGCAAGTCTCCCGGAAAGAAGTCCACAGATTTTGTTTAAACGTCAAAAAATATTTTTTTTTTCTTAAAACGTATATAGTAGCGAATAAGCACGTTTCCCTTGCTTAAAAAATGTGTGTTAGTTGCATATAGATTCCCGTTCAGTTGAATCGCGGATAAAAGAAACGAATGTTATGTTTGTTGGACCGTGCATCATTTTGATAACTGAAGAATAAAAAACCAACTAGATGCCACTTATTATTTTATTGTACTTCTTATAGGCTCAACATGTTTCGGGCACTACTATGCCCATCATCAGGAGCTCGCAACTATGATGTTGATAATTACCACATTGGTCGTTTCTTTCTTGGTTTGTTGTAGGTTGGAGATTAGGTGCGGGTAGGATGGAGTAGTGTCCGGGTTGCAGCCCGGACACTACTCCAGCAGCGAAAATACTTCATTCGAATAAAATTCAACCTGAGTTTGATTTTCATATATATATATATATTTGTGTAGGTCTATGTTGTGTCCTCCACTGTTCGCGGCCGGACTCAATTTGCTTGCTATTCAGTGATCACATTTATTTGTTATTTCAGCAGCTGATGTTAATATTGATCACTTTCATTGACTCCTACTGTATACAGTTCATCAAAGTGTGTGTATCGTGGTCCACCATCTGAAACGAATTACTAACCAATGCAGAAGCACTGAAATTTCAGGCCAACATTGCAAGCTAACTGTCAGGTGTTCCCGAAAGACAACTCTCACAACATACAAGTCACATTATGAATAATTAGAGGCAGAATATAAATAAAACCAAGGTTTTGCTTCTTTGTTTGCAGGACTGTTGGTGTGGAATTTGGAGTCTCGCCGTCATGGAAATTAAAAAGAGCGTTAACGTTCCGAAATATTTTTACTTAAGGCGTAATAAATTATAAAATGTTAAAGAAAACGGCATCGTGAAGTAAAAATAAAGTTGCCTACCTACACGGCATAAAGACTTACTGATGGTTAAGTACAGCGCCACTTCTTAACCTCGGCAGTAGGTAGAGACAGGTGGTCAGCCTAACGTCCCGTCCGTTTTACTCCGAGGATGAGCCCCCGGGATACCTTAAATAGGAGGCTGTTTGGGCCCCAAAGCCGGTCTGGAAGTTAGGAGAAGATGTCAATATTTGCCTGCTGTCGCGATTCGAACCCCTGATCATCCAGTCCGTAGCTTAGTTACTGCATGCGTGCCCGTCATATGGTGTTTCATGAAATGGTCTCAGTTATTTAGCTTGTTGAAGCTAGGTCCGAAGTTCGGGTGTAATGCTCGAAACGCTGTTAGTAGTGTCAGTCCGTGTCAACAAACACTGGCACAATACATGGCAACTAGTCTCTAAACTTTTTTTTCATTCTTTGTTCACATAATAACCCTAAAATTCCACGAAGTAACACTGTGTAATTGTAAAAGTGTAGTTTAAAATGCCAAGTATCACAAAAAAAAAGCTTCTGTCGGCATGGCTAATAAACTAGCCGAGGTTCGAGACCGGTACTCCTGTTATATGTTTCATTACTTTATAGTACGTACTAAAAATAAAGAAATGTGTCTTTGTTAGGCAACCCAGGGCACAAACATAAAAGGAAGCTCTGTCGTGGTATTCGTCAGATCCATTGTGACTCTAATCAAAACATGTTGTGTGCATTATCAGCATATGAATTACATTCCAATATGTACAGTATAAGCTACAGTGAATGTTTCTCATTATAACTACACTCAACAGCTACTGCGAGTGTATTATGCGTTTTCAACAATTCAATCACATCACAGCAGTTCTGAGAAATGTTAAAATACGAGACGAAAATATATTTCTTCCCAAGGGGATATAAATAGAGAAGCAGGATCGCAATAAAGTCGATTTCTGTACGAATTACGTTTACTTTGTATCAAAACTTTTAATTGAAAGTAAACAACGTAATCTTTCTGTAATGGTATATTATACATCAAGTTTCCTACTGCTGCAGCCTCAAGTCTCACGAAACTTTAGCTCATTAGTCCTCTCCACATTCCTTTGAAGTGCAAATGCTGCAGTCTCGAAGCAAGGAGCTCCCTCATTCGTCTATGTAAACTTTCTTCCAATGGAAAATTTCAATCAGTCCGAAATGCGTATCAGCATTCACCCTTAGCTTTCTGTCTGAATGTGCATATATGATCCCCATATCTCTTTTAGTAGCGAGGGTCTCAGTAATGAAGAGATATGCAACTAAAGCAAAGTTTGTCTGCTTGCTTCAATTTTTAATATTGAAACGAAATTTCAATTTTCATCCTTGAAACAGATAATCTGTGGTCATGTTCTGGTTTGACAAAGTAGAATTAATAAGTTCTTAAATATTACTGAGATAGTATCCTTAGCTGATTGTTGAATACAAAGGCTTCCGTCTTAGGCAACTGTTATGTTGCGGAAGGTGTGGGGCAAATCACGTCTATGTATACATTGGGTCAACTGTAATATATATATATATATATATATATGCACAAATGAAGTCCATTCTAAATCCAAACACAGAACACATTGAACCTGATCGGCCTGCCGCATGTGTCATCGCCCAGCAGTATTCTTCCGCCACCTTCATCCCATTGCACTTTCATTCCACCAAGGGAAACCCCCGGCACTCTTAAAAATGTTATTACTTCAATCTTTCTTACTTTTTTGTAAATTTCTTATGTTTTGCCACTGCGCGACTTAAAATCGCAAGTCGGAGGTTTCTAAGTATTTAATGTGCAACAGTGTTTTTGTGACGGCACAAGTTGCGTATCGTCTACAGTCAGACTTACTGTTTGTAAATTACGAACTGGAAGGCTGTGAAAAACGAAGCGATCATTGCTGTGTTAGAATAGTCTTCAATAATCTGCCTAGAAAGACAGAGACGGAGAGAGAGAGTAAAAACATGTGAAAACCTTAATCAGAATAACAGGTAACCTTGTAGATAGCACAGTGGTTAAGGTGCTGTGCTTCAAATCGGAAGGTCGATGGTTCGATCCCAGCTAGTATCAGTGGATTTTTCATTGACATAAAATACTTCCGATCGCACTATGGCCCTGGGGTCGACTCAGTCTCTAACAGAAATGAGTACCTGGAGTATTTTCTGGGGGTAAAGGCGGCCGATGCGTAAGGCTGACAACCTACCACCATCCTGTGCCGTTGTCACGAAATCTGGGAACCTTAACTTCCTGGAACACTCTGGGCCCCTCCGGGCCTGTAACGGGACGGCTTTTGTAGATATTATTAGCTAGTATATCCGAATGTGAAGTGGGAAATGTAACCACAATGTCCGGTTGTCGATCATTTTCTCTCTGTGATCATTCTACAGTCTTTATGAAACTGTACCAATTGCTGATTACCCTACGTCATTCGTGCGCTTAAGAAGGCAAGGAATGAAACCCCAGAAATGTTTCTGCAGCAATATCATTTGTCAATAAATATTAAACTAATTCTTGAAAAGCTGATAGTCGCTTAGCCAATCAAGAAAACACAACTTTTATGAAACCTGTGTGCCACCGCTTGTCCAGAAGACCCCGCCAATGATAGGCCTACTTATCCTGCGTCACGTGACTGCCGTCCATACAGCCGTACCACATTTCCGTTAAGGGCTATCTTAGTATTACCTATCTTAGTATTATCTATCTTAGTATTACCTATCTTAGTATTACCTATCTTAGTATTACCTATCTTAATATTACCTATCTTAGTATTACCTATCCTCGTTACAGTCCCAAGTCTTTTTACACGTTTGATTAAAGTTACCCGCACCACAACCTACACCTCATGTCTAACTGAACGACCGATACGTTTCGATGCTACTGCAGAACTGTAGCTGTTCCCTAACATAGTGCGTGGTCTATACCAGCAGCATTTTACACAGTATGGTAATGTTCCCTGTATTTGCATTTTTTTGCACTGTATGTACTCACATGTGCCCTCTACTTTCTCGTTTTGCACTACCTGCACAAGCGGTTTCGTCACGTTTCTTACCCAGACTTTTGCACGCATTTGTCTTATACGTGCTGCATGCCTGGCCCATACCATCATCCTTAATTTGGTAGTTGTAACAGTATTTGGTACAAAGTAAACACTATGAAGCTTCTCAATACGTTACTTTCTCCAGAATCCGCGATTTTGTTACACTTCGGTCCAAATATACTTCTTAGCGTTCTCTTCCAAAACACATCCGATGTATTTTATTCCTTTCATGTCAAAGACAACATTCGCGGCTGGGAAAGCGTAGCCGGTATAGAGACCTGCTACGAAAGGGACGATCCGGGGTTCGAACCACTTTCGGGGCAAGGAATTTTCTCTTCTCCGCACCCGTCTACTCCGCCCTGGGCTTCATTCCGCCGTTCGCAAAATGGGTACGAGGCCCCACCCGGGGACAAAGCGGCCGGGGGTTTGCGTTGACCATTCACCCTCCTATAGGCTCGAGATTTCTCCTCCTCTGTGACTTAATAACATGTTATTGGGAGAAACGTACCTTCATCTCTACTAGACAAACACCCAAAAATACCGTTCAATATCCTCTTCTCAGGAGTCAGAGTTTAATGAGAACGTAATGAACATCACGGTCAGACCATGGCATGTACACCTTAAGCATTTAGTGCGAAACTTTCCTATTAAAGATGTGATGACAGTTTACATTGATATAATTTTTAATTCCACAAAAGGAGACACAGGTTACTCTTTGCTAACTGCACTGCCGACAGGAAACTTGCCCAGTTCCGGAAAAGGGTATTGACATGGGTAGTTTAACGTACCAAAACATAAGTTATTCATCAGACTGGTGGATGTTCGATTTTATGATACTCGAAATACCAGTGAGCGATCAGTTCTTTCTAAGGGGGCCGCCACATGGGGTGCTTCTTCGCATTTCACCTGAAGACAGAAACAGAGCCGGCTGCCGAAACGTCGTACTCCATTAAAAATTGGGAAGACAAAGTACGAAAGAAAGGTATTGTTCACGAAGTCCACAAATTTAGCTTGAAATATTATTCTACCTACACAAAATTTACCCATCGCCAGGGTCAGAGAAGCGTTCACCTACCCCAACAATGGAAGCAGACGCATCTTCTGAAACGTCGGCACACCTCTATTAGCTTATGTGACATCGAAGACAACAATTACTTGACCATGAAATAAATGGTGTTTTGCGCCTGTCTTTATTACGGCACGATCCTTGAGGTCCAACATATCATAGCAGCATATTACAGTAACATACTTCCTGAAATGAGCAGCATCAACTTCGATCCTTGTTCCATTGGGCCGAAGTTGGAAAGAGCATTTCCCTTCGAAACGTCGGAGTTAAAGGACAAACTACGCGGTGTGAAAACCTGTAAGGCTACACTATGAGCAACCCCCGTCGTGTAAAAATTAAAACTTGCATGGAATAGATAAATGATTGTCGTCATTTAGAATGACCCACAAGGGCCTGTTAAAATACACGCCCGCCATACGCATCCCATATGTCGTGTAATAAATGTTTGCAATGCATAATTTTCCAATTAGCATCTGTACTCGTAAAGGCAACACTAACCATACAGTTGTACACACAAAGCAAACAATGGCAGAGACAGAGAGAGATCATACATCTCCTCACATTTGGCCGTTGTAACGAAGACTTCTGTTTGTCCTGGTTGTGATGGTGGAACAGATATTGCAGTCCAGAGGGGGTACCGTGTTCCAGACACTATTCTACTGCATTACATCTGCTTTTCTAACAGCTGCTAGTAATCGCGTTTGCAACTATGCGTCAAGATTATGGTAAAATTCATCGCTAAAGTATAGATCCATTAGGCGTTCTTTGCATAAATTACATTACTGAATGTATAACAAAAAAGATGTCATAAAATGTGTCTGAAACGTATAGCAGAGTCCGGGCAGGCAAGTATTCGTCTGACAAGTTTCCTATTACGAATGGTTTGAAACAAGGGGATGCTCTATCGCCATTGCTTTTCAAATTTGCTTTAGAGTATGCCATTAGGAGGGTTCAGGTAAACCAGGATGGCTTGAAACTAAATGGCACACATTAGCTTCTGGTTTATGCATATGATGTTAATATAATGGGAGGAAGCGTACATACTATAAAGGAAAATTTAGAAGCTTTTGTAGTGGTTAGTAAGGAGATTGGACTAGAAGTAAATGCTGATAAAACCAAGTACAAGGTCATGTCTCGAAATTAGAATGCAGGACGAATTCAGAGTATAAAGATTGATAGTTCCTTTGAAAGGGTGGAAGAGTTCAAATAATTGGGAACAACCTTAACAAATCGAAATTCTATTCTGGAAGAAATTAAGAGCAGACTAAATTCAGGGAATGCTTGCTATCCTTCGGTACAGAATCTTTTGTCTTCCAGTGTGCTAGCAAAAAATTTAAAGAAAAATATACACAAAACAGTAATTTTGCCTGTTGTTTTATGTGAGTGTGAAACTTGGTCGCTCACATTGAAGAAGGAACGTAGACTGAGGGTGTCTGAGAACAGGGTGCTGAGGAGAATGTTAGGACTTAAAAGGGAAGAGGTAACAAGGGAGTGCAGAAACCTACTTAATTAGGAGCTTAATGATCTGTATTCCTCACCGAATATTGTTCGGGTTATAAAATCGAGAAGAATTAGATGGGCGGGGCAGCTACTGCTTATGGGGGAGAGGACAGGCGTATGCAGTGTTTTGGTGGGCAAACTGAGGGAAAGAAACCACTTGGAAGACCCAGTGGTAGATGGAAGGATAATATCAAGATGGATTTTCAGGAAGTGGGATGTGGGGGTATGGATCGAGCTGGCTTAAGATAGGGACAGGAGCGGGCACTTGTGAATGCGGTAATGAAGGTCGGGTTCCGTAAAATGCCGGAAATTTCTTGACTAGTTGCAAACCGGTTGGCTTCTAAAGAAGGACTCTGCTCCACGAAGCAAATAAGTAAGTAAGTAAGTAAGTAAGTAAGTAAGTAAGTAAGTAAGTAAGTAAGTAAGTAAGTAAGTAAGTGAGTAAGTGAGTAAGTGAGTGAGTGAGTGAGTGAGTGAATAAATAAATAAATAAATAAGTAAGTAAGTATGTAAGCAAGTAAGTATGTAAGTAAGTAAGTAAGAAAGTAAGTGAGTAAGTAATATGTAAATAAATAAGTAAGTACGTACGTATAACAAAGAGGATGTCTATCTGCATGCTTATTTTGTTGCAATATCACGGATATCAGCCACATATGGATGGTGGGTTCTCAATTCATATTTGTTAGAATCTGATCGGTAATTGCCCAGTAAAAGCCTTATAGCTGAAACCGAACTTTATTAATTTTCTCAAAAATACCCAAAAATATTTCATCGTTCAAGTAGTTGTCACTGGAAAAAAAAAATCAAGCATTGGCATTACAAGGCACTGTGAATCTTTACCTCCTTGTGGATTTCCAGCTGCTGCCTTTCTTAACCTTCAAACTCAGAGACATGTGGGTGCAGTGAAGTAGACAGTCGGTCGACGTCCCCGAGAATGGATAATCGAGGGCCCACTCTAGTTACTAGCGCAGTTACTCCCAGATCACACAGGAGGTATCCTGAACATTACATTCTGTCAGAACAACGGAATGCAATCCGAAAAAACCCAGTAATATATTTTAGTGTTCGTTACATTTCTAGGGGAGGGGGTTGGACTTTGATCCGCGGAAAGCAGGGTACATGGTGGCTTTATCCACGCCACTACTTTAGCGTCACGTCCTGTTCCCTTACCCCTGGAAGGATACACCCCGCGGCACCACGCTTTAGAACCGGATGGGATCATTCCAAAGACGGTCTGGGTGTGGCGACGACGACAAAGACCTCGGAACAAATCGGGAATCGAGCCCGGACTGTCCTGTCGCCTAGCACATATTGTCAATATGCTGACTGAGCTATCTGCATTCAACAACAATTAAAACCCGACACAAAAAAGGAGGATCCTAAACACACAGATTTTAATATTTGGTTAAAGTAACTATTTTGCGATGTGGTGATTGTTCACTTAATGGACAGTCATTGTTATAAATTTTGCAATGAGATGAACTCTGCAAGCATACAGTAGAAAATGCAATAAACGTACAGTGCAGCTAGACCGGCAATGAGCTATACAAAAGACAACACATTTAGATAAGATGTGTGAGTCTACTGACAAAGTACCTATCTCCACGAGAGAGGGTCATTCTTCAGACACTAAACAGATCATCCCTGTATTGCTTGGAAATGAAGGTTTATCATTACCCTCTTTACAAGAACCCGCCACGTGTCCCGATATCATCCTCTTTGATTTCATCACCCGAATAATACCTGTTAAAGTGATTCGGATTCGGTTACAGGCCCGGTGTGACCCAGAGGGTGGGTACAGGTATAGCTCTACTCTTCCATGACCGCGACACTAGAAGGGGGTGAGTGATCAGCAGCACTTCCCGGCTTCACTTTACCCCCGGGAAAGACCCGGTACCCATTTTACAGGAGGCTGGGTGGACCGCATGGCCGGTCTGGACGGGCGGGAAATCTCGTCCCCACCAGGATTCGATCCTGTAGTCGGTCGCTATACCGACTGAGCTACCCGGGCCTCGAATAATACCTGTTGAGGTGGACAAATTATAAACTTCTCATCTCGCAGTTTTCACTAGTTTCCCTGGCTCCTTTCCTCTTAGATCTAAATATCTTCCTCAGCACCATATTCACAAACACCATCTCTCTATGATTTTCCCTTAAGGTGAAAAACCAAGGTTCACACTCATACAAAACAAGAGCAAACATTATAGTTTCTTATATTTTAATATTTGCATTGGTGTACCCCTAACTGAAGTTCACATTTTCATACTTACTCAAAACACAATAATGAAAACAGATCAAATAAACCTTGCTGATAATTATAACGCCAACACTCTCATACCTGTTGTTTTACTGTAGCTTATGTAACAGAGGGCACAGAGAAAGGTCATGTCTGCCCGTACGTTTGGCCGTCCCACTTCCTTACGAATTTAGATTTATTTGTCAGGGGAGAAAACAAAATGAGTGGGAATATGATCTGGTTGGTTACTACTGAAAACAGATGTTAATATAATAGGACATGTTTGTTCTTGACGTACTGAATTTAGGAAAGAAACTGGACACATATTATCGAAATTAATGGCGTAAATATTTTACTACATGCGTGTAGGTATGTATGGAATTTAATATGAAAAATCTGTGGAGAATTTAAAAACGGAAAGCAGCAGTAGCTACAGAAACCATGTTACTTTATTTTGTTGAAATTTTCGGCAGAGAAACTGCATTAACTACACAAATTAAGTAGGTAAAACAAATCCAGGTCTCAATGAACTAAACAATGAGGTAGGAAAAGAGACGGAAGAACACGAGAGAAACAAACAAACGAAAAAAAATGTAATATTTTACGTGTAGTGAGAAATATAACATAGACCCAAATAAAACAGCTGAAAATATAAGAAAAGTATAATTGGGAATTGGGTAGCAGAAGACAATGCAAGAAAAAATTTGCGTTAATTAACATTATACAATCATAAGACTGCTGAGAAGATTCCACTGCATAAAATCCACTAGAAGTGGGTAGGGTCTACAAGTTATTCCGAACATTTTGTGAGTTTAAAGTATAAATGCAAACGTAAACAAGTAACAATAGCCTCTTTGTCAAAACGTACACAAAACATAATTACGGAAATTGGAATGGAGCAACGCAAAGTATTTACTTGTTCCCCACACAAATCCGTAATTTTCCACAGTGAACTAAAAAGCCCCCTCAACTCTGTCACCCATGTACTGGAACCCTCCACTTCATTTAATAATCCTATTCAATATGGCGCGTGCACCTCTCTCAAACCGCCAGCCTAATGAACACAGCGCCGTTATTGTTTCTTGCTTTGTGTGTTGACGCCCTCGTTAAGTTATTGCTGTTGGTCCGCTACGAAGAGCTTCATCTGTTCCGAAGCGCGGTTCACACAAGGACGGGGTACGTAAGGCATCTACACACAGGCAGAAAATTAGACAAAAAACGGAATTAGAGTGACGTAAATCTAGTATGATGAAGATAATTATGATGACGACGACGATTATGATGATCGAAGAGACAACAGTAAAAAAAAGAAGATATTAAACCACTTAGAGATTATTTCGCTCAATACGCGTCCAGGATTCCGTTTTTCTTTGATACGATGCCGCGCCACTGGGTAATCGGTGCTGACGTTTCGATAGAATATGGCGCCTTAATCTTCAAGGGGCGGGAAGTCTGAAGAGAATATTTTTCACACGTATCATTTCTTCTTGCCGGTCCCAGTGGCCGCGCGGTCTAAGGCGTAGGTCTAAGGCCGCTCGTCGCTCGCCGCTCGCCTGCTGAGACCGTGGGTTCGAATCCCACCGGGGGCATGGAAGTTTGTCTGTTGTGAGTGTCGTGTGCTGTCAGGTAGAAATCTCTGCGACGGGCTGATCACTCGTCCAAAGGAGTCGTGCCGACTGTGATCCGTCATTGTGTGTGATCTAGAAACCTCAAGAATGAGGAGGCCATGGACCGGGTTGGGCCGCAGCTCCACAGGAAAAAAAATCATTTCCTCTTAGGTCTACAGGTCCGTACAACAGAAAAATTGATTCCTGTTCTTTTCTTGTTAGGTCTACAGGTCCGTACAACAGAAAAATTGATTCCTGTTCTTTTCTTGTTAGGTCTACAGGTCCGTACAACAGACAAATTGATTTCTGTTCTTTTCTTCTTGATTAGGAATAAAAAGTAACGATAATAATACAGTAGTCAAGCCGAGCGGTAAGTTTGGGCGAGCCTACTGTGGCCGTTGTGAGGCCCATCCTGGAATTCCCACGGGGACAGGGAATAAACGGTAGCGATAGCCAACTCGGAGGCTTCACGATTATCTAGGTATTTCGAGGGCTAAATGAAACCTTTGGATTCAGTGAGTGACGAACCGCGTAACAAACTTAACAGTGAATTCTATTGTCTACTATATAAACATTAATATACATATAAGTTATACAAGTCCGAAGTGGGTTTCGTAAGTTCCTTAGTTACGCTGGATAATCTGTTATAAAATTATAGCTCAATTAATCGTCAGGCCACTGTTCAATCCCAATCAGTAATCGTACAATTTAGAAAAGTATTCATTTTCCGAAAGTGACTCGCTAAAACAAACAATTTAACAATCGGTCAGTCCAGCTTACCTCCTGTTATCAGCCAGAGTATGAAGCAGCCCAACATCTCAACCGATAATATCTTACAAAGTATAACTCTACTGCAGGCAGCAGAGTAATGTCGTG
>Ga0123353_10013159_pt1 | contig 11832 bp, 11 predicted proteins | sample TergutLab28metaG_3_FD_92763 | JGI IMG/M metagenome (GOLD analysis project Ga0123353, IMG submission 92763) | Labiotermes labralis P3 segment gut microbial communities from Petit-Saut dam, French Guiana - Lab288 P3 | ecosystem: Host-associated > Arthropoda: Insects > Digestive system > Gut ... | reverse complement strand
TTCCCGCCTGACTTCGTTAAAAGACCTTGAAATACTTCTAGTATTACTGCGGCCTTTTGCCTAGTCAGCCGAAAAAATCCACCGCAATCTTTACACGGTTATTTCGGAATCGCACTACTAGTGAGGGCCGCTTTGATCTACGTCCGTAATGGTATGGTGGAGAAAGTTACCATTCTTTAAATAAAATTCGCATTCACACCAGTTTTTATTGGGGATATTGATAAAAAATTTGTCAATTGTCTAAATTTTTGTGGTGACAATGCGCTCGGTCTAATGCGGAAGGGCGGGACAAAGGCAAAAAAAATAGTCTTGAAATACTGCCGGGATTGTGATTTAATGGTTGCGCTGCGGCGAGGCCGCACCTTTTCTCACAAGCGGAGGCACGGAAACGCCCCGCACGAGACACCAAAACGGAGGCTTAGCTCAGCTGGTTAGAGCGCTCGCCTCACACGCGAGAGGTCCGCGGTTCGAGCCCGCGAGTCTCCACCACCCAGAGGCCTTGGAAACCCTGTGTTTCCAAGGCCTTGCGCTGTGTCTGGGCAATTGCGCCGGATGTGACGATTTCCCTTGTTTTCCCGCCATTTACCTCCAAAAACCGCCTTTTCCCGGTACATTTGCAACATATTTGCAACATGGTTTTTGAGTCCGAAAGCATTGGTGCGAGCGGCATAGCGGGTAGTGCAGCAGGTACATTTGCATCATGGACTGCATTTTCCCAATAATTACCAACAAGTGTCAACCGTCCTCGTTGTAGGGGCGACTTGCCAGCCTGCGCAAAAACAACCTGTCTGCCGGTAAATCGAAAACGTGTTGTAGGGGCGACTAGCAGTCGCCCGCCGTTCCCACGTCCCAACTCCCGTCCTCGTAGCACCGTCATCGCGAGCTCACGAAGCGATCCAGTCCTTTCGCTTGTCCATCGCCCTCGTACTCGTAGCCTACACCGCTTCCTTCTCATCCTCCAACCCTACCTCACGCATCAAACGAACAACCCTATCCCCCGTAATCCTCGGCGTGTACGTTTCGGCGACAGTATCGCTGTAATAACTATTTATCGTGCGCATGGCCTTTTGACAAGGAAAAAACCTAAATCCTCTTTTCTCTAGAAAGCAGGTTCAGATACTCTATGACTGACTGTTTGGATACTCGAATCTGGCGTCCGATTCGGACACTTGGAATACTCCCAGACCGAACCAGCTCATATGCAGTGTTGCGCCCGATCTTCAGCATTTTTGCCAGCTCCCATACTGAAATGACGTCGGCATACTCACTAAACAATGAGCTCACCGCCTTTCTTCCTGACAGACACAAGATACTTCTTCGTGACATCAGCGCGTTCATGCCCCATCCAGAGCGACACCTGCTTGCATGCCTGGAAATCAGAATAACCTTTATTTCGCAGCGCCACATACTGACCGCATGCATAGTTGTACCTTAGCCCATGAAATGCCAAATTAAGGGCTGAGCCTACATCTCGCGCTTTTTCCCGATGACGATAGATGAAGCTTTCAAGGCGATCTATCGCTTGGAAGCGGTTGAGTAATATACGCCGCATATGCTTTGTATTTAAAGCTGAGGTCGTTAGCCTCGCGGCAAGCGCGAAACCGGATAATCCCGGCGCGGCGTAGGCCGCATGCGCTGTTTGACTACCCCAAGCGGAGAGCATATCGATTGGTGCATGGATTACCGGCGCCGCCTGAGCCGCCAGTTCGAACAACACCGCCACGTGCGTTCTGCGAAAGTATGACTGCGCCATCCCCGCCCCTTTCGCTACTGAGCGGGTGGTTTTTATGATTGCGTGCTAATCCTGACATGTTTTGTTTCCTCCTTTTCGTGCTCCCGTACTGGCTTGGCGAGCCAGCACTTGCGCTATGCGCCGGGAGTATTGTTATGATTTCTACTATCTGAGTAAGAGCCTGAACGCGAAAAAGCCGCAAACTGGCCGGAGAAGTTGTTATGCGGCAAAAAGCATAGTTGCGATATTTAATGAAGAGCCGTCGAGAGTGTGTTTTGTGCACAGAGCGCAGGATCAATCTGGGTTTGGGGAGAGTGCATTTATGTGTTTACACCAGATCGATGTGGGTATGGGAGATTCCCTGAAAAAGAAAGATGCCCAAAGGTAAACTAACCGTCGGACACTGCGACACACTGATAAACTGTAATCTCTTGACGAGAATCGCTGAAACTAATATTGTCACTATATCAGAGCGACAGCGCTTTGTCAATAGTATTCGCAACAAATTCTCAATATATATGCCACATTACCCGCAACACCACTATATCTTGCGCTTTCGCACTATATAGATACGGGAAAATTGCTGAATAAAATACGTATTTCGGAGCAGAATACGCATTTCGCACGGAATACGTTTTTTGGCCCACGTTATTTGAGAAGGAAAAACTCAACAAGATCGTACATAAGATGCAAGTATGGTTTTAATTGAAAGCTGACAGTAATTTTGATATAATCATGACAAACACAGATTGCTCCACCACATCAAGCGTTGGAAACCCGCGTGTCCAAACTGCTCAACCCGATAATCACCGAATCGAGCGAGGAGACGCAGGAAGTCCTTTGTAAAAGTCAAGCAGAATTTTCGCGATGGTAAAAACACCTTACCACGCACAGTCCTTGAAGGCTCAATCGCCCCCGACGCTCCGCGAGGTTACGTCACCCGCCCGCAACGCGTCACTGTGTCGGGATTTGACCGAAATGGCAATCCAATCACCGTTGGCGGCTCTGGATTCCTCGCGGCTACGTTCTGCCACGAGATCGACCACCTGGACGGAATCCTGTTTACAGACAAGGTTACAAAGCTGGAGGTCTGAGAATGCCTGACGCACCGAGGAAAATACTTGTTGACGCTGATGCCTGCCCGGTCAAGCAAATCATCGTCCGCCTGGCGAAGCAGCGCGGTATTCCCGTGACCATGCTGATCGACACATCACATGAGTTAAGCGATGGGTACAGCACGGTCATTACGGTGGACAAGCAGACCGACAGCGTTGATTTCGCGCTCATGGGTCTGTTGGCAAGCTCCGATATTGTGGTCACGCAGGACTTTGGTCTCGCCGCGATGGTACTCGGTAAGGGCGCGAGGGCAGTTAATCAAAACGGGCTTGTGTTCACAAACGATAACATAGACAAGCTCCTGTTGGAGCGGCACATCGGCGCAAAAGTCCGCAGGGGTGGCGGTCGGACAAAAGGTCCCTCCAAGCGCACAAAAGAGGATGATGAACGTTTTGAGGCTGCGCTTACAGGGTTGCTGGATTCACAATAGAGTGATTGCTACGCCTCTGGCGCAAATTGTGCTGGTTACATGTTCAGGAGCAGCTCCCTGCTGCACAGTGTTAACAACACAGCGTTTATAAACGTTGTAAACTACTTTTCGAAATAGTATAATAAAAGTAATGACGGCACAGCTAGAAAGGGCATGCAAAATGGGGATTAACCCAATTGAGATAAGTGGGAACTGGGATAAGGGATATGTGCTCGACCAGCACGTTCTAAAGAGCGTACCAATTGGAGAAAATGTTTACGGGCGAATGGAATTCGACACCATTCGAACTGAGTTGGGCGAGCTATTGTTTTTGTTTAAATATAGGAACAAAGCTGATTGTCTCGAAAAGATAGTCGAGCTGATAAAACCGTTTCTTGATGCCTGGGAAGACTTGAATGAAGTAGATATTGTTCTGCCGGTTCCACCAACAAAGCCGAGGGCTTACCAGCCAGCAACTGAGATCGCGCGATCCATCGCTGAACACCTCGGAGTTAGTTTTATTGACCAAATCTTGGAGAAAACAAGCTCTGAACAAGCAAAAGACGCACCAGGAACGGCGGAAACTGTGAAGGCAAGCATCAAAGCAACGGAAAAAGCAACGAGGGAGCACACGATATTGCTTGTAGACGACCTGTATGGAACGGGAAACACAATGCGCGACAGCGTGACAGCGCTGAAAGACGATCCGAAGCTCACAAAGATTTTTGTGCTGGCAATGACAAAGAAAAAGGGTGCGGCTATATGAAAGTTTTTATCGCAGGGCCACGGGTAATTTCTGTTCTTGATACACCTGTGGTGGAAAGGCTAAATAATATATACACAAAAAATTACACCGTATTAGTAGGCGATGCAGGCGGTGTTGACAGCGCTGTGCAAAAATACTTTAGTGACCTGGGTTATGGGAATGTTGTCGTTTTCGCAAGCGAGGGCAAGGCGAGAAACAACATTGGCAGATGGGAAGTGCGCGGGATTGACGTTCCAGCCCGATCAAAAGGTTTTAGCTATTACACGGCAAAAGATAAGGCTATGGCGGAACATACTGACTATGGATTCATGATATGGAATGGTGAAAGCAAAGGAACGCTCAACAATATAATCAATTTAGTAAATCTGGGAAAGAGTTCCATAGTTTATCTAACAATAATGAAAACTTTCTACAGCATTGAAGACATAGATAGCCTACAAGAGCTGCTTGCGTTATGTGGACAGAGTACGAGATTGCTTTTCGAACGATTGAGCAAATCGTTGTCTATGCCAAGTGTTCATAAGCAAATATCACTGTTCTAAATGGGGATTCATACAGCAAAATACATGCGCGTGGTTTCCATTTAGTGTCATTTAGTGTTGGTCCGTTTAGTCCAGTATCGTATCATTTGCAACATGAGTGCTGAAAATGACTGCGGTCGTAAAGGTTGCGCTACGAGCAACGCCGCCTCACACGCGAGAGGTCCGCGGTTCGAGCCCGCGAGTCTCCACCAGTCGTCGCGAACTATATTGGCGCGCGCCGGTATAGTTCGCGGCGACATTATTTTTTTGTCAGTTCAATAAACCTTTGCAGCATGGCCGCGGCTTGCGCCCTTGTTGCGTTGTCTTTTGGGCTGATTATGGTTTGCCCTGCGGCGTTTTTGCCTGTGCCGCCAATAATGCCGAGTTTGTTCAGGTCCTGGATAGCGTCCATTGCATAACCGGATACGGCAGCCCCATCAGCAAACGTTATCCACTGATCGGATGTGGGCAAGGCTATCTTCTTGTAACTCATGTATCGGGAGAGAATGACAGCCAGATCCTGCCGCGTTATTGCCGTATTTGGGGCGAACTTGCCGCCGCCTGTCCCGGCCACGATGTCATTGCCTGCCGCCCAATTGACCGCGTCTGAAAACCACATTCCCGGCGCCACGTCACCAAATGAGTTGGGCGAACCGCCGAAAGCGGGGGTTCCTTCCAAACGGTACAGTATCGTAACGATCATACCGCGGGTAGTGGTGACATTCGGGCTGAACAGCATGGGGTTCGAGCTTGTTCCGCCCATTAACCCGCGGGTGTAGGCGAACATCACATTGCTGTAGAACCAGTCGGTCTCCTTTATGTCCGTAAAGGGATTATTGCTTATGCCGACACCCGGAAACGCCGACGCCGGTACCGGCGCCGGTGTCGGCAGTGGCAGTGCCGGCTGCGGTTGCGGCTGCGATAAACCCCAGTTCCCGCCCGGATTATTTCCGTTGCTGTTTCCGCTATTCCCGTCGTTGCCGCCGGTTTGGAGCGGCTGCTCTGTCCCGTCTTCCGATACCTCGGCAGTGGGCTTACCCAGGCTGTCCAGGACATAGAGGCGTGTCTGGGAAAAAGAGTTATCTCCGATCATTTCGCTGCTCATCTGCTTCCCCCGGAACAGCGCGACGTTAGAGAACTCTTTTTGCGCAACGACTTCCCCTGTGGCGGAATCAATCTCATAGACCAGATAATCCAATGTGCCATTGCCGGTCCCGGATATTTTGAAGGTGTAAGTATCGTCAAAAGGCATATAGACATACTTTTCATCACCATTTAGCCAAATGAACACGTCGACGAACTCGGGGATATTGTCGATGACCCTGCCAACCAAATCGCCGCTCTTGTTGTAGACGAAGACATCGACCGGGCACTTGAAAGCGGCTATCCTTATTTTATACCTATATAACTCGCCTGCGTCTCCCCGCGACAGCAGATAGGACATATAGGTAGTCGTATCGTGCGCTGTCAGGAATTTAGTAATTTCCTGACCGGGGATCTCCCAATAGAAGATAGAGCGCCTTTCCATAATTTCCGCAAGGCTTCTGCCGCCGGTCAAATAATAGAACCTCTGGTCTATCATGCCATTGCGCCACCAGGCAATGTCCTCTCCTATGCGATGGCGCGCCAAAGCGGAGGATAAGTACGGCACACCGTCATCCCTGTTGACGACATTGAAAACGCCTCCTCTATCAAGTTTTGCATAGACCGTTAGCGGCGAGGCAAATGTATAGACAAAAGTATTCGATGCGGCAGCATAGTCCGACAGCTTGATAGACAGCAGATTTGCTACCGCGCCGCCAAGGCTATGGCCTGTCAACAGGAATTTGATGTTGTCAGAAACAAGGTCGATCCCATATTTAACCGCATACTTTTCAATGTTTTCCTTAACTACTTGCGCGCTGCTTGCGAACCCCAACGGGTTCACATCGACGACGAAATCCATGAAACCTGTTGTTCCACGAGCGATTGCAGCGATCAATGTGTACTCGCTGTTTCCATACTTCAGCTTAGCGCTTGCGATCGTATGCGCAGCATAGGGAGTATTGCTGTAATCATAATGCTCTATTCTTTCAAAATTCAGTTTGTCCAATACCATTTCCGCCTGGGACTCGCTGATTTCAACGGCGCCCGACAGCGCCAACGCGGGGATGGCAATACTGTTATCATAACCGAAAGAGCTCTTATTAAACAAATTCCAGCCCCAGTCGATTTCCATTGAAATATTCTTTTTGCCTTCGTCCGCAAGGCCTGCGTGAAAAACTATGGACACCCTCCGGATCGTATTGGGGTCCGCCGGCGGCAACCGAATGATCGTAACGAGATACACTAACTTGCCGAATCCCGGCGCAGTCAGTTCGATAAACGCGTTATTCTCTCCGACTCGAAGCGGAAGCTGTTTGTTGGCAAGCTCCACATACTCCAGCTTGTCGTTATAGTGATGCAGGGTCCAGCTTGCATCCTCAATAGTCGGCTCAATATCGATAAGTTGCGACGTTACCGAATTATTAACGAGCGCAGTTATCGTCCCGTCAATACCGCCCGGTTGCGGCAGATTTGAAAGACGCGCCCAATTAGGGGCGGAGACTCTTCTGATCCTCAACGCTCCGTCGTCGACTATCTCTTCCGCCTGCCAACGAAATATCGGATAACCGCCGCCTGCGGGAATCATCCAGGTGGTTTCAAAATCAAAACCGATATCCTCCCACGTCGATTGTATGTAGAACTCCTCATTAGGCAGGAGCCTTGAGGCGTCATTATTGGGACTGCCGGGAATATCATTGCGTGCAAGGTTGTTGCTGCCGCCAGTGCCACCAACAATGGCGACCAGACCTCCCGTGTTCAGGACGGCGCTGTCCGACACATGAAAACTGTCTGCGCCGGAATACCCTACTATGCCCGCCGCCAGAAAATCAGAATCAATATTTCCTGCGCTATAGCAATTCTTTACTTCTGTCGCCCGGCCTCCATAACCGCAGATGCCGCCTGCTCCGGAACTATAGCCCGAGTTGGAATACACATTGGCAGTTAAGTCCGCAGAGCTATAACAGTTTTCTATCAGCGCTGAACTCGCTTCCCCACAAATGCCGCCGACACGGCTGATCATGGCGCTGGCGGTGACTTTGCCGGTATTGAAAGACTGGCTGATATGCACCGAACCGCCATAACGCCCTGCTTGTCCGACTAGTCCGCCGGCCCAGGCGTCTCCAAATCGAGCGTTCGCCGCTACAGCAGATATATTGCCTGTATTGTAGCAGCGGACAACCGACGCTACAGATTCTCCGCTTATTCCTCCTGCTGCCGCAAAGGCGCCTGAACCGTCGCCACGCGCGGAAATGTTGCCGCTGTTGTAGCAATCAATAAAATCGACGACGGAATATGTGTCCCTGCCGCAGATACCGCCTGCCGTGCTTGCAATACCGGCAACAGTTACAAAGGACGTCGCGCTGATGCTGCCTGTGTTGTAGCAGTCGACGACTCTGCTTTCCCCGAGCCCTTCACCGAACAGCCCGCCAATGGATGCGCTCCATCTTGATAGGGAAGACTGAACGGCCCCGGTATTATAGCAGTTAATGATATTCGCGTTGCTGATCGCTCCGGCAACGCTCCCCGCCGAGTGGCTCTGGTGGCTGCCGATGTCCGCAGCAAGGATACTGATGGAAGTGTTTTCAAAACCAAGGTTCTTTACTGTGCCTCCGCTGACGATGGCAAAAAGACCGTTTTGGGAGTACCGGTATCCGGATATCCTTAAGTTGGTGATTTTATGGCCTTGGCCATCAAGCACTCCGCTAAAGTAACTTGAGAGGCTCGATCCGGTATACCCTAATGGCGCCCATTCCGCTCCCGATAAATCAATATCAGAAGTCAAGTGGTATTTGCCGCTCATATCGTTGATAATGGCTTCCAACCCGACCCTGCTGGATATTGGCTTTGAGTCCGCGGCAGGCGGATAGATCGGCGCAAGGAGCTTTCCCTCCGGGCCGAAGCCTGCCGCGCCTTGCACAGGAAACATAGCAAATGGGATAAAGCCCAACACCAGCACAATGGCGAGCGTGAGCCCGACAAACCTTTTAATTAACATTTCCATTTCCTCCCTTATGCTTGGCAATCCCATAAATAAGTGCGCTATAACCCAAGAATAAACTTGACCCAAAAGCGGCGGATCGTGTTGCGATCATGATAGATATTAGCTGCGAATTCGCGGGTATAGTCCACCACGGAAGCGCGCTCTTTCTCCGACAGGCGATGCTGGCTGAAACGGGCCTTGTTCGCAAGGTCTTCTATTTCGTGCCAAACAGTTTGCCATGTCTTCAGCCGCGCCAGGCGCGAGAGATATCGCCAGGCAAAAATAACCGACGCGTTCGCGTCCTCCATCGCGAACCGGGTTTTCCTTCTGACAAGTATGATTATCCGGCGTGCAATAAGCGCCACCAGACACGCAGCGGCAAAAGCGCCGACAATAAGCCATGTGTGGTTAGTCCGGATACCGCCTTGCTCCGGCTCCGCTTCGCCGGAGTCCCATTCGGCGCCTTGTCCGTACGGGTCGTAATCCGGATCCGGCTCGATACCGGTCTGCACGTCTTCGTTCGAATCGGGCCCGCCGCCTATCTGGATGCCGGGCCTCCCGTCGGCAAATCCTACACCATCGCCGGGCGGCGTCACTTCCAGAGGGAGCCAGCCGATGCCTTCGTAAAACACTTCGACCCAGGAATGAGCGTTTCCGTCAGTTACGACAACAGTCTGGCCGACCTCGCTCTGCCCGACGGGGACGACAAACCCGCTGGTGAACCGGGCGGGGACGTCCAGCGCGCGAAGCATAAGCGTGGCCGCGGTAGCGTAGTGGATGCAGTATCCCTGACGGGAGACTCTGAGAAAATAAAGGGCGAAATCTTCATCGTCCGGGACGATGAGGGGCGTCAGCGAGTACTGCCCGAACGTGGAAAAGAATATGGAAACCTGGTCGGCGACCGACGCGCGGCCGGCGGACGGGTCGATGCCGGCGGCTATGGCGATCTGTTGCAGCCCGTCGGCTGTGGAGTCCTCGATTTGCAAGTAAGTGTCTTTGCTATGCACAAGCCTGGAGTAGGCGGATAAATCGATTTCGGCGGTTATGCTCTGGGGTAAATTCGAATACAAATCCAACAGATTTCCTTTGACGTAGAAAAAGTCGACATAACCCGGTCCGGACATACCGGATATCTCGTTTGCGGGAAAACTATAATACGGCAGGTAGTCAATCCTGGTGGTGGCGTCGCCGGTCTTTTCGATAGTCATAAAGGTCCTTCTGGACGAAGAATCACCCATGAGCTCGCTGTTAAGGATCGCTATATAGGCAGGAATCATCCTGGCGTACGCGTCTTCCCTCAGCCGGATATCGCCTTCGTTGACAGTCCACGATCTCCCGTTGAAGTGAAGCATGGCAAAGGCCCTCAAGTAGTAAGTCCCCGCCCCGTCGGCGGTTATCTCCAGGAGGCTCTCGTTCATGATCTCGCGCGTTCCCGCTGCGGATATCCCGACATTGTAGGTTTCAAAGCGCCATATGTTTTCGTACACGGTGGGCCACCCGTGGCCGGTTTTGACCCTTGCAATGCCTGTCCGCGCGGCATAATTCCTTATTTGGTAGTCGAGGTTCCTGACGAAACTATCGCGGCTGTAGTCCTGAGGCGGCGCAAACATATAAGTAAGGCCCATAAGGAGCAAAACTACAGCCAACGAGGGGAAAATCGCTACAGCCCGTCTATGGTAATCATCCGGGAACAGGGCGCTGCTGAAGAGCATCGTGAAATAGACGCCGACTAGGCCAACGAGGTATATAGTGTCTGATTTATTAAAAACGACGACGAATGACAGAAATACGATAGGCGCCGTGAACAGGACTGTCAGGAGAGTGCTGCGGCGAAGGCATATCGCGGCGGCAAGAAGCAATGACAGTACAAGTCCGGCGGTCGCGAAAAAAAAGGTCTGAGCATATGGGGTCGCTTCCGCACCGGGGTACAGGACCGTCACATAAAGCCACTTGCCGAATTCGTGGGTGATAAAGAACAACACCCACTTGGCGCCTTCGATTATCTCCTGCTGCCGTAAGAGGACAAGCGCCAGGACCGGCGCCAACAGGACAAGGATCCCCTTGAGCCTCCAAAAAGAGGCAAGCAGCGAAACCGAGAGAGCGGTCGCCGCCCAGAAGAGCAAGAGGGTAGTCATATCCACCGTGAACCAGAACGCGCTTATGACCGCGCCCATCGAACAAGTGACAGCCGCGAAAATCAGGGCGGTATTTCCAAATATTGCCAAAGCGCGTTTCATATCAATGTCTCCTGATAATAATTAGACCACTATACGCTTGCGTCGACTTTGAAGACCCAGGCAAAACGAACGGGCACTGCGGGGATGGGGATAGCATCCGCCCTGCCGCCAAGCAAAAGGTACAAATAGTCATAAAGATCCTCGATCCTGGTAATATCCGCGATCGGGCCGCCTTCGCCCAACTTGACGAAGTGCGGCAACTCCCATTTGAGCAAAAAGTCGGATACCCACCGCAGGCGGCCGAGAATCAGGTCGCGCTCCCGCGCCCCGTTCCACCGCGCAGCGTGAAGCAGCCGGCTGTGCGCCTGGGGAATCAGAGGCTCCCGGATAATGAGCGAATCGAACTTCGCCGAGACCTTCCAGTGCACTGTTCTCATGTGGTCGCCGTTGCGGTACGGACGCAAATCGCACTCATCGGCAAACCCGCCGCCCGGCTTGGGACGCAAAATAACTCCGCGCGGAAGCGTAACGGTATGCGGTGGTTTTACCGGAGGCGGCAGGACAAGCGAGCCGGTCCTGCAATCCACGTCGGCGGGAAGGCAAAACAGCCCGATCAGGCTTACTATCCAGATGCGTTTTGACGTGAATATGGTGACGCCGCTGCGTGACGTGTCGATCGTCACATCAAACCGGCTTTTGTGCTCTGCGCCCAATACAAACCGGCGACGAACAGAAAAATCGTCGCTTGTCACTTTCAACCAAGCCTTTATGCATCTCACCGGGAACTTATTCTTGCTGACTGTCTCTATTACAAGCGTTCCCCCGCCGTGCTTCTCTATAACCCTGGGCGCCTTGAGCGCTATCTTTCTTGAAAGCATTCCCGGCAGGCTGATAAGGAAATCAAATGGCGCGAGCAGCAATAGCAAAACGAAGAGATACCATGAAAACCAGAAAGGGTAAAGTATATAAAAGAGCGCTGACCCGACAAGCGAAAAAGCATATATCAATCTACACATCAGCATGATCTGAAGCCCTCTAGCTTATC
>Ga0123353_10013158_pt1 | contig 11832 bp, 8 predicted proteins | sample TergutLab28metaG_3_FD_92763 | JGI IMG/M metagenome (GOLD analysis project Ga0123353, IMG submission 92763) | Labiotermes labralis P3 segment gut microbial communities from Petit-Saut dam, French Guiana - Lab288 P3 | ecosystem: Host-associated > Arthropoda: Insects > Digestive system > Gut ... | reverse complement strand
CATTTCTAAAAACTTCCTGTCTCCAACTTCAGAATTATTGTGAAACACCAGTCATAAACATTCTGGGGATTCTTGTAATTTTCTGTGAATATTACATGAATGCAGGAGTAATGAAATCATGGGAACCTCATGAACGCTTACCACCCTGCACTCTGCGAACTCTGTTCTCCCGGTTTTTGGATATCACAACGCCACCAACTCCCAATCTGCTGCAACATTTTGCATCTCTTGCCACTGACCCAGAAGACCAACGACGGCTTACACTGCTAGCAACGGTAAGTAATATATCATAGCAGTAATAATATTACTTGCAGTGCCAGCTGGTGACCTACTGAAGAGACAGAGCCAGAACAGAATAAAATGTACTCTGAACTCCTCCAAAGCTTATATTTAATAAGAGAGGGGAAATTTTATTAATATTTTTGTTGTTACATTTGTATTTTAAGAACTTTCTATTTTTGTTACAAGCAACACTATTTTAGCAAATTTGAGCCCAGTTTGTGTTGACAAGTTTGTCCTTAACAAAAGAGGTGTTCCCCACTTCGTAACCTTCTGCTGTATATCTTACATAATTTCTGCCAAATACAACCCCTCCTTGGATGTAAGAGACTTGACAGCTCCATAAAACCAATAAATTATTCTTTTTGCTCACTTGTTGGTTTATTTCTATGCTATTCAGGTGCACTGAACATAATTTATTAGTGTGTTGGTTTTATTCAATCATCTTATGTGAAAATGGGGTTTCTAAAAGTCTTAAGAGCTGTGTTTATATTACTTGTTACAATAAATATAAAATTTTAACATGTCTTTCCTCATACTGTGGAGGAGGAAGAATACTGCACATTCTGGCAAGTGTGGCAGATGCAAGCATAATGACGGTAATATAAAGGGCTCAGCTGGCAACAGCAAGTGGCAGCAGAAGGGATTGTAATGTGGAAGGAAAGGTTATTTCCCTTGATCACCATAATTTGGTGGATGTAACTTCAATAAAAAGCTGTACTGAAGCTAGGATTTTTTAGACATATCTCTTCATGAATTTATTGCACTCATTGTAACCTAAGTAACATCTCTGTAGATTAAAAAAAATATGCCATATAAAATGTAAACAAATTAAATTCCATCAAACTATTTTCTATGCCATTCTAGATTACAAACAAGGTAGAAACCAACAAACTACTTGTTGGTATACATGGATTCTTTAAAGTTTGGTCAGTCTGCCTCTCCAGCTCTTATTGTTTGGCTATGTCAACTTCTGTAAAAGAAACATAATTCAGAATAACAACATAGAAAATCTGCATGGGAGTCAAGTAGATCAGGCTTGAAAGCACTAATGATGATGATGACATAAAGTTGTGTTCCAAGTGCACAACTATTTCATGTACAGTTACTATCAAGAAAGAACTTATGATGGATAGATTCTTTGGTTATTTAATAATTCTTTTTCAAATACATAAATTGTGTTGTGTTAAATGTTAGCATCACTTTGATTCATGAAGTGGAAAGTATTTGACGAAATGGCTGTGGTCTTTTCAGTGTGTTATTCCATAACATATCTGATGGGCCTGAAGAAAGTCACAAAGCCCTGTGTCCAAATAAACTGCACATGAACTGAAAATCAAGCCTATTACCATGACTAAGGGAATTCATATGCAACATTCCTGATATTTCTTGTTGCCTTGTAACATGCTGAAGGATTTACCAGAGTCATGAGAGCTAGGATTTGTGCATCAATATTGTAGTCTTTGGCATGGTACAGTTAGATTTTGAAATAATGTATATTAGCTTACAACTTAATTGTGTAAACTGTCACAATTTGTAACACTCCAGTCTGCATTCTGTTACAGTGGATAACACTTCACAACTTATCTAGTCTGAAATAAGTATCGGAACAAAGTTTAATGAAGCAGATGGAAGAAGAATTATTTATGTTGGTAAATTTATTTCATTGCAAGTCAGGGAACATCAGTCTGTGGAAAGCGGTTGCAGAGAACACTCTTTATGAATTTATGGCTTTTAATTTCTTAAATCTTAAAAATGTTAAATAACATTCCCACACTCTTCTGTTCTGTCAAAAAGCTTGGAAGTGCATGTATTGTTTCAGCATTTACTGAGAGCTGTTCCTGCTACTGTTACAGCCATGGTAGGGTTAGAAAATCAGAAGTTGTGCAGAATTTAATGTATAGATATTTTTGTCTCAGTAAGAGAACATTACAACAGGGTGTAACTGTAAATTGGTCAATATTTGTCTTAATTTGTTCATGTCTAAGGACATTATTTTCCACAAGTTACACAGAAACAAAGAGTCTGAATTCAACAGTACATTCCTTTAACAACTGAGTAATATTTGTGGTCACTGTTGTTGTAAGGAATCAGCAGCGTATGAGGACTGGCGTCACTGGAGAATTCCGCATCTTCTTGAAGTTCTGGAAGAGTTTCCATCCGTCCGCCCCTCAGCAGCCCTACTTGCTGCACAACTAACTCCACTGCAGCCCCGTTTCTACAGCATCTCCTCATCTCCCATTGTTCAGAGTGGTCAGATACACATCACAGTCGCAGTTGTGTCATACAGGACACAAGGTGAGCATGGAGAAGTCGCCTACCCCATAATTGTCTTCTACTGTAGATATCACATCAACTGTAGTATATGTTGACTTCAGTCTGTTAATAGCCATAGATTCAAAGCATACAGACACTTGCCATTTATTGTGCGATGAGTAAGTTCCTGACTTACACAAAACATATATATATATATACTGCATTCATGCTTTGCAAATGAACCTTAAATTATTGTTATTAAATGATGATTTCTGTAGTGTAGGTGGATTCCTGAAACATTATAGTGTATAAGTTAATTATTTTTTGTTAGGCTTTGTGTAATAGATATTGTTATTCTTATGTTTGGTTATTATTTAGTGACTATTATATTTATTGTGGATGTCACCTTAACATTTTATCTACTAACTCTGTTAATGTAGGTTCTAACATGCTATCATCTCACAAAGTCATGAAATTCAAAGGGGCATCATTCCCACGATACTTATTTTTTTGCAAAGAAGTGAAATGACTTATTTTATGCAGATGGAGAAGGACCTGTGCATTTTGGTGTGTGCTCCAACTACCTTCGAGATGCAAATGAAGGAGATGACATCCATTTGTTTGTTAGGAGGTGAGTGTACATAGGCTTTTAGTGATATACCACACTGAGTGTTAGTGTCCCATGGATTTCCTTGTGCAAGTTACTGACATTAGTTTAAGATATATTGCCTCTGAAGGCCTAAATATCATAATTGTTATCTGTCCCCTGTAAAAGGATGTATTTTTTTTAAATGTATTTTTGCCATGCTGAATGCAAAGTAAGGGCCAAAATTGTCAACATTCTGGCTTTGTATTTGTGAGATACAGGGTTTCATCTTGATTTGGAGGCTGGCTAACCTGATCTAAGATCTTCGTAGTTTTTTAATCCTTCCAGGCAAATTGTTGGGTACTGTGCCAGTTCATAGACAACAGTGACTTCCTTCCATGTTCTTTCCAATTCACCAATCACAGTTATCCTGAGATTCAACAATTTGTAACTTGTTCAAATGAGAAATTGGCATCTAAGTGACCAAGAAACATATAACACTTTAAACACTGTGTACTACAAATAATGATGATGAAAACAATGATGACAATGAAAAGATGATGATGACAACAACAGCAACAACAACGTCAACGATGACGATAGTGATGACAATGATACTAGTATTTCACAGACATGTGCTTTGCATACAACCAGCCCAGAATGTATTGTCTCTTCCCCTAAGGATATTCAATTGTTCAAATGATGGACTTGTTTTACAGTGCCCCAAGTTTCTATCTGCCAACTGATGTAAGTCGACCAGTGATTATGGTGGGACCAGGAACAGGTATAGCACCATTCAGGGGCTTTTGGCAGCATCGTATGGCCCAGCTTCATGCAGCCACTGGTAATATTACAGTTCCAGGGGTGTTGATAAGTCCTTAGCCCGACCAGGAAGGAAACAAGTTAATATTTCTGTCAGAATAGCGTGAATTTCCTTCGGCGTCTTGCCTTGCAGGAAAAGAAACTTGATGACAGCTCTCGTCTCGATTTTGTTGAAATCTCGGGCGTCCCTGACATGCTTACAAGCTTGTTTCCTTCCTGGTTGGGCTAAGGACTTATCAGCACTCCGTTATCATTGTCACTGCCTGGTTTGAAACATTATATCTGCCAATTAAGGTGAATGTTATCTCAGAATGACAAACATCAACTGGAATTAATAATGATAAGTCTTTTATGTTTGTTACAGTTACGCATATCTTTGTACACATAATGTACCATAGTTCTTCCTGGGTGTATGAGTTTCAGACAAAACTAAACTAGATGGGTGAAATATATAAAGGTAACAACACTGAGATAGAAGATTGATGTACTGACACGAATCTCATAGATACACAGTAAATGCATTAGATGGAGGCTGCTGCGTGGTTCACCATGTGAATGAACGTAACATTTCCTCCCTCTAAAAGTGAAGACAGAGATGTGCAGTAGCTGAAGCATTTTATATGTAGGAATTTTTATATTGTGCTGAGTTCCTAAGAGCAAACACTTGTGAATTTCATAGCTAAATTGCATGTTGTACTGTTGTTATACTTTTCTGCAACAATTTCATAACAGGGTACAATGAAATATCTGTTTAAAGCCCAGTGCGGTAACTATTTGTCCTACCTGCTGCAGCTTTATAAAACTCTGGAATTAAGAAACAGCGTATTTTTGTATTTCATATGATTCTTACAATAGACAAAAATTCATTCCCTAAATAGTATTAACTTGTTGTTTGTTTTCTGTATAATTTAGGATCCTGTAATTTTTACATACAATTTGGATGATTGCCAATTATCGAAGAGTTATTTTGGTTAATTCTGAGTGATGACTCATAACAGATCTGTCTACTTTACTATCAATTCATTTTTTTAAATGACATCTATATTTTCTCCTGTATAGGTGGACGAGTGTTTGGCAAAATGTGGCTCTTCTTTGGTTGTCGACAAAATGCCCTGGATTTGTATCGCGAGGAGAAAGCAGCAATGTTGCAAGAAGGGGTTCTGGATAATGTTTACCTTGCTCTGTCCCGAGAGCTGACAATTCCAAAGGTAAAAGAAGTTGCCAACAACAGGGTCCAATTCAGCGTGAGGTGTTAACTCCATAAACCCTGGGTGGTGTGCTTATTGGATATGGAATTTCAATACATGGTTGCATTTATTGTTCATACTGCGGACCCCAATATAAGGCATCAGTAATATTTATACTTGATTGTACAATTATATTCAGTGCAGTGAGTAGGTTACATGCTCGACAGTCCAGGGTTTAATTTCAGGCAGGTGTGAGTGATTTTTCTTTTCTCCAAAACATCCAGACCGGTTATGGGAAACACCAGCCTCCCATTCAGTAGGTACTAGGAGCTCTTTTCCCAGGGTTAAAGTGGCCAAGGCACCAGGCTGACCATTTACCTCCATATAATGCCAAGGTTAAGAATGGGTGGAATTAAACTGCTACGCCCACTTCCTGTCTTCATGTCATAGGCAGGAACAACAAATTACGTTATATTTGTTGGGAAGGGGAGACTGTTTTGAAGTTGAATGTACAGCACATTCTTGCACAGAAAGAAAGTGGTTCACAGTTTAACAGGGTACACTTTTGTTTTGAATTGAATTGAATTGAATTGAATTTATTTGCATTCCATGAATCCAAAACAGGTTAATAGCTTGGATATAGAATGTATGCCAGGAGAAATATTACAACCCACTAGCAGCTGTTACAATGCAACTGATTAAGCTTAGTTTATCATTCTCTGTTTTCATCAAAGTATTCTTCTACAGAGTAGAAAGAGTGAGCATATAAATCATTCTTGAGGGCTGATTTAAATTGTTTGGTGTTATCAACTAAATTTTTTATACTTTGCGTGTGATTGTTGAATACTTTTATGCCACTTGAATAGACTCCATTTTGATGTAGTGATAAACTTGACTAATGTTGGTGAAAATTTTGTCTAGTATTTATGTGACGGACATCAGAATTTAATTTGAATATGTTTTTTGTTGTTAACCACAAATAAGGGATATGTTAGTATATATTGCAACTGAAAAGGTAGAATTCTTTGATTCATAGATATATCTCTACTGCCGCATCTTGTAATAATACTAATTACTTTCTGTTGTATTTTAAAAATGATTGCACTCTGTGAAGAATTCCACCAAAATATTAATCCATAGTACATCATGGAATGAAAAAAGGCATAGCAAAACATCTTCAGTGATTCCTGTGACACAAAGGGCTTAACTGATCTCACTGTGTAACAAGCTAAATTTAATTTGTGTGTGATTTGTTCAACATGATTTTTCCAACTAATTTTTATATCATAAGCTTTAGAAATTAATTTGTTAGCATAACCAATATCCAGATCAATTTGAGGACTGTTTTTAGTCGTAAATTGCATAAAATTGATTTTATAAAAATTCAGTGGGAGTCTATTGGCTTTGAACCATTTACTGAATGATTTGAATTCAATTTTTATATCATTTTTAAAATCTTCAAGATTAGAATTAGTAAACATAATACAAATGATCTGCAAATAAAATTGGATTAGATTTTCAGTTAATAATTTTTGATAAATTATTTATGTAAGAATAAAAAGTGGCAAAATGTGACATATTTATTTACATTATCAATAATGCTCTCTTGTTCTTATCTTAGTACTTGAAGAGAAAATTTGAGGGAAGTATTATAAGCTGCTAAGTGTGATTTTTGCCATGATACCAGGGTAACCATCTGTCTTACACTATATTTCTTCATGGAGAAGGGTTCTCAGTTATTTCAGAAATTTCATACTTTTCACAGAGGCCAGAGATTCATTACTGTGTTTTCAAGTCTCTGTGATTGTAGAGCCGAGTTGAAATTTGATGGTGCATGGTGATGCATGGGAGGGGAAGTGAAGGGGAAAATGGCAAATGGAGTGGGTAGCCAGTACTCTTCACACTACCTCGGAACATGGCATATCCAGCATTACTACTGCTGATGTGCACACCTCGGCTGCCAGTAGTCGACTGAACTGACGCCCCCACCGATTTAAATGTACTCATCCATTTCACCTGGTAGCCTGACTGTCAGACGGCCAGTGCCAAGAGGAAACTAAGCAGGGTCCAGAGGTTGGCCTGCTTAGGGATAACGGGAGCCATGTGCACTACTCCCACCAATGCTGTGGAAGCACTTACCTGCCTCCCCCAGCTGGACTTGGTAGTCCAGAGTGAGGCTAGGTCAGCTGCGCATCGACTCTGGAGTCTGGGATGTTGGTCTTACCTACATCCCAATAGAGGACACAGTAGCATTTTGATGCAGCTTCAGCAGTCAGATCCCAATTTTAATATGGGGGTTGACATTATGAGGCCAGCATACAATTTTGAACCCCGATACGGGTTACCATGTTGATGAGGGAAGATTGGACTAAAGCAACTGGTGCTCCTCCTGTGGTCAAGGAGCTCTCCTGGTTTACAGATGGATCCAAGACGGGGGAGGGGGCTGGGGCTGGAGTCTACAGGCAATTGGTAGGACGAAGGCTCAGTTTCTCCCTAGGTAGATACGCACCAGTCTTCCAGGAGGAAACATATGCTATCTTAGCCTGTGCCTGTGAGATACAATCTCAGAATAGACCGGAGAAATACGTGAGTATTTGCTCCAACAGCCAGGCGGCCTTGAAAGCCCTTAAGGCAGTCAGAACAACGTCCCCTTTGGTTCTTCAGTGCCAAAGGGCGTTGAATGATATCTCTATCCGGCATGGGGTTGGCCTTTTCTGGGTCCCCAGACATGCCGGCATACGGGGTAATGAAATCGCCGATGGGCTCGCAGCACTTCTCTGAGGTTTCTCGGGCCCAAGCCGGCCCTGGGGGTCTCTAGGCGAGATTTACAAATTAGGCTCGGTCGCTGGTTGATTAACCAGCACGGGGCCCGATGGCGTGGTCTTGGTGATACCCAAAGGCAGGCTCACGATTTTTTCTCGGGACTTAGTCTGGGCACCAGGGCAAAATTTATGACCTTTAATAGGACTCAATCCAGGGCTGTAACTGGTCTTCTCACGGGTCATAACACCCTGAGGAGACATCTTCACCTACTAGGGCTGCTTGACAGCCCCTTGTGTAGAAAGTGCGGGGTGGGAGAGGAAACCTCGGCTCACATTTTATGTGAATGCGAGGCTTTGGCCTCACTCAGGCATGCGTACCTTGGCTCCTTCTGTTTGGAGCCCGAGGACATTAGAAGTTTAGGCTTGGGGGCCATTTGGAGCTACAGCAAGGCTGCGGGGCTCCCATGATTCGATATGGGGCACAAAGGGCCAGTCAATAAGGCGTAGGTGCGTCAGGGCTGGGAGGCCCCGAACCCAAATGCAAATCATTCAATCAATCAATATAATCATCTGTTTCACCGAAAGACAAAATCTGGTTTCCGCACATGTCCCATCATATTTCAAATTCAGTCTCCATCCACATCAAGTTTATTCCTTTCTGGAACCGCACGCCCACACGCCCTATTTCTTTAAAATTACATTTTAATCCAATTGCATCTATCCCTTGGTCTCCTATGGTATCTCTTCCACTCAGGTTTTTGATTAGAACTTTATACGATGTTTTAAACTCAACCTTGTGTGCTACGTGGACCACACTTTTAAGCAGCTTTTATTTGACCATCATTATTAAAAACCTTACAATTGTGATAGTCAAGATAGTATAGCACTGCATAGTTAAAAGCTAAATATAACTAATTTTGGCCCTTGCAGACATACGTTCAAGATATGATCCGTAAGGAGGCAGGTGCAGTGTACCAGAAAATTGTGCTAGAAGGTGGTCACTTCTATGTGTGTGGAGACTGCACCATGGCTGAACATGTCTACCAAATGCTGAAGCTAATCATAAAAGAGCATGGTGGTATGCTGGACACTGAAGTTGAAAGTTACATGTTGACACTGAGGGTAAGCCAGTAAATTAACTCAGATTTTTATGTCTGCAGTTATATATGTGGTCATAATATCTGAATCCTGGATATATAATTTACCTCTTTCAATTCCTACATGAAGTTCTAGGAAGAATGGGGTAAATCAGCCTCAGGATGAAACTGTGGAGAGGAATGAAGATTTACCAACTTTCCAACCAGTGTTACAGCTGCCACGTTCTGGATCAGTGAATCTGAGGATTATAGTCATGAAAGCCTGAGGACTAGCATTCTAGGAAGAACTTATTGTGCTTACTTTCTTCATATGTTGTAGTTTTCATTATGTTGTTGTCAGGAAATATAAATTAATAATTGTACAATCTAAATTACCCACATCTGTCCACGATTTCCACTAATACACATTCTGACTCTTTTCACTTCATCAGATAGAATGTTGCAGTTTGAACGTTGCCATGTTTGTAACTGTTTACATATAAGAAAAGTATCAAGTGAAATCTGACATATTTGAGATTTTAATTTATCTCATTTTTGTTACAAACACACCAACTTTCAGAAGCTCCCTCTTCTTAAAAACATAGTGTGCCTTTAACATAACGAAATGATGGAAGAAATATATGTGTCACTTCAAAAACGCTTCTTTGTCAAGAAAATCTAAGACGTATCTTCCGCATGTGTGACTTACATGGTTCATTCGTTACTGCTGTGAAGGTGACAGATAAGTGCATTGTATATTCTACAGGAGCACTGGCTAAGTTAAAGTGGCATTTTTTTTACCTCTTGCCCTCCCACCCCCCACCTAATTCTATCACTAGGTTTATGATCAGGAACCTATATCAAATTACAGTAAGGCCATTCCCAACTCAGAAGTTTATATTTTTTCCATCTTTATATTATTAATGATAGAAAATAAGAAAGCACACAGGTGCAATGGCCTTTAGTATGACAATACCAGTCCCATAAAATTTCACCTAAGAGTTTTGAAATTTATAGAACTAAAACAGGCACATTGATATGTGGATGCCATAAATTTGTTTTGCCTTTTAAAGTGATAAAGGTAGTCTAAAAATTGAGCTTTCTTGCCTGCAACTCTTCTTTCACATTTTTATTTTTTGAACCACCTCTTTCCTTTATGGAGTGAAATCTACATAAGAAAAACTGATATTCAACCAGTGCTGAATACATTCCATACTTTTTTAATGAAATATGAAGTTTATTACATTGTTTTATATGTGTGTCACATCATTGTTAATAGAACTGTAGCAGAATAACCTTGTAGGATAGTTCCACATTGGATTTAAAATGTGATGTGAAAGAAATATGTAATTGTTAATTGGTACATCCCATTATGTTAATCTTATAAAAACAAGTGAAATCAAGTCTTAATGAATTTGGCACAACTACAAATATTGTGTTGTGTTTCAGGATGAAAATCGCTACCATGAAGATATTTTTGGCATTACCTTGCGTACTGCAGAAGTCCACAATCGTTCAAGAGAGTCAGCAAGGATTCGAATGGCCTCTCAACCATAAGTACCACATGTCTTCCGCTGTAGCTGACACCAGTTACAGTTCTGAATACACAGACTGGCCATTCTACTTACTGGTGATACCCTTTCAGAAGATTGCTGCTAGATTTCAATAATCAGTGCAAAATTATCAGTGATACGAACATTGCTATCTTTTTTAAATGTAATTTTTGGTTTAAGCTATAGTTGTCTGAATTAATTTACAGTAATTATCTTCAGATCTGCTTCTCATCCCTGCCACATGATGATGTGATGCTCAGAGATGTCTATGATTATCTTTAAATATGTCATGAAAATCACAATATGTGCTTCAGCAGTGCAGCTGAAATATGATTTATTATATTAGTTTCTTTAAAGCATTAATAACCAGTGAGAGATGTTATGCACTTAATTAACACATACCATATGGTACATAATGAAAGCTTCATGCTTGATATTGCTACATATTATTTTTATAGAAACATTATGATCTTACTGAAGACTTACAAGAATTAACAAGAAGCTTTTTCTTCCACCCAGCTAGTGTGTTTCCTTTGAAGCACTGTTAGATATACCATAATGGAATAGGCAAAATATTACACATTCAGTGCAAAAAATCTCCTTCATGAAAACTGTTGTAATTCGAACAGTACTGAAATACCTTTTCTTCAGTCTTCTGTTCTTTATTATCATAAAGTGTAATACCTTCACTTTATGGACGCATGAAATATAAGTGAAACACCAGTGTATATAAACCAATTTATCTTTAAATGAAACTAAACAAATTATAAGCAAACAGTTACAAAATGTTTTCTAATTTATTAAGTACCTGTGCATGATTTTTCAGTGTGATAGGTCAGTTGAAGTTGTTGCAAGAAGTAACATGTGCAATTAGGTGTGCAGGTTTTAGTATGGCAAGACCAGGTAAGGTTAGGCCAGTAACACTGTAGGAAGATACTTTTAAAATTTCTTCCTACATATTCCACCTGAGCAGAAAGTTACATCTGATGCATCTGATGTGGTGTTTGATGTCCAAAAATGAGAAATGAATGTTGTCAAAAGATCTTGTCTCTCAAGAAGATAATTATTGAGTAATAGGCGCAAATACTGGAAATCATTTATTGTGAGAGTAGTTATTACCATACTTGAAGAAGAGTGTGATCATTTTTTGTATAGAAATTTTTACTCTATAACACATCTGCCTAAACAAGGAGTTGGAAAACCTGATTAACCATGAAAATATAGTAAGGCACATTAAAAGTAAGAGACTGAGTTGGGTGGGACATGTTGAAAGAATGCCTGATGAAAGAGTAGTTAAAAGTATTTATAAAT
>Ga0123353_10013155_pt1 | contig 11833 bp, 8 predicted proteins | sample TergutLab28metaG_3_FD_92763 | JGI IMG/M metagenome (GOLD analysis project Ga0123353, IMG submission 92763) | Labiotermes labralis P3 segment gut microbial communities from Petit-Saut dam, French Guiana - Lab288 P3 | ecosystem: Host-associated > Arthropoda: Insects > Digestive system > Gut ... | reverse complement strand
CGCGATAGTATGCGCCGCTCTTTATCTCTTCCAATAATTTTCATAACGCCTCCTTCTTGCATTATTACTCGCTCAAATAGATCATATTTACCGCAATCGAGCGAGTAATATCTGTAGTATACATTATATTCAACCTGATTGCAATATAAACACATAATTATTGCTCGCTCAAATGCACCTTGTAGCACCCGTTTGAGCGAGCAATAACTGTATCTGTTCTCTTTAGAAATTAAAATTGTCCGGGTCGGGCCCGACGCGTTGGTTTGTGTTAAGGCTGTCAATAGTTGCAATATCATCCGCTGTCAGCTCAAAATCAAATATATCAATATTTTCACGGATTCTTTCCTGGGTTGCCGATTTAGGGATAGTGACATATCCAAGATCAATATTCCAGCGCAGTATTATCTGTGCCGGAGTTTTTTTGTATTTCTTTCCGATAGACGCGATCAGCGGGTCTTGAATGATACTGTTTCTGAGTTCACCCGGCCTGCTGCCTCCCAAGGGGCTCCAGGATTCCACAGCAATGTTAAGCTCCTGGCAATACTTCACAAGCGGCTTTTGAGTTAGCCTGGGGTGCAGCTCGATCTGGTTAATTGCCGGTACGACACTCCAGACATTTTTTATGTCTTCGATATGATGCTTGTTAAAGTTACTTATTCCAATCGATTTGATCCGTCCGCTCTTATACAGTTTCTCAAAAACCAACCACGTATCCACAAAACAGCCTTCTACCGGCCAATGGATAAGATATAAGTCGAGATAATCAGTACCAATATCCGATAGGCTTTCGTAGAATGCAGCTTCAACATCACCGCCTCGTTGAACTCCATTCCATACCTTCGTAGTAATAAAGATTTCATCCCGCGGTATCCCGCTTTCCCTGATCGCTTTGCCGACAGACTTCTCGTTACCGTAAGCCGCTGCGGTATCAATAGACCGGTATCCTGCCGCAAGAGCCGTTTTGACAGCATTTACGCACTCCCTGCCGTCATCGACCCGGAAGACTCCAAACCCAAGCACGGGCATTTTAACATCATTATTTAGCGTTATGTATTTCATTAAGATGATCACTCCTTATCGTTTTACTGTTTCCATTGGTGCAGGTCTTTCGACAGTGGATATCCTCACTCTACCGAGAGCAGGTTTTTGTAGACCGACTTGTCTGTTGATGAATTTTCAATAACAGATGCCCCGATCACTTTTTCATAAAACCCCACAGCGTCGGTGACATAACCTATGACCGCATAACCATATCCTTTTTCCTTCATGGAGTCAAGGCATTTGCCAAGCAAAGCCTTGCCAATACCCTTCCCCTGCATGGCGGGAGAAACTCCGGTCGGGCCGAAAAACCCGAGTGCGCTTGCGTCATAACAGGCAAACCCGACGATTTCATTGCCGGCGGCAGCGATATAACATGAAGGGGGGGTGTTAAAAACCGCTTTTTCACATTCCCACGCCCAGTCATCGCAGATATCGCCAAAATTACTGCGGACATAATCAACGACCCTGTTTTTATCAAGCGCCATAGCACGTTTTATAACAATCCCTTCATTCTCCATACGGTCATCCATATCGATCTTTGGCATATCATACAGCTTCACCAGCATATCCGGCATTTATTTTACCCCCAATTTCCGACACCCCTGACAGGGCGGTCCACTACATCAATAAAGTACTTTGCGTCAAATAACCCATGGAGCATAGGCTCTATTTAAACCACCTCAAATCGTTAAATTGAATTAATTGCACTCCGGTTCAAGCGGGCCTGCAAGAGCCTTGAAAAAGAATAACTTGCCGGGCAGCGTCGGCATGAAGCTTGCAGGTATCCACGGATCGGGGGAGTACCGAAGAGCAACCCATAATGACATCCCTGACCACATCATACCACGGTCATACGCCCCGTCACAACCACCGATTATCCGGTCTGACTGTAAAAACAGACCAGGTCCCACTGTATTAGCAAATGCGGGGACAAGAGTTGTTCTGGTTTTGAAGGAATGTAAGGCGTTTTGCTCGATCGTCATGGGATTAAGGTTTGCCCCGAGACGGTGCGTTGCTGCCTTCCATTCATCAACAGACTTATATTCGCCGGCAAATTGCGGCTCCCAGAAGGCGATATGAAAGCAGCGTCCGATTCCAAAAACAGTTATCAGCTTTGCGCCTTCTGCTTTTAATGAAGCTATTTTTTCCGCATATAACGGCAAGTTCTCTTTTGTTGCGAAATTACGCTGATCTGACGGGACTGTCAAGTCGCCGAGAGGATCATAAAACGCCTGTTCCATTGCATATTGGAACGACCCCTTATTTGTAGGCTCAAGCGTATTACCCTCGCTATCGCTCCACTCATCCATGTTAAAGGTATAGCAGTGCTTTGCATTAATATTCCATTCCTTTAAGAAAAACACTACCCATTTATACATACCCATAGGCCCGACCGGCAATATAAGCGCGAGCTTCTCGCCGCGGTCCTTTGCAGCTTTGATATTAATTGCTATCTCATGACCCATTTTAACACTGAAATCGAAATTATCATCACACATGACCGGAATAAAATCCTTGTTCCAAAAATCCTGCCTGTCGTATACTTCGGACGGCTGATGAGAGCAGCAATCGTCTATCCGCTTCAAATCCCAGCCTTTAGGGAAATAATTCTCCATGTTTGAGCCTTTGATGGTTGTGAGCAAGTTCATGATATATGATCCCTTTCTTATTTATGGTAAAAGACGCGATGTCCTAATCCTGGGCCACCCGGCATATTGCCTGAACCCTTCCGCATAGGGGACGCTCGCCTGTAAGCCCCTGTACTTATTGCATATCCTGACAAAATCGATAAAATCTATGCCGTCGTGATCCCGCATCCACTTTATCTGACTCTCATGACATGCCAATGCTTCAAGCTTTTGCTCAATCACTTCGCTGATATCAACATACTCTGCGGGGATAAAACCGACGCCCGCTAGTGTATCCATATAAAAAACCGGAGGGAGGGATTTTGTATATCCGGCTTGTGTTATTAGATGGGGGAATGTAGATATGAACGACGCATCATATACAAGTGCGCCGGCTTGAATGTGATCCCGCATATAATCATCAGGATTGTGTGAAATAATCACATCGGGTTCTGTTTGCCGTATTATCTCGATAAGCCGTTGCCTCAGCTCCTTGTTGCTGCTTTCGATAAACCCATCATACGATTGAAGGCTGTAAAAGTCCGCACCGATGATTTTCGCAGAATCTTTAGACTCCTTCAAACGTATCTTAACCAGCTCTTCCGGCACTATTTTTGCGTGACCCATATCACCGCAGGATATGACGCACATAGATACCTTATGCCCCTCCTTTGCATAACGGATCAAAGTGCCGCCGCAAGAAATCTCTAAATCGTCAGGATGAGCTCCAATCGCCAGAATATTCATTGTTACCGGGTATTCCTTTCTTATATTTGCTTCTGTCCGGTTTTGTTCTCATTACTGTGCGGAGTTTTGTTTTACCAACCTGAAAACATTCCACGAGAGCCTCTTCAGGCTTGCTTTGATCTTCCCGTTTTCAAGGACAGCGTCCTTGTTGATATCCGGAACGACATTTTCGGGGTTTTCATATGTGTTCACAGCGTCAAGATCATCACTGAAAAGCTGTATGTGTTCGACAAGATTGTAATCCGGGAAGCCGGAAACATCGATTTCTGCGATTGTATCACCTTCCCAGTCACGATTGATAACGAAAATATTAAGTTTTCCTTCTTCCTCGTCATATGCGGTTGCCGCATCGACATATGCGACCCCTTCATAAGCCCTGTACTGGAAATGATGGAATATAGAGTATCCGGGTATATCGTAAGTATCACTGTCTACAACAGTCCTGAGTGAAATGCCGCGCCCGTACTTCATGAGCTGAGTAAACGGATAGTGCGCAACAGCCTTCCACACATTATCGCGGTCTGCCGCCGCAATGGTGTGAAGACCTCCGGTCATGCAGCCTATTTTTATACGGTCGGTATACCGTAGCAGAACAAGTAAGGTAGAAGCAGAACCAAGAGCATCCAGCATTGTACCCCTGTGAGTGAAGATTTTATTTATCTTCATATTGTCAGGGTCGTGTAATACATACTCCCTCTTGGCATCAAATTCATGTTCCCAGACAGTACTGCGCCCCGGCAGGCTTGCCTCAGGCGGTTGAAACCTTGAACCATACTCGTCAAACGAAAGCATCATCTGCCTTGGCGTACGGATTTTTGTCTGTACAAAATCACACAATCCGATCTCTGTTTTAATATAATCTTCAAAATGCACAGAGCCGCCCAGAAACGCGCCGAAATCCCCCGGCGGTGCAATATGGTAATGATGCAGTGATATATAGTCAACGGTTTCATAACATTCATTCAGAACTTCCAAATCCCAATCGGGATAATGGGAAAGAAACGGCGAGGACGATACACACGCAACTGTTTCTATCGTTGGGTCGATCCATTTCATGCCTTTAGACACTTCATGGGCAAGCACTCCATACCCTTTCGGATTTTTCTGCCATGAACCTATCTGCCACGGCCCGTCCATTTCGTTTCCAAGATACCAGGTTTTTACCCCGTATGGAGCTTCCTGACCGTATTTACGGCGCAGGTCGGACCAATAGCTGCCACCCTTATGGTTTGTATACTCAAGAACATCAAGGGCATCCTGTAATGAACCTGTTCCTAAATTGACCGTAAACATCGGTTCAGCACCGGTTTTAATTGTCCATTTCAGATACTCATCAAGGCCAATATCATTAGTATAGTATTGAAACCACGCCGTGTCCAGTTGAGTTTTCCTGTTTTCCTTTGGCCCGACCGATCCTTTCCAATCCCATCCGGAAACGAAATTCCCCCCCGGTAAGCGTATCGCAGGGAGACCCGATGATTTTAAAGCTTCGATCCAGTCGAGGCGGAAGCCGTGTTCATCAGCAGTCGGGTGCTTCGGGTTATACATACTTCCGTTCACCATGGTACCGATGGGCTCTAGAAACGCCCCGTATAACCGGGGTGATATCTCGCCGATCTGAAATGCGGGATGAATGGTAATTTTTGTTTTTTTAGCCATAAAAAACACTCCCCTTATTATATAATAATACTATTCATTATCTCTTTACCGTACTCTTATGCTTTAGTTATATCACATACTGAGTCCCGCTCGATTATTCTGCAAGGCATCAGTATTGGCGATGCCCCGGAATAGTCATTTCTTGTGCCTTCTATAGTCTCGATCATAACTTCTGCTGATTTTTTCCCTATTTCAACAAGCTGTATCTCATTAGTAGTTAACCGGGGGCGTATATAATCAGATAATTCCATATTATCAAAACCTATAATGGAAATTTCCTCACCCACCCTGATGTTTTTTTCATATAAATAATCGTATGCTCCGACAGCCATCTCGTCGTTCATACAGAATATTGCTGTCAACCCTTCAATTTCCAAGAGCTTTTTCGCCCCAAGGTATCCGGATGCCCTTCTCCAGTTACCGTAATAAACCAGAGAGGGATTATACAGAATATTATTTTCATATAAACCCTTTTGATATCCAAGCAGACGACTCATTGAATGTAAGTTATCTATTGCACCGGCGATCAACCCGATTTTTTTATGACCCCTTTCTGTTAGATAACAGGTCATGTCATATCCGCCTTTTTCGTCATCAATGACAATCGATGGATATTTGTTGTCTTGTGATAAACCATATGCAATTACCACAGGGATGGGAAACTCTTGGGGGAAGTAGTCGATCAGCCGGCAATGCCCTGCAAAGTAAATGATCCCCTTGACCCTTATAGCAAGAGCTTCTTGAAGAGCAGGATTTAAGACAGTCTTTACTTTTTCGGGATCGTTATAAAATGTGCTTTTCCACTTCTTATAAAGCCTTAGATTGATCAAAACAGTCCGGTAATTATTCTCATCACAATATTCCATTATGGCTTCCGCTCCGGGAGTAGTGCCGAACACGGTCAGGTCTTCTGTGATTATGCTTATCATCCTGTTGCCTTGATTCCGGATGTTCTGCGCAAAATAATTCGGTTGATAACCCGTTTCCTCAACGCATTTTAAAACCCTCTGACGGGTCTGTTCCCCTACGTTCGACCTTCCGTTAAGGATATTTGAAACTGTGCTTGCCGATACCCCGCATTTCTTCGCTATGTCCTTAACCGTTACCACATCCGGATTCTCCTTTAACAGAATATATTATTTCAACTCAAGTAACTTAAAACGAAAGCTCAGCTTCCTGATCATAAGCAAGCCGTATCTCTTTCTCCCTTCCGTCAGGCAGGCGTGCTATAAACATTGCTGTCTCCTGCATACCAGGGTACGTACCAACACAAGCTGCTATTTTAAGCTTTTGTGCGGAATCGTTCCAGGTAATTGTCCGCTTGATGAACTCGCCGCATTCATATCCGTATCCGTCACCTTCATCTTCGTACAGCACAAACGAGCCATCCTTACCTGGGAATACCAGCAATACCGTTTCCGCTCCCGGCAGATCAAATGCATGCTGCCTGACCGGACCGGTCGGGATGATAGTTCCTGCAGGCACAAACAGCGGCACTTTATTCAAAGGCGCGTCAACACTGATAGTTTGACTGCAGTTAAATTTCTCTCCGGTATAGAAATCAAACCAGTCAGAACCGTTTGGAAGATATACATCGCGGCTGACCGCACCGGGCTCCAGAACCGGGCAAACCATCAACCCGCGCCCAAGCATGAACTGATCCTTTAAACGTATAGCAACAGGGTCGTAACGGTAGTCAAAAGCGAGCATTCTTAAAGGTGTGCCTTTATTAAGTGCTGTGTCGCCCATAATGCTGTAAATATAAGGCAATAATATCATACGGAAGTTTATCGCATCAACTATTGCATCATATATATATTCACCTTTTTCACCGAAACGCCATACCTCCCGCGGCGTACAAGTTCCATGGCTGCGGAGCATGGGCAAAAAGATGCCGACTTGAAGCCAACGCAGATACAGCTCTCTATACTCGGGATCGTTGCATCCATCTTCGTACTCGCCGCGGCTAAACCAATGTTCCCAGCTTCCTGAAAAAAAGGCTCCGACATCAAAGTTCCAATACGGCTGCCCGCTTAAACAGAAGTTCAAGCCATCAGGTATCGACCGCCTTAAAATCTCCCATGTTGCCGAAGGATCACCATTCCATACAATTGTTCCGTACCGTTGCTGCCCCGGATATCCCGAACGTGTCAGGTTAATGACACGTTTTTTGTCTGTTACCCCCCGCTGGCCTTCCCATATTCCGCGGCTATGCATTATAGAATAGGCATTGATCATTGCCGGGTCGAGATAAGCCTTGAATTCACTAACATTTAGTTGAAAACGGTCTTCGGGGATCATAGGCTCCGTTCCATACCAATCGGCTTCAAAGGGTTCTGTACAATCGCACCACCAGGCATCTACACCCTTTGAAAAAAGTTCATCATTTACTTGCTTCCAATAGACCTTTCTGGCTTCTTCCGAAAATGCATTATAAGTTGAGCGGTTCCCAAGCAGCAGCCCTTTTTTAAGAAACTCCTGTTGATTCGCTCCATTGCCCTGCATATGCGGCCAAATCGAGAACATTATCTTTACATCAAGCTTATGAAGCTCATCTATACAGCCAGCCAGGTCAGGATATCTTTTTTTATCAACGGACTTTTGTCCCCAAAAACCCTCTTCCCATGTCTGCCAGTCCTGCACAATTATATCAAGCGGGATATTTCGTTCACGGTACTCACGTGCGATTTCAAGAAGCTCGTCTTGTGTGCTATAGCGCTCTTTTGACTGAACATAACCGAATGCCCATTTCGGCAGCATTACCGCATCACCGGTCAGCTTTCGTATATAACCGATCATATCGTCAAATTCCGGTCCGTACATAAAGAAGAAATCCATTTCCTCGTCAGCGTCCGAAGATATATAGCTGCCCATAAGGTCATCATGAAATGTCATAGCTGAACAGGAGTTATAAAAAATACCCCATCCTCTGCTTGACATAAACACAGGGCAGGCTACTTTCAAGTTATGCTGATACAAAAACTGGTGCTGTCCGCGATAATCCAGAATTCCTTCCTCATGCTGTCCTAGCCCGAATATCGCTTCATTTTCTTGAAACACAAATGACAGCCTGGTTTGATAGCCCTTCCTGTCATTGTAAGGCATTCCTTTCGCACGGGTCCGCATTCCATCGACTCCTTGTATTTCTTCCAACAGCGCGTCCGGCTCGTATTTTACACGCACAATGTCGATCGGACGTAAAACACGCCCGTTCTTTTCAGGCTCGCGAGTAAGTAATTCATTGCCCGCTGTTGTGTACCTAATCGCTCCGTTTTTGTCTAAAACAACCCGTAGCTTAGATGTCGAAATAATGTGTTCGTTGTTTGATTCGGTCAAATCCCATTTTATACCGGCAGGTTTGGAATTTATTATCATAGGCTCATCGCGTAAGATAAAGCGATCGGTTTTTGACATGGTGATTCTGAAAAGACCTTCCTCAAGTATTTGAATCATGAGGTGATCCGAATCTGATCTAAAAGAAATAAAAGTGCTTTCATGCTTATCTATTATATACTTTGCCATTTGATAATCCCTCTTTTTTTTAGTTTATTTTTGCTTGTTATCTCTATTCAAGGGTAAATGATAAAAGACTAGCGCCCCCATGACCTTTAAATTCAAAGTATAGCGGCGATATGCCGTCAGGCAAGTGAATGTCTGTTGAACCTTCTGTCCATATGTTCGCATATCTTACGGGTATGCTTGCAAGCGTTTCACCGTTTAAAGATGTTTTGATCTCGAAAAGGCCGTTCGCATAACCTCTGGTTTTTATTGTTATCCTTCCGGTATTTTTAAAGTCAAAATATTTAAACCCGGCAATGCAGCCGTCGCGCATATTTGAAATATACCCCGGCTCCTCATCACCGTCTCTTCCTTCCTGCGTTATTTTCGGGAAGTTCCCGTCAATCCATGAATCATGGTGCATCGGATGAGTGTTTGGGACTGTTTTTGATAACAGGTTGCACGCTATATATGCAGGGTACTCACCTTTTCCGGTAAGAGGTTTATCGCCAAGCCCGTTTGACGTCATTTCGGCTTGCTGTATAGTGCCGTCTTCACACAGTTTAATTTTTTCAGCGCATGCCTGGCGGCTGAAGTTTGTCCCGTTGGTGTGCCTGTGGTAGAAGATATACATCTGATCTTTTATCTCAACCATGCCCCCATGGTTATTACCTGCGAAGTATGTATGTAAATACGGATCTTTATAAGAGCTGATATGTTTATCGCAATTACTTACGATCACGCCTCTATAAACAAAATCCTCTGTCGGGCTTTTACTTGTGGCATAACACAACTCATGAGCCGAGATGGATGAGTAGACTAAGTAATATGTATCGTTAAACTTGCGTATGGAAGGAGCTTCAAAAAATTCATAGCCTTCATACCCGCTGCCTTCACTGTAGGGCTGGCTTGGTATCACAAACACCGGTTCTTCGTTTATAGTCAGCATATCCTCCGCCAGCACTGTTGCCATAGCGCCTTTTCGTGTTTTGTCACCGTAACTGCAAAATCCGGTGTAAAGATATGTTTTATCACCTTCAGTCAGTACAGCAGGGTCAAACTGCGGCTGATCTCCATCTCTTTCTCCAAGACGCTTACCATCCGGGTATTTTACGTACCCGTAGAACTCGTACTTTCCTGCCGGTGTATCGCAAACTGCGACTGATACAATAGATACTTTGTCCAAAACATAATAAAGATAATACCGCCCGTCCGGACCGAGTGTTACATCAGGTGCGTACAGGCACATATGCCCGTCAGGATTTAAAGGGTCATCGGTCTTTTTGTATATTACCCCTTCATACCGCCAGTCACTTAGATCGTCAACCGGAGCAGACCAGCCGACATAATCATTCATGCAGTATACAAAGCCGTTAAACCGGTCGTGAGAGCCATACACATAAACTCTGTCTCCGTAAATATGCGGCTCTCCATCCGGTATATACTCCCACGATGGTAAGTATGGGTTATAGCATTGCTTCATAAAGTTAAACTCCTCTCTCATAGCCAGCGGTTCCCTCCGGGATGAGGGCATTTCATTTTACCGGCTGCTGCCCGCATCTGTACATAACAGCCGCATTGCTTACATATTGCATTTACCAACTCATCACAAGCAAGGCATGAGTTCAGACGGCTTTCGTATACCTCGTCCGGAACGCCTTGCTTCTGCGAAAGGCTTTTGCGGTAACGCAAAACGCTTTGGTAGTAATCTGCTTCTTCGCCGTTTAAATCTTGAAGCAGGCATCTCCTGCAAAGAGCAGTTTTATCAGTCATGTCCACGTAAAAACGGTCAATTAACAGATATCTCTGCCACTGAACATGCGGGAAGTGTGAATTTGATACCCTCGGGTGTTTTCTCTATCTGTGTGAATGATTTGATTGCTACACTCCCGGGGTTATCGAAATCATTTTTTGAATCCATTTTTCCGGTCAGCAGCCTGCCGGATACGTTATTAAATCCTGCACCTGTTATGATACAGTCGATATCGGCAGCATCTGTAGCGGACAAGTTCGAAATCGTCAGGTTTAGCTTACCGTCTTTTTCAGATACGGTTGAAGTAAGGTTTGGTACGATAAATTCACCATCCCCGATATCGTTAGTTTCAAGCCACTGTCCGAGTAAAACAGCATCGTGATGGTTCTTATACAGGTCAAAAACATAATACGTGGGAGTCAATACTATTTTTGCACCTTCCGTAAGAATGACCGATTGCAAAACATTGACTGTTTGGGCAAGGTTCGCCATTACCACACGATCACTGTGAGCATTAAATATATCAAGTGTCATAGCGGCTACCATAGCGTCCCTCATGGTATTTTGCTGATACAGGAATCCGGGATTTGTGCCGGGTTCGACATCATACCATGTCCCCCATTCATCCACTATAAGGCTTACCTTATGTGAAGGGTCGTGCCTGTCCATGATTTGCAAATGCTTGTTTATCAGCTCTTCCATCCGCAAAGCCTTATGCAGCGTCTGGTAATATTTCTCTCGCGTAAAACCGGTAGCGCCGCCTTTCTCTTTCCATTCACCGGGCACTGTGTAATAATGCAGGGTGATCGCATCGGTATATTTCCCTGCAGTCTCCATAAATTTATCAGTCCAATTATAGTCGTCACCACTTGGCCCGCAAGCAATCTTGTAAAGTTTATTATCGCCGTAACTGCGCAAGTACGTCTGAAAACGCCTGTAAACGTCAGCATAGTATTCGGGGCGCATATTCCCGCCGCAAGCCCAGTTTTCGTTGCCTACGCCTATGTACTTGAGCTTCCATGGTTTTTCTCTTCCGTTTCTCGTTCGCCATTCCGCCATAGGCGAAACGCCGTCAAAGGTTATATATTCGACCCATTCGCTCATTTCCTGAACTGTGCCGCTGCCAACATTGCCGTTGACATAAGGTTCGCAGCCGATTTGAGCGCATAGCTCCATAAACTCATGAGTGCCGAAGCTGTTATCTTCTACCACGCCGCCCCAATGAGTATTGATCATCCGTTTTCTTTCTTCTTTCGGCCCGATCCCGTCTTTCCAGTGATATTCATCGGCGAAGCACCCGCCGGGCCATCGGAGCACCGGTACCTTGATGCCCTTCAGGGCATTGACAACATCCGTACGCATACCGTTGACATTAGGTATCTCTGAGTTCTCACCAACATAAAGGCCTCCATAAATGCATCGCCCAAGATGCTCGGAAAAGTGCCCGTAAATATTCCGGTCTATTGTGCTCAGTTTCTCGCCTGTGTTGATTATCCACTTAGCCATG
>Ga0123353_10013153_pt1 | contig 11834 bp, 5 predicted proteins | sample TergutLab28metaG_3_FD_92763 | JGI IMG/M metagenome (GOLD analysis project Ga0123353, IMG submission 92763) | Labiotermes labralis P3 segment gut microbial communities from Petit-Saut dam, French Guiana - Lab288 P3 | ecosystem: Host-associated > Arthropoda: Insects > Digestive system > Gut ... | reverse complement strand
GTAACCGTTCAACTTTGGATATAGGTGTTTTGGGTTATATCGGTATACTTTAACATAAGGAACACCCTTCCGAAGTCTGGCACATTCCTCCTGGGACACCCTGTATATATATATATATATATATATATATATATATATATATTTCAGAGCATAGTATGCACTTTTTTTTCTGGGAAATACTTTCATAAAGGTCACTTGCATCTTGTGGTCCTCCAAAGGTATGTCAGTATAGCCTTTGAAGCATCTGAGGTACCTGCATTCAATGGGGGAATAATGGTGGTTATTACATAACTTGTGCTTGGAGGGAGAAAAGCGAAGCCTATGTTCCTTATACTAGTTTTTTAGTAGCACACACTGATAATGATTTTGTTTAAAATAAAATTGTTCTCTTAGGAGAAAGTGTGGTAAACAGATTGCAGTTTTTTGTACTGTAGGTTTCAAGTTACATTTCAATCAAAAAAGTGAAGAACCACAACTGTAATTATTTAAAAATATGTGAATAAAGCTAGATTGGGTGAAAGTCCCCATATTAAATTTTATAATGTACATTTTGATATTTAGATCACTGTATTTGTTTCAGTTTAATCTACATAGACAGAAAAAAAGGTATTCTGATATTCTGACATTCTGATTTATGTAGACAGTAAATTTCTATTGAGTGCTGTTTTTCATTTGTTAAGTTATATACCAGAAAGTTTTTGTTGCAGCCTTTGGATCTTGGGCATGAAATTCAGAATTTGTGTGATACATACAGCTGCAATGCAGATTCAAAAACTGTGGGAAAAGAAACTGCTGTGTATTCTAGACATAACAAGACAGTTTTTACCACAAACTTGCATCAGAGTGGAGTTGTGTGTGGAACCTTAGATAACAGCAGTGCTGATATTCCTAAATTAGAGATAAAGAAGTCCTTCAATATTGACTGTTGTAGTGTGGAACAAAACACTAGTGACAGTGCACAGGTAGACAGTTCAGCAGAAGAACACTTCCCAGTATCACAGCATTTTTCAAACCAAAAGTGTGAAAAAATGGAGTGTGAAGCTACTGCTGAAACAGAACAGTACCACTGTCCTGTGTGTAGTGTGCTGTTTGATAGCAGATATCAGATGGAGCTGCACCTTTCTCATCATCATGGAGAAACCCCATACCCATGCCCAATATGCAAGAAAGGTTTCAGTAGAGAAGGTGGATTGAAAGCGCACCTCAAGGTGCATACAGGAGACAAACCTCATATATGTTATGTATGTAACAAAGCTTTCTCATTGAAGGGAAATCTTAAAGTACATTTGAGATTACATACAGGAGAAAAACCCTTTAAGTGCGTAACATGCACGAAAGCTTTCACTCAGAAGATATCACTTACGAAACACTTATCAGTCCATCGAGCAGTTCATTAACAGTATTATATTTAATGCAGTTTATTTCAATGTTATTTAAATATGTATTTTATTTATAAGTGTTTTGTAGGTAACGTGGCGAATTGGAAACATAAACATGCACCCACACGAAAAGTAGACACTAATAACATGATGACACATAGTTTATTAACTAGTAATACGTGTGTAAGGGAAAACGACAACTAAGGTAAATGCATAAGTTTTTAAGTTTCATGAAATATAATGACTTCAAAATATTCAGACAAATTTATTTTGTCATTGGAATTCTTAAACGTTATACTAGAATGGAGTATGAGTGCACCTAGTAGTATCAAGTTTTTGAAATTGGCTGTAAAAATTGCTACAGAAGCCGTACATTGCACTAGTATTTGACATGCTAAAATGTTAGAAGCTCTGGTTACATACCCAGTAACTTACACATGAATAAACTGAAACATGTCTCAACTAGTGTAAAACTCGGACACTATATACTTAGTTCTGCTAGCAGTAACTTGTTAAAACTATATATTTCTTGTAACTATATGGAAGGAAAATGAAAATGAGATATGTGTATTTATTTGCTACAAATTTTATAAAATAATGAATTCCTAACAGTTTTAAAAGAAATCTAGAATATGAAAGTGAATCTTATTGAAATATAAAGGTGACTTTGACTGAGATTATTGGCCAGTGGTGGTCTGTTGTGGTCATGGTGATGAACCTTCAGGTTCTGTAATATTTTTGTGATCAGCTAAACAACTTTTTAACTTCTTAAGAACGATATGCTTCATATTTAACACCGATTTGTTGCAGTATGGTTTATTTGTTAATTATTGCTCTGACAAGTTTCAGCCTCAGCTGTTGACCATCTTCAGGGAGCTCGCAAGCTTTTTAACATGTGCAGCTTACACATCAATTTATGTGGCAGAGAGACTACATATGTAATAAAAATTATAGTTAAGATTAAAATATTATTCAGTTTGTGGTTAAATACATTATACAATTATTTTAATTGGACATTGATATAATTTGCTGTGTCCAAACATCTGTGTTTTAACCTTTCTTCGTATGATACAAGTCGTGGAGAATGTGAATATGAATAATAAACTCAAATTCATATATTCCAAGACCTATTTCATTTGAAGAAAGGCTAAAACAAAGATGATCTTTAGGTGACACATTCCCGTTGTGCTCAGATCAATAAATGTATCCAAAGGAGCTCTGTCATACACAACACAACGTACAGAAATAAATTGTGTTGTGAATTTTGGAACTCCATTGGATACATTTATTCAAACAGATGTGAAAATTATATCATTGTGTAACCGAAATAATTTTGTATTGTATTTAACCGTTTTAGGGATTTTAATATTTCAGTCTTCATTATAATTTTAACCATGTATGTAAGCATCTCTGCCATGCAATTTGATGCATAAGCTGCACGTGTCAAAAACCTTGCGAGCTTCTTGATGATGGCCAGCAACTGAGGCATGTCAGAGCAGTAATTAACAAATAAAAAATTTTGCAACAAGTTGGTGTTGAGTATTATGTATGTAATGTAGTTGCTTGGAAAATATACAAATATTAAATTTATTAAGGATTGCACTTGGTGTAGTTAGCTAGTTGGAGGACACACATTTTAGTTTTAATTTCTGGTTTATTTTCATTTTAGTTGAAATCATAACTGTACATGTAATATATACTGAGTGCCTGGATGATTACATATTGAATAAGGAAAATTTATTTTAGAAAATGTGTTTGTTTGTTATTACCTAGGAAACCTTACTTGATTAACATCCCTGCTGCATAGTGTAAATGGGGCAGTGTTTGTTGGGCTGTTATTTCAAGGCAAATCATGTACCAGTATTAATCTCAGCTGATAGTTTCATGCCCTAGGCTGCACTGCATCATGCATAGACCATGAGGGGAAACTCATCAGGTTTTTTAGGACTCAAATGTGGTATGTTCATAATGTTATGGAACAAATTTTCAGTTACTGTAGTTCTGATACCTACCTATCTACACACACACACACACACACATTCTTATTCACATAGCACCAAATTTTTACATAAAAACTAATAAATGTTGTTACAAAAAATTGTGACATTGGCCTTAACCAGTAGTAGTAGTAGTAGTAGTAATAATAATAATAATGGATCTAAGTAGGGGGATCCACTGTGTTATTTAATACCTGAATTATTGAATCTGATAAGTTCTGAACCCAGATTTCCTAATTTAAACTGTACTCAACATAAGAAGTGTACAACAAATTTGCAGCAGTAGCTTATTGGTAGGTACATTTATGATTGGGCTTCTCAGGTCTGCATGCTTATTTTAGGAGATAGTTATTTCTGGAAACAGGCCAGTTTGAAATTGAGGTAAGGTGGTGAGCATTCAGTAGTCCAGCTTCAATGTACAGAATGGTGACCTTTTGTTGCATAAAGATGTATTTGTGCACATAGAATATGAAGGTGTTCATAATTCATTTTTACCAAAAGTGGCATCAGGCTTTTCCATATAACTGATTCAGTTAGAAAGACATTGAACATTTATATAAAGAAAGTCATTACATTTATAACCTATCATCATGGTGTCATATTTATAGCTTCAGTGACTGTAAAGTATTAACATAAAATGTTTCCAGGTCTCATTATTGCTTCTGTAGTACTAGATTTACCTTTGCAAATTTTTGCTCAATCTTGATTTAAATGAAAAGATTTTTTTTGCATTTCTGCAGTCACAGCATTTTTTGAGTCAGTGTATTAGATAATTGTCTGTCTGTCTGTCTAATAGCAAAAGTGATTCATTTATCTATGTCTTGCTGTTGCTTAAGTGTTACAGACTCTGATGAACATAAAACCAGAGTCATACACTTTCAGTCACACCATACGAAATTTTATATATATATATATATATATATATTTTTTTTTTTTCCATCTTTGTACAAACTGAATTATTCCTAAGTTTTTTTGTCTGTGTTAGTTTAAAAGAGAAGAATCTTGTAAATGTGGTTTTGTAGGACCTGTAGCTAATGGCATTAATTCTGCAATTTTCTACTGCCCCCTTTTATGAAAGATGAAGTTAGACATGAAAAGTTGTGTTCCTTTCCCTTTTCCTTGCTGATCTGTGCTTTCAAGACCATGTATTGTAAACATGTATTTAACACACTCTTAACCTCTGCAAACAATATATCAGCATAACTGTAAAGTGCTTCCTGACGCAGAAAACATTTGATTTCATATTTACCCCCAAATAATTGAATAGTCTCTTCATGTTTATTTTTCTCTTGATTGTTTGTAACAGAATTATGTCATACATTCTGACAATTCTGTGACAAATAATGGAAATGTAATGATTCATTTTTATGAAATTGACTTCTGAAAGCGAACATATTTCTTGTTTGTCATTTTTGTTTCTGATTTACAGAATACAAAAGTAGTAGTAATAGTAGTAGTGGTGGTGGTGGTGGTAGTGGTGGTAGTAGTAGTAGTAGTAGTACAGGCAGGTCTCTTGTATGTGCGATTTAACTTTATTGCAACTGGAAAATTCACACCACTCTGCATTATGCGATAATTTTCGGTTTGAAGTGATTTGGCATAGACAATCCCTGGCCGCACTTGTCTCGTGTTGGAGGCCAGCAGAAAGTAACATCCCTGTCACACCTTCAGTCACGTGTGGACTGAGATTACGTTGGTGTTATAATCATGGGAATGATGTAGTTTCCCCTTCAACGGCATTGGCTTCTTGCCAAAAAGAATAATATATGTAAATCTACATCATCTTGTGTAATCCAAGTGAAAAGTCGACATCAGACAGTCGGTATTGAAGATAAATGTAATAAGCCAACTTGAAAAGTGGTAACAGATTGTTAGCATATACCATAATGTGAGATTTCCCCATATTACCATACATGCAGTTCAAGAAAATGCTGATAGAATTAAAGAAAGTGCTAAGTCAGAAACTAACATGTTTGTTTAGTAATACCAGCACAGTCCTATTGGAATGAACTATGGGTGTGGGTCTCTTATATTTTTATTGCATTAGAAGTAAATATGTATATTGTTTGGAAATGTATGTACATTGCATAGAAATGTATATATTCAGTATATACAGTAGATATATATTATACAGGTCCACTAGTGGTATAGTCATACACTATGTAGAATGAGTTTGTCAATCCTCTAACCCCAAGAAATATACTTTTTTTTTTAAAATGGGAATTTTGTGTTCGATTTCTGCATTTTTGATTTGCACAGCTTTTTTTCAGGAATGTAACCCTGGCATTAAAAGAGACCTGCCTGTAGTATTTAATTTTCAGGGACTTGGAGGAATTCCATTTGCTTCTAGCACCCCAGGATTTGGAACTGTGCAGTTGCCTGAAGAACTTCCCTGTGATACAAAACCATGTTACTTTTCAAAGAATTTTATACTACTTAGTTTCTAATTTGTGAAGTTTTATGTATGTGCCTTGCTAGTTACAAGTGAAAATGTTTAATGTTCTAAAATAAAGCGTCTAAAAGAACTACAGACCTGGCACAGTTAAAATTTCAATGGGCTACTGTGCATTCATGTCAGCAATTTTCAACAGAACTGTATACATTTTTCTGCTTGGTTGATCATCTGTAATGGAAAAATATTTCATATCCGCAGGCAAAACAATTAACGCATGACTGCACTAAAACAGGAAAAGTTTGCTTCATTTTATTTTGTAACTTAATGTTTCCATTACACACAGAAGAATGCAGTAGTCTTGATATACTTTGAACAAAGTCACATTACGTAAGGGATGGGATACATAGCCATAGTGGTTCATGTATCATCCAGGTACAACTGAAATCTGATTTATGGAATCATACTACAAATTTTAATCTTTGCTGAGAACAAGTGTTACAAAGTTTGCATAATTTTTAAATACTAACACAGGAAAATTAAATAAAAGTATGCTTATTTTTCAGTTAGAGCTGGTATGTACTTCATCCTTAATCTGGGGAGTCCATCTTGGGCATGCTGACATGTCAAATGCATTTCTTTTCTTCTGTAACTCTTCCTTGCACACTTTGCAGTCCATCTCATGAATTCGTGTTGGTAATTGTGATTCAAGGCATAAGATTACTGTCAAGTGGTTAATATTCCTATTTTGTATTTTTGAGTTCCTGGTTTCACACCCAGAAATGGGCTATCTTGACTGAAGATTTTCATGTCCTCAATCCTTCTGGGCAAATTCCAAGATAGTTCCACAAATTAGGCCACAACTGCCTCCCTCTGTATCCATATTCTTTTATTTATTAACTATTCTATTATTTTACACTATCATTTGACTGCTGACAGAATCTTTAAATGGACCATAAAAAATAGAAGTAATTGTAATTTAGGGTATGTCTTGGCCATTAGTATCTACTTTTCAAAATCATAAAGGAGAGCTGGGTGACAAAATGTTACAGATTTTTTACTTTTGTGTTTTTCTGAATGCTTACAGGTTAGAAGACCTTGCTCATAAGTCCTGTAATTACAAAACAAAAAATTTGTAGTCGAAGAGCCTATCAGTTTGTTGAGACGAAAATGAGTCAACAAATGACCCAGTCTTTGATATGTTGATGGCTGGTTATTGAAGCAGCTATGAAGAAGGTGGTAGTGATAAATTAGGAATGAAGAAGATAACATGATTTGAATTTGTGTGTTGGCTCCTCTGGTACTATGCAGAAGCGTCATTTTTTTTATAGCTTTTAACTTTACCATTGACTCACCACCAATAAGTATCATAAAGTGATGCTGGATTATGCAGTGAGTTTTATAGTGAGTTTATTCAGAACTGGCCAGTTAACTAAAAATTTATTAAGGGGAGAGCCTTTTATAGGAATATGACATTCTTTGAGGAAAAACAAAGCAAACATCAGGATATATATGTTGTGCACAGAGAGAGAAAAATGCACAATTTGGAACTACAGACAAGCAATGCCTCATCAGATGTGCAGCTCTCATGTACAAATTTAGATATTTACTTATCATAACCAGCATCCAAAATTAATAACCTTTAAAACAATGACAGCTAATGTGTTCAGAACACAGTTGAAACCCAGATGAAGTGAGTGTGTGACAGTCTTTAGTATTATCTCTACATAGACTTGGGTTCATGCCTCCACTTAACAATGTAAAACAATGTTACTGAACCTGTGCTTTTTACCCTACATACGGCTAAATTTAGTTAATTGTTTTATTTTATTTCAAGTTCCAAAAACTTAGAATGTGCCTTTTGTATACAAATATTTGGCGAATGTGTGATTCCATGTACCTGTATTAAATGTACAGCACATTCCTGAGGGTATATAATTAGAACGCCATGCACCCATACATTAGGATTTCACATAATTAAAATGTGCCACATTACATTTACGCTGTTTGATAAGGTGAAATTATATCACTGACAAATGATATTTAACTGTTGTAAATCTAGTCTTCTTTTGAAGGTACATGAGGATAATTATGATGAGGAACAGGTCTACAATTGTTCTTCTCCCACTGTGGACAGTTAACTGTGTAAAACTGTTTCGAATGAGGCAAACCCTCAACCAGACTGCATATGGTGAACCCTGTGACATAGTATGCAGGCTTTATATACTTTCAGCATGTCATACAGTTTGACAGTAGACACATAAATCTCATTTACACCCATAAGAAAACTGCGGCTTTCCCAGTGACAATTTTCAGAACTAACCGATGCCCAACAGCATTATGTATGGATCTTCTTTACCAAATTTTGCCAGTATTTGACAATAAACATGGAAAGTATGGATAGAAATTCATTTATTCCTGTCAGTGATGCATGACTGTCACTGCACTGATTTTCATGAAACTCCAAATCACCCACTAAGTTTTTTTGGACTTCTTTTTTACCAAACTACATCCAACTCAGACGAAAAATGTAGAAAATAAAAGTACTGACAGAATTTCATTTACACCCATAAGTAAAGTATGGCTGTTCACTGCACTGATTTTCACAAAACTGAAGCTGGATAGGCAACCCTTTGTAAATAATGCCTATGTTGAATTTATGGCACAATGTAGTTGCTGCTACTAGGAAATGGATGAATGGATGGATGTGGTCTCCACATAAGGTGTTATTTTACTTTGTAAATAAGACCTACAAGATACCAATATGTATAATTGTCATTAATGTGATCTCTGTTGTCTTTAAGGTATCATAAAGATTTTCCATGCTTCCTACATTCATTCTCAAAGGCTGTGCTGTGAGTTTTGCTAGGTGTACTGTGAAATTTTGGATGTTGCATTATTGCAGAAAAAAGAAAATTTAAAATCAATTTTGTTTAAAATAAATTTTAAAATACTCATCATCTGTGCCTTATGTGCATGAGTTTCTGACTCTTCTGTATTGCTATGAAATTAAATGTGCAGTGTGTTGCAATTCCTTTTGACAAGGAACACTGCACTGTCAGCAAAAATGAGAACCACTGCTCCATTCTAGTGTGAAGCCCACACACTTATCATAATCTACCAATAATAGTTTCAGTAGGCCCAACTCTGTAACTTTAGCTGATTAAACACTGTATTACTAGCTGTAGCAGGCAATGCTGTCCTAATTCATTTTAGTTAAGTACATCTATGTATCATAATTTTAATGATGACAGCTGCTAAAAGCAGTTAGTAAAACTGAACCAAACTAGTAATAATCATGGAGTTTAATAATTTATTATTTTCAAATATGCAATCTGTAGCTTGTAGCTTGGCTGAAATGCAATTAGACATTTTGAACCATACCAAGCAACACTCGTGAGGAATAAATTTATGTTGCTGACACATGATTTCCATGTATTATCTCTATATTAAAGGTAATATGGTAAAAAATGCATTTTAATATGTAAAAATTATTGATACTTATAAAAGTATATAGTACACTTCACAGACAACTTTTTTAACAGGATTGTATAATATATTTATTTACTTCAAACTTCCCAATAATTTATTTCAGCTTCCACAAGCAGAAACTTCTAATTAATGAAAAATACAAAATTCAAATAAATCACTACTACTGGAATTCAGATTAATGAATTTGTTACAAAATAACTGGTATGTTATGCAGATTTCAGTAGTCAAAATTCTGTGATTTTAACTTACAACTGATATTACATACATGCTGGATTAAAATACAAATTTCTTTCTAATATTGATGTGCAGAATCCTACAATGTTCATGTACTCATTATTAAAACATAAGCATAACATTCATACCCTTTAAACTAAACATAATTCAAAATGTTTACAACAACAGAACATACTCATCTTAATTATACAGAAGTACATACCTGACAAACATATGTCATCATGCACAAACACAGCAGCATCTGGGCGTAGAACTCATGTTAACTAAAAGCTACTACTATTATGGACGTTTTCATTTCCATTCTGTTTAAAATCTGCTTTGCTTCTAGACCAGACATGTGGTCAGCAATATAACTGTAATTGAATGTTTAATTTTAAAGTTTCCAGTTTTCTTCTGTACTAAATAATGTACTGTACATAAAAGTTCAATTAAAAATTCAATGTTCATGCCTTTATAAAATATAGCTACTCAATTTTATGTAAATAGACCTTCCTATTTTGATTGGTTACCTTTTCCTTTTTGCCTGAATGATTTTAAACCAGTATTATTTTTCTGATAGGTGTGGAATGCTGTTCTGAAACAATACATCTCTGAACACAAGGCCTTATTTTAACCCTTTAAACACTGAGTTAAATCCTATCTGCCATTTGTTAGCATTATTAGGAGCTCACCATATTCTCCACATTAGCAGGATCTTTAAGTTTCAAAGCACAAAAAATTCTAGCTCATGATGCAATATTCTAGTAGCTTGCTGGTTTAAATTATTTCTGATAAGCGACGTAATAGTCAATTGAATTTCCTGCATGAGGAGACCTCAGGCAGTGAAATAGGCATATGCCATACAATACAGGTTACTTAGTTGATCACTGTCATAAAAATCTCTTACATTTATAAAATTGATAATGTGATACACGAAATTATGAGATGCTGCAAGCATGACTGCCTTGAATGTAAGGCTTCCAAGCACCAGGCAACTATGTTGCCTTCCATTCTTGATTTCTTTGTCAGAAGTGAGTGTTAAGATTTCAACATATTGTATCTTATGGTGAGTTTTAAGTCACCTCTATGAATTTCTTTAATGCCAAGGGAGATTTGACATTAATAGTTAATATGAGATTTCCTCTAGAATTACGAGCATAAAAGTAACAAAAAAGCTGCGAGTTTTGAGGTTTTCACGAACATGTAGCTGAGAATTTCTGTTCTTCTGGGATGTGATGTCATACCAATGGCTAATCACAACCCAACATTTTAAGGCAACATAGTGTCTTCATTTGCAAAGATCAGTATGTCCAAGAAGAATGAATGTTTCAAGAACTATTCTTGGACATTTTGACACCTGAATATCAACTACCTCAAAATGGTGAGATGTGGTCACCCAGTGACACATCATGGAAACCTCCAAAACTAAAGTGGTCCCTATGCATGCCATAAAGGCATATAGGGAAATGTAGGTGTAGCTGCATGTCTCTTAACCTTGACAATAGCTGGAGGTGAGGGGTCAGCTTTACAACCAGGAAAAGTTATCCCATACCCATTAAATAGTTCAGAACATTGTTTATATTGGTTACAAAATTCTGGTTGAGGTGTGAAGGACTTTGCAAGTTCATCTATAAGCAGGGGATACAATTAAGTGCAACTTTTAGAATGGGCTGTTCACAAGGAAAATTACAAAATCAAATATCTAAGAACTGAAAGAAAACTAGTACTACACGTGTTCACTGAACTATCCCTATTCTTACTGACATCCTATTAAATGATCTGCTTTGTAATATAGTAGCTTCAGAATTACAAATTTTAGTTTACCTTACAACCTTTCTTGAATGTAATTATACTTTCTGTTGTTACCTTCTCCATGAGCATGCCACTGTTTCATGTTATATGGAAATATTTACGGTCTTTTATCACTTGATTATGTTTAACTTAATTTCCTATATTTTTTTTTTTACAAACTAATTATTTCAGTGTGAATACTAACTTCATGGAACAGATATTCTCTCATGATATTAATTATGACAAGACTGAAAACAGCAGGTGTGGCATTGTAACACTTTATTGAAAAACAAACCCTCACTGTAGAAATTAAAACCATCAATGTACACTTAAAGATTTGCTTGTATTCTGACATATTTTGGCTGTTACTCAGCCATCATGAGGGAATATTAAGCTGAATTTTATGAATGGAAATTACTGAACATTTTACATCAATTGTGTGTTTCACAAACACACACACACACACACACACACACTTGAACAGATTGTTAAAGTTTTCACATCTCTGACTTTAAGATCAGAGCATCAAACACCAACTATTTAACACTTTGTATTTAGTAAAATTACTGT
>Ga0123353_10013152_pt1 | contig 11834 bp, 8 predicted proteins | sample TergutLab28metaG_3_FD_92763 | JGI IMG/M metagenome (GOLD analysis project Ga0123353, IMG submission 92763) | Labiotermes labralis P3 segment gut microbial communities from Petit-Saut dam, French Guiana - Lab288 P3 | ecosystem: Host-associated > Arthropoda: Insects > Digestive system > Gut ... | reverse complement strand
TGGGGAAACCGGAGGGAAAGAGACCACTGGGGAGACCTAGGCGTAGATGGGTGGATAATATTAGGATGGATCTCCAAGAGGTGGGATGTGGGTATGTGGACTGGATTGGGTTGGCCCAGGATAGGGACAGGTGGCGGACGCTTGTGAGTGCGGTAATGAACCTTCGGGTTCCATAAAATGCGAAGAATTTCTTGACTAGCTGCAAACCAGTTAGCTTCTCAAGAAGGAATCTGCACCATGGAGTAAGTAAGTAAGTCAATTATATAACCGATGTCCATTAAATGGTGAAGACTTCCACAACCGCTTTAAAAATCGACAGAGTTTTAAAGCGGAGTAATGTAGATGTATGTGAGGTTTATTTTCTGATAGCTGTCATCTGGAATATGACATCTTGTAGTTTTGTTTACCTAGTTAACTAAATCTAAGTAAACTAAACGAAGTGAATTTTTGGGTCAACCAACGCATCACGAACAGGCATAAGACTACACGTTTCGGCTAAAAATTATTAGCCGTCATCGGGCCAACTAAAATACGATACAAAGACGAGGTACTTTACAATTTTATTTCAGGTTTTAGAGCAAAAATTTTATAAATAGAATTTTATAAATAATTTAAAATATATAATAAGTACATAAACCTTATTTAATGCCTGAAAAGTATAAATTAAGTTACAACATGCTAAAAATATTGAATGGAATAATATGATGTGACGTGCAACTTTTTCAGTAGTATCATCGAAGGGGAGAAAAAGTGTGTAGAAAATAGAATTAACTTCAATTCTTAATCTTAATTCGCGGTGTTTTGTTTGTTTACAGTTCAGTAACACACAAAGAGTGGGCCAGGTAGCTCAGTCGGTATAGCGACTGAGCTACGGGCTGGACGGTTTGGAATCGAATCCCGATGCGGACGAGTATTTCCGGCCGTCCAGACCGGCCCTGGGGCCCACCCAGCCTCCTGTAAAATGGGTACCGGGTCTTTCCAGGGGGTAAAGTGCGGCCGGGGCGTGCCGCTGACCACTCACCGCCTTCTAGTGCCGCGGTCACGGAAGAGTAGAGCTATAGTTCTACCCAACCTCTGGGGCACACTGGGCCTGTAACGGGATCATTTTACCTTTTTTTAACATATAAAGAACAAGTAGAGAGTAATATATTGCTGAGGTGAAAATAACATAAAGTCTGTGACTTACTTTATTATGTTGGTGAAGTTATTTTGACTTGTTTAATAGCCTATTGTTTAAATATGGGAATAAATACCCCTACTTGCGTGTTATTTGTACATTACAGAACTAGTAAAAGAACCAAAACACCGCAAAACAAGATTAAGAATTGAAACTACGCTTACTTTCTACGCACCTTTCCACATCTTCGAAGATCCTACTGCAAAATTTACATGTCGCTTACACGAATTTTATAGCAAATTGTTTATATCGTTTTACTCCATTGAGTAGTTTTATTATGTCGTAATTTCGAATTACACTCTTGAGATATTTCATAGCTTTTTTATAAATTTTCTATCTTTCAAATTGCATGTAAATATATATTTTCATTTGTAAAGGCTGAGATCTCAGATCTGTAATAGAGTTGTTAAATCTCCCTTTTTTTGTATTCTTGTGGTTGGGGCCTGATTATGACTAATATTTTAGCCGAAACATGTAGCCTTTTTCTGGCTCAATACGTGTTGTATTGACAGAGATATTCAACTGTATTTAATGGTGCAACAGAGAAATGTCAACTTAAAGTAACGTAAACGAAGCTTAGCATCATAGAAGATACATTAAATTGAGGAAAGTAAGTCGCGTCTAAGGAAACAGCAATGATCGTGGAAAATGTCATTTCGAAAAGAAACTCGCTCAGCTCCCACCGCGTTGTAAAGAAATTTGTTGCCTACATCGACAGGGTGAGTGGGTAGCCAAATACGTTGTATGTTGAGTAGCTGTGTGGGTAGTGTGTGGCAGCTCAGCGGATGGATCGAAGGTGGGAGGGCGGTCGCACAGATAATGAGGGGATTTGTGTACAGCGCACACGTGGAGGTAGTGATGGACGGAGGAAGGGGCGGATATAGTAAGGTATCATTACCATTTCTTACTTCGATTTCTTCCAAAGGGATCGAAGCAAAATACGGGAAATTGTGACCTAACAAAGCAATACGTAACGTCTGTGCAAGAATAATTACAGTTTTTAAAAACCTTCCTTAAATTGTACATGTTCCAGGGAATATTATATATACTATAGAAATAAACTATCTACACGGTAACACAGTTTTCCATAGCGTACTGAAACGAAGTGGCAGGTACTTCAGATTTGCAGCCTTTGAGGTGTCCACAGCGTTTATGTTATGGGTTTAGGTCTTCTGGGATGTTAACACTGTGCAGCGGTAATTTACAACGTGCCTCTAACTCGAATGATGAGAGTGCCTTCATTTTCAATAGTTGGTAGCCTGATTTGCTAGTATGCACGGACTTTTGAATAAGACGGCATCGCATACTCTCGAAACGTTGAGTATTGGTAAACTGCCAAATATGCAACATAATATGTGTGAAGACCAGAAAGCTCAAATTCAGATATTTGTACGTGAAGTTTCTCTCTCGATTCTCAAAACGGTGAACTTTCGTCTGTTATAATAAATCAATATACGTCACTAACAATTACCTTTGTATTCCTGACAGTTATACCTATTTTAGCCTGAAAAAATTTAATCTGTATAAAATTTCATTTGAAAAAGCATCGTGAAATGAGGTAAGTATAAAAAGGACGTTACAATTTGGATACAGGCTTGCAACTTCTTTACGAATATTCTTTAAAGTTGTTATTTTTATTTCCTATTTAGTCCGATTTTTTAAGTTAGTGTAATAGAATCTTGCGGGCAACAATACTTCGCCATATCTCTGCCAAAAGTTTGAAAAACGAGAAAATATTTTACGAATTTTGGAAAAAAATATTTTGCCATTGGATGAAAGTAGAGATAAATAATTCTTAAGTTCCAAAGTAAATAATCAAAAATAAATAAATAAATCGGAAAGGAAATTATTATAAGTAACATTAGGGTTCAAATAGAGAATAAGATGTAGAGTTTGGAGAAAAGAACACTTTTGTTCCGCGTTGTTTACTCTCCTAACCTGAAGGTGGAGGCAGTAAGTTTCACGTAGATTTTTGAGCATTTTCACGACACTAAATTACGGCATCACATTCAGGAAGACTTAATTCATTAAAGGAAGTTTTTGCAGACAAACAACGTATATAAAATTAAAAACTCGACATTTAACCCAATGTATGTTCCTTGAATCTCAGAATCAAAACGATAATTTTTCTGATGTCTACGAACTGAATTGACATCCGAATAATACATACAGGTTTCGCCTCTCTGTGAGAGACGAAATCGACTCTTATGTACAAAGTATCATTCGAATCAACTTCATCTTTAAAAGGAAGAGAACTGAAGTAAATTTCAGCATGCATTCCACAGATTATAGGTGTTCTTATTTTGGCCCTTAGATTTATTTTGATTACTTAATTCTTTCTCAAAAGAGACCACTTGGAAAACCCAGGCGCAGATGGTATGATAATATTAAGAAAGTTCTTCAGGATGTGGGATGTAAGAGCATGGACTGGATTGATGTGGCTCAGGATTGGGACAGGTGACGGACTTTTGTGGATGAGACAATGAACCCTAGGATTTCATAAAATGAGGGGAATTTCTAAACTAGCTGAGGACCTGTTAGTTTTTCAAGAAGGACTCTGCTCCTAGAAGTAAGTAAGTAAGTAAGTACGTAATTAAGTAAGTAAGTACGTAGATAATTACGTAAGTAAGTAATTAAATATTTATTTCCCAAAATGTTTGATATCTGACACGAATTCAAAAGAACGATTAACTGCAGTTTGTTCATGAATTTTTATCGAATTCATGAAAAGGAGAAGTAAAATATGGATTTGAGTTGTATTAATTACTTAGGAATTTTTGTTGTGATTAACGACATTTTCAGTAACACGGAATGTGTGATTACAGCGTCTAAAACTCTTATAATAAATAACAAAGGATAACTGGACAATATATGGCAGGGAGCGACCGTGACCTAATTTACGGTACCATATCAATATTAGCTTCGAAGGCAATGAGTATGTTATAAACTTAGTTCTGTTTAAGTGCACTTTTGAGCCAGCACCTTTGCAATCACTTGATACAACCTACGTGCTTTTCATGATAATGTCAATCACAATTGGCCACCAGATTTCCCTATTTTTTACTCTATCTCTTACAAATATCTTGGTTTATGGTCATCTTACTAGGTTTATTAAAATACCAGTTCCATTTAGCACATGTCGATCTCGGTGGCCACGCGGTCTGAGGTGTTGGTCTCAAGTCGCCCGCTTTTGGTATTGCGGGTTCGAATCCCACTGGGACCTTGTGTATTGCTAGGTAGAGTTGTCTGTGGCGGTCTGAACACTCGTCCAGAGGAAATGTAAAATATGAAACATATTAGTATAGCAATATTAACTCATTCATTCATTCATTCATTCTGCAGTCTATCTGACGATAGGTTTTTAGCCTCTTCCAAAGTGAGTTCTCCACAAAGTGCGATTTAATAATTTCTCCTTCAATTTCCAGTATCTTATCGTTTCCTTAAGGTCATACTCTATCAGTTTATGTCTTCTTCCTCTTCCTCCCTTCACTTCTATCCTTCTAGCCTTCAAGATACCCTCCCTTTTATTATAATAACGATATTCCTTACCCGTTGACTTAAGTAACATTCCTTAATTTTTCACACGATCCGTCCAAATATTCTCCTCCATCTTTTTCCAACACCACATTTCAAAACTTCCCAAGTACTTCTGACCTACTTTCCGAAGTGTCCCAATCTCAACACCGTAACAAGCTGTGCTCCGGATGTAGCAGTTTAATAGTTTCTACCTTAAATTTAAGTCCAATTTGCTGAAGTAAAGAGTTTCTTCTTCCTGTCGAGTGCTGATTTTGCCATGGCAATTCTGGATTTAACTTCACGTGTACAACTTGCATCATTTGTTGTCATGTATATGCAAAAAGTTGAAACATTCCACAATCTACAGTTTTTTAATTCATAATTATCTCTACTTAGGAAGGTTGCCTTGAGATTCTTATTAACTTAGTTTCTCCCTTATTCATTTCCATTCCATAACACCTTACTGTTTCAATTATCTTATCAATTATGCTATGTAGCACCTGTTCTTCCTTAGCCAGTATGCCATCTTCATATTTCACAGTGCACTGTGGAAATACCCAATACATTTGTACAGTACACTGATCTAGCGTGTCTGGAACACTTGAAAGAAAATCATTTTCTATGGGAGGTTTCTGCTGTGTAAGGTCTACTAGTCAGAATACAAATATTACTTTACTAATTGTTTTAACGACTATCCCACTGAATGAGATTATGCAGCCTTTTTTTGTGTGACTCTTAATTAACAATGAACTGCACAATTCAGAAAGTAATGATCGCAATGTAATTCAAGTTTCTATCCCAGTATTACGGATAAGAAACTCATAAAACTTTGAAAGTTCTTAGTCGCGATAACCAGTCGGTTTCCTGATGCAGATTCAAGTTCTGTCCATCAAACGTACAAACCATCCATATATACCAGTTGGAAACGGCATGACTACTGTGTATAATGATTCAGGGTTTTCGTGGTCTTTGCTTTTATACCAGACAAATGTATACATACGAATCTTACCTCTAAGATACGACCGTTTCATTCCATTTGATGTCCAGGTGTTTATTCACATCTTACCGTAACGTTCAACGCTGTGTAATCCGAGCTAATGAGATCACCGTTAGATTAAAATAAATAAAATTTTCTCATTATTCCTAAAATATATTATTGTTTCCTTGCGAAGTTTCATGAATAAAAGGATGTCAAAATTTATAATTTGTTCCTGTAGTTTGTGAGGGTACATAGCTGCTGGATCCAGCTCCAGGATAAATGATATAATGCAAGGAATTATTCTTGATATTACTAATATTACTGTTTTTCATTTGAATATTATTGATATTCATGAAAATATTATAGAAATTCTTCAAACACCTGATTGTGTCATCAAGTAGGCCACGGTTGCAAGTCTGTGAATGTGATTTGCTGGACAAGAAACTGCAAGTGTGTCGCACAGCCCTCGTGCCTTACCCATTGCGAGTACTGTTGTCAATTTTGTTTATTGTTAGACCACATGCAGCCATGGGAATGACTTCTGTTGTGCCCATAGGTGGCAAATTCGATTTCCCGTCACGACGAGACCGAACCAAAATATAGGCTGCTCCTGACGAACAGCCGTTATTCTTAATATTGTTTTGGAACCATTTGCCGCGCGAGGTGTTGCCAATCTAAACAGAAACGTCGACGTCAAGACCAAGGGAAGGACATCGTGGACTACGAACTGACAAATTTTTTGTCCACTTATCGACTGTCTAAATTATATTGCCTATCATTTGGTGCTATCGTGCAGGATCAGGTGAAGACAGGTTTTATGTAAATCTTATGTATACTGGACCGTGCATCATTGTCATAGTTGAAGAATAAGAGACCAACTTTATGTCACTAGTTATCAAGTTTTATTTCACTTCTTCTATGCTCAGCATGTTTCGGACATTAATACATCCATCATCAGGAGCTTGCTACTTTTCTATTGTATCACCACATTGGTCTTGTGTTCTTGTTTCGATGTGTGTTGAAGTTCCGATGTGGCTGGGTTGGGGTGGTATCCGTGTAGGAGGCTTCAGCCTGAAACGTATAAATACAATATCTGGGCGAAAAGCATATATTCTTGTTTTCATACATTTGTTACACTATAACAACCAGTGCGCTTGGAAGTGCGAAACAAAACATTCAAGAGGGTGGAATGCACTTCTGTTTATTTTCGGTGTCATTAAGAGTTGGTGGCGATAAACAGTTGAGTTCTGCGTGTTGTAATGGATGCTTTGCGTGTTGCAGATCATTTGCAGATAACTGCACCCAATGTGTAGTCCCAGCCAGTGAAGCTACAATTGTTTAAAAATCTACTGCAAATTTGTTTAATGAAGCTACTTGTGAAGCAGTTATAATCACTGGTTTCTTTCACATTACAACGCTTACTGTCTAATTGCGTGTAGGAACCGAAACACTTTTCGACATTTATTATACACGAGAACACTTAATATCCTGACGGCGAAGAGGGAAGTTCAGTGAATTGGAGTCATTAGTTTTCTCTTCAGCTGTTACGCTTTCCCTTACAGCGTTCTTCCTTATATCCTATTCCAGTTGTTTGCCCATTCTCTTCACACGGATTTTTGTAGCGATTACCACGTGTTAGGTTTCGATACCGAAAAGAGATTTAGGCTGGTTGATTTAGGGCTGATGTCGCAGTAGGGGCAAATCTGGACTTGCTTTTTGAGAGAAGATGAATTAGAAACCCGCTTCATTCCCCGTGTTTTTGGGATTAGACCACACACTTAAAAGATATAATTCTTTTCGCATTAGTTGTAACAACCATGCATTTTTATTCCCAATTATACAATTTCAGGAATTGTCAACATGTTTTTTAACCCTTTAAATGCCGAGTTAAATCCCATCTGCCATTTGCTGGCATCATTAGGAGCTCACCCTATTCTCCACATTAGCGGGATAAGGGTTAATTTTGTTTCTGTTTTAAAAATTTATTTTCAAATTGCTATGACCCTGCATTTATTTATATTTTCCAACTTCTAATAGTAATGGCCCCTCCACCTAGCCATTTAAAACCGTAAATTTTCCCTTCACGTGTATTTATGTGTTTTGCTATGCTTGCAATAACGCAGCTAATATTTCCCTTAACTGCATTAACCAATTGGTCTTTGTAACGGAGGTACAGAATATTTGCTCTGAAATACGGCTCGAAATTTGAAATGCTATTCTGAATTTTAGGTTTAAAATTCTAAACTTGCTTCCAGGAACTTAACAGCCTTTTAACCCGTTTGAGCTTTTGAAGTGTTTTGTTTTAAATAACTGCTGAGCTAGCCTGCTCGAAATATATTTTCGCTTCATATACGGAAAGCCCCTGCTTACTTATAAACTACGTAAACATAGTAATAATTTTGTACCTTAATATTTGGTCTCATGTAATTGAGTTTTGCCTATGGGTGACACATTTAACGTTCGATAATTCAGCCTGTCGCCCAGAGAGTAATTATGTGTGTGGTTTCGTTTATTTTGGGAATCACAGCAACATTTATCCCAAACCTTATCAGAACATGTAGCCCTGTTTACAAGAAGCAAACAGTGTGTTTCTTTACGGTGCAAATAAGTTTCTTCAACTAACTGATCTACACAAGAACTGCTGGATTTTAAACGGTAGTTACATTTTGGTTAGCCCACAGTTTCAGGAGTTATTTTATAAAATTTTCATATGGCTTGATACGGAAGATGTTTGCTCAAATGTGTAGTTCTTTTACACTAAGTGAGTTTTAAAACAATAAATGACACTTTGTGTAAAGAACTATAAACTTTCTGTGCGAATGTCTGGTATAATACGTGCGTAACCAGGTAAGACTTTTTTGTAACGAAAATTTTCGAAAATAATACAGTACACGAAACTGAGTCCACGTTCTGTGCCTCTTAAGATATTAGATAGAATTAAATGAAAGTGACAGAAGGCACAATAATTTTTAAGCTAAGCTTATATTTCATAATTGTAGTGAAGTTAAACCTAGAACTACAACTTCAAATGAAACTCAAATATTTCGATCCTGGATATCGAGGCAATAGCTCCCTCTGAAACATCTGTTCAATCAATAGTGTCGAAAGCTACTTGGTTATAACCTGAAAATTCCTCTCTTTGAAAACCTGAAAACGTATGTTTCCTAATGTATACATATTTAAAGTCCTCCAGTGTAGGTGTAGATATCTCCTTGTCCACGTCCTCTTTTACAGAAGGTGCTATCCGGTTTTAACCTCTGTAACAAGAAACATTTAATCGATAAATATGTCTTTGTGAACTTACATAATACAAACGTTCTTTTCTTATGCTCAAATACCTACGAATAAGCTGGTGAACAAAAACCTTTAATTTCCTGTACAATTGAGTCAAGGCGTGCATGCAAAGACAGAACTTTTGTCCTGTCGAATAAAAATCATAATAAATATTTTAGGGTTCTAAAAAACAGCGGCATGCAAACTGGAAACTTGTTAGTAATTTTATCCAGAACTCCAGCAGAACTCCAGGAGAATGTCTTTAGCGTCTTTCATTACAAAACACATTAGGATACAGGAGTAATGAAACGTTACGAACGAGAGACTCGACTTACTTTTATAACATAGATAATTTAATGAAATATTCTTCAGAATTTTGGGTGTTGGTGTACCTTTGTCGAAATTACAGACATTACTCTAATTAAGTAAATCTCAAAGACCAAACTTACTTAATTACTCCAAGCAGCAAAGTCCTCCTTGTGAAGCTAAAAGGTTCTCAGTTAGTCAAGTAATTCCTGCATTTTATGAAACCCGAAAGTTCAACACCGCGTTTACAACAGCCCGCCACCTGTCCCTATCCAGAGCCAGATCAATCCAGTCTTTGCCCACCACCCCACTTCCTGAAGATCCACCTTAATATTATCCTCCCAGCTACTCATGGGTCTTCCAAATTGTCTCTTTCCTTGAGGTTTCCCCATCAAAACTTTGGATACAACTCTCCTCTTCCCATGCGAGCTATATGCCCCTCCCATCTCATCCAACACGAAAGTACGTATTCAAATTATAAGTCGCTCGTAAGTTCAAAATTGTCCCGCCTCCTTTAGAACCCCGAGGTACAATAACTTTCTCACAAGTGTACGATGTATCCCGGTTGAACACAACACAGGTTTTATTTTTATTGCATGTTGTGCCTTTACATGCATGCAACATAGTTCAGCCTTTTCTTAGGCCATCATCAGACATGTCAATATAAAAATCTCATAAAGGAAGATAAAATAAAATAAAATAAAATAAAAATTTTTTAACTTCATTATATTTTCCCCTGTAAGAATTTTTTGTTGACATGCCTCATGTAGCCCTAAAACAGCCGAAATATGTAACACACATGTAAAGGCACAACTTCAATGAAAACAAAACCTGTGCTGTGTTCAACATAATAAGCTTGTGTATTTAGACATATTCCTATTATAGAGCACATAACTAGTACACAGTCTTCCTCCTTATTGTCTTAAGACCCATTTTACTACTATCGTCTTTCCTCATACCCAATAGCTTCCTATAGCCTTTTTCCCGGAGAGTGCAGTTGACCACTCAGTGTAATCGAGTGCTTAGGTTCAGAATAAGTGGATTTATGCCTCCACGCAACCCATTCATTTTTATGGCGTTTACAGTAGCAAGTTTTTTATTTGTATACTGCACCAATGTTTTGCTAATCTACTGTTTATAAGGCTACGTTAATTGCAATAAGGAATATATAGATATCATTTATTAACTAAAATTATCTGCAAATCACAGGAAGTGATAATATATTTTCTTAAACAGATTTGGCGATAACAAAACACATCGCTCTAATAGGCCTACTGTACAACAAACCATACATCAAACTTAACATTGTCCTATTATAGCTATCTTCCCTGTGTCGTAACACTAGGAAAGACTTAATATATCATCGCGAATCCAAGTTTCAGAATTGAAATGGCAAGTGCTGCTCGTAATGTGGTGGCACCAGTTTTCTCCAAAAAGGGTAATTACGTGTCACAACCCGCATTACCTCACTCTGATCTTGTGTATGGATCATAAAAAAGAGCGCGTCCAAATTCAAATTTTTTGTCAATTTCATAATATATTTAATTAACTATTAAATTAATTAACTATTAAATGTGAGAAATTACATTCTAATATCTGAACCATAAATTTCCTCGGCCCTTCAAATATGATGTGAAGTTTTTCTTCTCCGTAAACTGAAGTTAAATCCATTCAGAGGGAAACATCTGCATACAGTAGAAATCCAGCATTTAAATGCCTATCGGAAACTGTTGTCGCCTCCGTAAATCTGAAAGGCTTCTGCTGACCCAACAGGAACATTCGGCGTGTAATTTATCGCTGTGTTCCCACTCTGGAACGCAATCAACTATAACCGAGAAATTTACAACTTGAAATGGGTTTCATATTGGGGAATCGAAATGTATTCTGAGTGGTGTTTATGTTACAACATTCATTAAAACATTTATCAACACTTCTGAGATTTTGATTCCTGTTTCCAGGTCATAAAGGTGATATCAGTAGATGTCAATAACATGTATAAAATTCCGAAAATTATTTTAAGTTCAACAACCAAATTTTTTTGAAGTTAGAAATAACCAAACGTTATGACATCTACTTTAATTCATGTAAAATTAAATAAATTATGTTTACAAGTTATAATTCAGATATGGTGGAGCCTTTTAGCACAACATTTAAACAACTATAGAGTCCTAAATGCCGATCCAAGTGTTCGAACTGTACAAGGAGTGGGTCTGCCACTGTTTGCTTGCTGTAATTGCGGGTTCGAATCCCGCCGGAGAGATGGATGTCTGTCTCTTGCGAATGTTGTGTTTTGTTCCGGTAGATGTTTATTCGACAGACCGATCACTCACCCAGAGGAATGATACCGAGTAAGTGTCATTGAATGTGATCAGACTAAGAAAGAAAGAAGAAAATTACTAAATATGGAGAAATGCATTATTAGGAGCGAAAAAATGTGAAACTTAATTAGTAGTTAATATAATGTCGATTTGTTGTTACAAATAATAGTACAATTTTGACTTAAATTAATTAAACTTTTAAGAGTCTATAAAAATATTAGCGTGAAAACAGAGAAAATTATTGTATTTTGTTGTGAATTTAAAT
>Ga0123353_10013151_pt1 | contig 11834 bp, 5 predicted proteins | sample TergutLab28metaG_3_FD_92763 | JGI IMG/M metagenome (GOLD analysis project Ga0123353, IMG submission 92763) | Labiotermes labralis P3 segment gut microbial communities from Petit-Saut dam, French Guiana - Lab288 P3 | ecosystem: Host-associated > Arthropoda: Insects > Digestive system > Gut ... | reverse complement strand
CCGAACTTTATTACTGTCTCTGCTTCTTCCGGAATTTCAATATTGGCTTTCAGTGAAACACGGTAGCCGTCTTTGGTCTCGGCATTCAGATCCCGAAGCTGTGAAAAATAATCCTGCCTTTTGCTGTACCTTGTCCCTACCCTCTCCCATCTTTCCAGAACTTTTTGTTCCGGATTGATAAAGACTTCTCCGGCGGCAGCGTTCAGAACCAGTGTATCACCGCCTGATATCTCCACCGTTGCCAGAGACAGTCCCAGTACCGCCGGGATATTGAAAGCCCTCGCAAGAATGGCAGTATGGGAAGTGGTCCCCCCCATGTCCATGACTATTCCCTTCACATGCTCCCGGTTCATGGTCAGCACTTCCGATGGAAGAAGATCATGGGCAACCAGGATGACATCGCGATTAAGCTCGGCGAGGGAGACCCTCTTTATGGAAAGCAGCCTGCCCAATACGCGGCGGGAAACATCGTCGATATCTTCCGCCCTTTCCCTGAACGACGGATCGGGAGAAGACAGCATTTTCTGCATTATTTCCCTGGAAGTATCGAAAACAACCCATTCAACATTAACCTGGGTTTCCTTTATCCTCTCGTTAATCTGATCATGAAAATACTCGTCCTCAAGCATCATTAAATGGGCAGAGAAAATTTCCGCGTGTTTTTTGCCCATTTCCCGGGTTGCACGGTCATGAAGGCTGCGGATTTCCTCTGCCGCCTCTCCGACTGCGAGTTTTAGACGCCTGAGTTCATCATCAATCTGGTTTTTTCGGATACTATACCTGGATATTTCAGGAAGATCCTTCTCCAGAAATAAAAATGCTGTTCCTATGGCAATTCCCGAGGAAACGGGGATACCGGTGATTTTCTTCATTATATTGAAGAATACTCCAAAGCGAGTTAAGCTGTCAAATACGATGGAAAGCGATTCTGATGGAAAAATAAATATCCCTTTGAGCGCGCCGGACTGTCTCAGGTGCAGGCATTTTAAAGTCACATGGGAGCCGTTATTTCCCCGTTCCTGCCTGCTTTTCGGGGTAAAGTGCCGTAACCTGCCTTCCATGGAAGTATTTCTCTCTACCGGAAAGCACTGCTTTGCCTATCAGGAAAAAAAAGGGGCTTTCACCTAACCTCAAATTCCGCCGAAGCGGAAACGCCGCCTCCGTCTTCCACAAGGATCGTGTGGCGTCCGCGTGAAAGCGGAAGAGCGTAGACCCCGGCGTGGTTCAGACTTCCCATGAGTTCACCGTCCGCGTATAAAAGTGCGTCCGCGCCGAAGCCTGCTGTCTCTACTCGCAAGGCCTGTGCGTCAGACGGAACCGAAGGATCAAGGTAATACACCGAACCTGTAACAGGCGTCCGTATACGGCCCATCCCTTCCTGCCTTACGCTGCCTGATCTGAATTTTTCGGCAAGCCACGATCGGTATTCGGGGGGATAGAAAAGCCCGGCGTCAGTATGCCATGAGCAGACAGGCGGAATATTTTTATCCGGCGCCCATTCCCTGACAAGTCCGGCACAGTAAGGGCCGGCCGCCATGCCGGAAAGGGCGCAAATCCGAAGTTCCGTAACGCCGGGCGGCGGGGGGCCCGTAAGATCCCGGCTATCGCCCAAAGCCCCGGCGTATCCGCCATAGGCTCCTGCTTCTCGTGCGCCAATAGCCCCCTGTTCCATGACGGAAAGCAGGTTAGACGCAATCCTTGCGGGAATTGAACTCCCGGTGCTGCCTATGACAGTTTCCCCGGAAAAGTTACCCATCCAGACGCCTACCGTAAAACGCTTAGTGGCGCCTAACGCCCATATGTGCTGAAACTGATTGGCTGTTCCGGTTTTAAACATTGACGCGAATGGAGTTGCCAGCGCCGGAGCCGGGCCGAAGCCGACAAAGCGGCTGGACCTGTCCGAGAGTATATCCGCGATTATCCACGCGGCGTAAGGGGACATTGCCTGCCTGCCCGAAGAAAATTCTGCGATTTGAGGCGAAGAAATTTTTTGTACTCGTGGCGCGGAAGATTTTTCATCTTCTATCCATTTCAGCTCCGCCGGGGAACCTCCCCTGGGAAACGCGGAAAAAGCCCTGACCATTTCTTCAAGGCTAACTTCGGCGTTGCCAAGGGCAAGGCCGGTTCCGTGTGTTCCCATTGATTCGCGTATGGAATCAAATCCAAGGCTTACAAGGTACTCTTCAAAAGCGTTAACTCCGATACGTTCAAGAAGATATACCGCGGGAATATTCAGTGAAGAAGCCAGGGCTATGCGGAACCGGACAGGGCCGTTAAAGCGGTTATTAAAGTTGGAAGGAATGTAAGCTTCCCTGCTGCCGAACACTGTAGGAAGATCCGGCATGACATCGGCTGGGCTAAACCCGGCATCCAGAGCCATGGCGTAAAGAAAGGGCTTTAAGCAAGAACCGGGTTGTCCGCGGAAACGAACGCCGTCAATTTTCCCGGAGATTTCTTCATTAAACCAGGAAGCGGAACCGACATAAGCCCTTACCGCGCCTGTTTCGTTTTCTATCGCGATGACAGCCCCGTTGCTCACCCTGTTACGCGACAGAAGCGAAAGCTCAAGGGCAAGCTGTTCTTCCGCGTAACGCTGAAAAAATGAATCCAGGGTACTGTACGCTTTATTCATTTGCGAAAGGCGGATATTTCTATTCGATTGCGAAACAGAAAAATCAGAGTCTGCAATTATTCCCGCTACCCGTTCCGTAAAATGCGGAGCAAAGAAGGGAGCCCTGGGATCAAAGGGGCCTTTTATCGCGGACGCGGCTTCATTCACCGCCTCCTTTAGTTCATCTTCCCTTAAGCCGAGGCCGCACCTCTGAGACAGAGCGAGAGCCGCGCTCAAAGCCGCGTCCGGGTAAAACGCTGGATCGTAAAAGCCGGGCCGCCTGGGAACAGTGGCAAGCAGCGCGGCCCTGTTATCATCAAGCTGATTAATAGACCTGCCAAAACGGGCGCGGGTCATGGCCGGGAGTCCTTCAATATTACTGCCAAAGGGAATGCCGTTCAGCCAGAGCTCAAGAATTTCTTTCTTGGAAAGTTTTACCTCAATGCGAACAGCATCCCAGGCCTCGCGGATTTTGCCGCCTGTACCGCCGGAGTGGGGATGTACAAGCCTTGCGAGCTGCATGGTGATGGTAGACGCGCCTGACACAACGCGCCCTGCCTTTATATTTCTATAGAAACTTCCCGCCATGGAAAAAACGTCCACGCCCGGATGAATATAAAAACGCCTGTCTTCGGCGCGTATAAAAATCTTTACCGCCCCGGGTGGTATTTCGCCTAACGACACTCGTTCACGTTTAACCCCGTCTGCCGCAGGCAGAACCCTGAGAACATTTCCATTCCTGTCGTAAACCACTGTCCCGCATGACCTATCCCTGTAAGCGTCAAGCTCCGGGAAAGGCAAGAACAGGAGAAATATATAGAAGAGAACAATGCAACATAATGGAATTAGAATAAACCGTAGCTTCTTTGCCATGCGCAAATTAAAACTTATTGACACCAGGGTATTCCCCTATTGTGTATATATGACTTTACCGACCCGGTCAATGTGCGCTTTGAGGTTTTGATTCGAGAGGTTATCATAAATTGAAACATCTACAAAGTACGGCATATCTGAATCATCAAAATCATTACCAATTCGCAGCAGATCAGTATGGCTGAAGCTATCAGCAATTTTAATAGACAGGTCAATATCAGAACCACCACGATAATTCCCTTTTGCCCGGCTGCCATAAAGAACAACCTGCCTGACACCGTGGTATTTTCGAAAAATTGCATCCAGTACATCCAGAGTCCTGTCGGGCAATCCGTATTTCATTGTCATTCCATGTTGTTCATTTTTTCTGCGAGTAAATTAAATTGGGAATAATAAGTATCGATAATCGCAGTTATTAGTTCCTGAGCGGTCTTTTCATCGTATGAATGAGAGGCCAGATTTCTGGCTTCAATCATATCCATCCAAACTTGTCCATCCATAATTATATTTTTATTGAATGCATGTCTGATCGCGCCCTTGCTGCCTATGATATCGGTTATCCCTTGCTCCTCAAGATAGTCTTTCATCAAATTCCATGCCAGTTCAAAGGTAAATTCAAAACCTTTAATCAACCCCTGTTTTTCAAGATCAGAAAGATCACGGGAGATGGCAAGCTCAACCGCACCCTTAACAGTGGCAAGAGCTTTCATATAATTTTCAAAGCGCTGCTTCCAGCGAATATCTTTATCCATTGTTCTTCCTGTAATTAAGTATACTTAAAAAACAGCTTTTTGTCGACAACCAGACCTATCTCATTGCAATTAACCGCTGTTATTCCGTTCCTATTCGGTAGAGTTCGCCTGCGCCGCGGCCGAAGATCTCTCCCTCGTACATACATTCCGCCTGGGCGGGAGGAGTGGGATAAATGCCGCTCATTACCGCGCGGAAACGGAACTCCACCTCTTTCTTTCCGGCCCGGAAAAAATCCCAGTGGAACACGGCTTCGTCATCCATTATAAAACGCACCGGCTGTTCTTCCCAATTCTGAAGGTATGATGTTTCTTCCCTTCTTGAGTCTTCTGCCTGAGGCGGGACTGTTGAGCTGGTGACAAAAACCGCGTCCACAATTTCCGCGCCGGAAGGAATAGGCGCCCTGAGAGCCACAAAGGTACGATCCCGCGAACTTGAAACAGTTACCCTGCGTAAATAGGTTTTGCCGGGAATAAGCCGCCCGTCCCTGACTATATTTCCGGATGAATCAAAAGTTTCCACGAAGACACTTAAGCCTTCGTCACGCGGGGCGGCAAGCTCTGTGGGGATTCCGTAACGCAGGCTCGCTGTATAGTAAAGCCGCCCTTCACCCTCACGCTCAATTCTGAGGGGCTGAACAGTATCGCGTTCAATAGCATCTAACGGCGTTTCGCCAAAGGCCCAGGTGCGGAAAACGGGCGGCATGAGCGACGCGGCAAAGGCTGCTTCCAGAAGCTGCGTTCCCCCGAGTGAAAGGCGGGCATTGAGACCCTCTGTGCCTTCCTTCTCCTCAGCGTCGGCAATGCGGCCAAAAGCAAGTACGGCCCAGTAGGAAGATGATGTATTGTTCCAAATACCCCGGCGCTGACGCTCGATAAGCGAATTTGCTAGCCTCGTGGTCATATCATCGCCGGGAGCCAGGGCGTGACAAAGCATAAGGGCTAGCGCGTAACGGTCTGAATCGTAACCCCAGAAATTTCCGCGGCGCTCGTATGTGTCGGTAAGGTCAAGGGTGCGGGTTCCAGGGCGAATGAAACGCCTTACCCTGTCCCTGGTGGATGATGCAAGGTCTTTCATACCAAGCTCAAGAGCGGCGAGTCCCGCGAAACCCCAGCCCGAGATCCCAAGTTCGTCCCCCTGCCTGAGATAGGCGGAAATTTCCGTGCCTATTCTCTCGCCGTACATTGCCCTGACCCAGAGGGAGTAACCTTTAAGGAAGGGGTCGCGGCTGAAAGACGGTTTATTATAATCAAGGCCCGCAATATATCGAATCAGAGCCTGGGTATCAATATCAGCGGGCAGCGCATAACCCTTCTGTTTCGCAAGCGCCATAATGTGGGCGACACGCAGGCTTACATAATCGTTCGGGAATTGCCCGCCCGGCCAATAGGGAAATGCGCCATTTTGCAGCTGGCTTTTTGCCATACTTGCCAGCTCGCTTTCAATAACTCTTTTAGGATTACTAACAGGGCTTTCCAGATCAAAAGTTTCCAAACGATCCGCAAATGCGATGAGCGGGAGGAGCTGCGCGGTTTTCTGTTCAAGGCATCCGTATGGATAATCCAGAAGATAACGTACCGCCTCTTTGAGAATCGCAAGCCGTGACGCTGAAAGCGAAACCGAAAGGCTCCCCGTTCCTTCCGGCAAGACAGAAGGAAGTACCACCCCTTCTTCAATGAAGGAAGTATCGTTTCCGAGGTTCCCGATGGCTGTTACAGTTTCGTATAACACCGGCCTGTCAACCCTTATCGTTCTGATGATCCTTTCGTTTACAAACGGGGAACGGAGGGTAAAGATAACCCTGCTCTCCCCGGCGCCAAGTGCCGCGGCTTTGAAAGAAAGCTCCGCGGAAGATCCGGGATTAATCTTCACAGTCTTTTCTTTTACGCCGTCGATCTCAAGCACGGTGTCCCAAACGCCGCTGCCATTGGCATCCTTAATCATTTCAGTCTCTACGGAGACCTTTACTTCCACAACGGTGTTTTCAAGATTAGTCAGTATGAGCGACACAGTTCCGGTGTCCCGCCACCTGAGCTTACGCGGCAGGGCGGCGACAGCGGTTAAGGGCGCGCTTACCCGGAGATCCTGTTCGGCGATTCCGAAATCGCTCAAACCCACCGCCACTGCGGTACAGCGGTAGGTGGTCAGGGAATCCGGAAGATCGAAATTCACCTTAACGGTTCCGTCAGGCCCTGTAACAAGGTAGGGTTCAAAAACAGCGGTGGGCCTGAAATCTTTCCGCTCATCAAGTTTGGATGAGTCTTCTTCGTCCCCGCCCTGAAGATCAGTGAGGCTATATGTAACTGGATCGATTAGAAGGGAACGGCTGTCCGCGCCCCGGACGGCAAGGGGGAAATTCCTGGGGTTGTAGAAAAATGCCAGGGGGTCCGGAACATGGTAATTAATAAGGTCGACAACTCCGCGATCCACTGCCATAAAGGTGAGCTCCACTCCGGGGGCGGGCTTGTCGTTAAGTGTTACTTTAAGCGTTACTTCCGCCTCTTCCGCCGGGCCGTAAGCGCCTTTTGAATTTTTCATTTCGATTTTATAATGGCGGCTGTCATTATCAACATAAAGGTTTGTGAGACCGAAAAGCCCCGTTGGCTTGTCCAGATCGGGTTCGTAATAGGTATGATCAGGCGTCCCGGATCGTACCGTAAAGGAAGAAATGGCGGCGTACACAATTGGTATGTACGATTCTTTTATTGGAATGTCGATGGTTCTGGCGGAGCCGTCAAGCTCGATGATCTGCTCCTCCAGTATTCCCTCGCGCTCAATCGTGAGGAGGTACTTTCCTTTTGGCAGGGGCGAACGGACAAAGATCTTCGCCGTATCACCGGGAGCGTAAGCGCTCCTGTCAGGTGTAAGTATGATGCCGTCGGCGTCCCTGGCGCCCCACTGCACCCAGCCGGAACCGCTCACATAAAAACTGTAACGGGTATGCACGGCGCGGCCTTTTGAATCTCTGCCTGAAAAACGCACTTCCCACTGGCCGCTGCCTGTCGGCGTAAATGGAATTACCCCGGTATACTCTCCCTTTCCCGGGCGGAAGTTCCGGTCAATTATCGTTTCCTCTACCCTTTCCCAGTTCAGGTTGATCCTGCCGCCAATGCCTGCCTGACGGGACTGCTTCCATTCGTGCCGTATTAATTTAAAAGAAAGCTCGTCCGCCTCGGCGCCGCTGACATCATACCTATTCCCCTCAGGATCCAGAAGCGCCCAGCTCACTGTGGCGGGAAATCCGGACGAAATGAACCAAGCCGAAGGATTTGAGGCGTTTAGATCAGGAGCTTTTAAATTTCCCGATTCCAGCCTGGAAGCGATGTAAAAAGAAGCGGGATGAACCACTACTGCTGCACTTGCGGATATCTCCTGCCTCGCGGCATCCTGAACCGACGCTTCCAAACGATAACGGTAGGCGACTCCTTCCGCACCGTCACCGACGACGTTATGCGCTATATCATCGCTGCCGTCGGGGCCCAAGGTTCCTTCGCCCTCGGCGGCGAAATAGCGGCCGTCATAATTCTCAGGCCCAAAGCGCCAGTTACGCCACCCGCTGCTTGGGTTAAAGCCGGCAGGTTCCCTGCTCCAGTAGTAAGTGTAGGGCGCACCCGCAAGGCCGCCTCCTGACAAATAGGAAGCGGAAAGCCTGCCAGAAATTTTTTCTCCCTTATAAAAAACAATGTCGGGAAACTTAAGGGACGCTTCAAAACGGAGGCGCTCAAAGTTAGCCACAAGGAATGTAATTGTCTCTTCCTGTCCACCCGTACCGCGTTTATAGCGTATAACGTAGCGGCCGGGATCGATATTTTCCGGAAGTGTGAAAGAGCCGTGGCTTCCGCCATTGGCGCTTGTCCTGCCCTTAAGGGAAGAAATTACCGAGGCGTCTTTGGCGCCCGCTGAAACATCTATACTGTAATCGCCCTCATAGGAAAGGAATTTCCCCCTGGAAAGACTGCGGTCTATGCCCCGGAAGGTAACGGTCTCGCCCGGCTTGTATAACCCCCGATCAGTAAAAATGAAAATCAGGGGTCTTTCTTTTTCAACATTAAACGGAGTAGCGTATGCTTCCACACTGGAACGCCAGAGGTTATGGCTGCTGTTAGGGATAAATTCCACCTGGTCTCCACCGGCCTTTGCGCCCCCGCCTTCGATCACCCGGACACGAAAACCTTTTGACCAATCTGATAAATTGAAAGCCGGATATAGATCCGTAAACCGTGAAATAAAATCTCCGTCGCGGAATGAAAAAACAGCGAGCCCCTTGCTGTCGGTTTTGCCTTCGCGCACCACAGAGCTGCCTTCAAGCAGTTCCACCTTCGCGTCCGCGACAGGTTCGCCGTTGGAAAGCCGGGTTGCCCACACAAGAACCATATTGTAAGCGTAACGCATGGTAATACCGATATCGGTAACCTGCACCGTAAGCCAGTTATTCCCTTTAAGTATCCTGCCAGGCTGCCACTGCGAACGGGTTTCATATTCCCATGCCATAGCGGCGCTGCCCTTTCCGCCTGGACCCAGGAAAGGCGCGAGATCTTCTATCATAAAACGCTTGGAATTTTTTGGAAGTTTTGAAATATCACGGGCTTCAAGGGCTGACAGCGGTATGCGCTCATAAGGCCCGGCGGAACCTGTAATCTTTGAACGGAGGGACAGTGGATTCTGTGTCTCCCAAACTACCACAGGGGGGAATCCCGCTTCCAGCATCCTCGCTCCGGTATTGAGAAAATACGCATAACTGTTTGCCTCGCCCACTTCGGCGATGACAGTCTCGTTCCGTCCAAGCAGGCGGCCCCAGACATCCCTTACATTGCCGGAAATAATTACCTCGTAATTTTTTTCGTATTCCATGGGGAGCTTGTTTATCACAACCGTATTGCCATAGACATGAATATTTTCATTCGTCAGCGGCGGCATACCCTGAACCGAGAAAAAGGAAGGATCAATATCCGGATCCACGGTGTGGCTGAAATGAAGCGAAATGGGTATGCTGTCCCCTTCCTCGGTTCTGGGCCGGGCCGCGGAACGAACAGAAACTTCGTTAAACTTGAAAGGCCGTATTGTATGAAAGGAATAAACCTGATCTTCTTTGGAACCAAGCAGGCCGGGTTCTGAACGCGCGCCTGCAAAAAGCATAATCCTGACATCGGTATCAGGAGGAAGCGTACCGTTAAGCGTAAGCAGCACACCCTGGGCGGCGCTGTAACGCCTCTCGTCAATTTTAGGAAGCCGCGAGAGGGTAAACGTGTAGGTCTGCCAAAGAGCGCTGACCTCGATCCATTTCGCAATCTCGTCAAGGTTTACCGGATATGAAAAAATGAGTCTGATATTTGTGGCTTCAAGCGGATCAGCGTCCCAGGGGCTTACCCAGGTATCACCCCTACCAAGGTACCAGTCCAATAGCTCCAGCCGCTCCGTCTCGAAACTGAAGGAATTATTACCCTCAAGGCTCTTCCCTCCCAGGGATTTAATTTTTTCCGAAACCGTAACCTTGTACTGCCGCTGGCTCATGTTCTCGGTGTCGCTCTCAAATGAAAGAAGCCGCGTACCGTACCAGCGGAATGTGCCGGAAATTGGCGGCTCAATAGTAAAAAGCCCCGCGTCCTGCCGAATTGGCTCCCCAAGAGCCGCAAGAGGAACCACGGGTTGGGAAAACACCACATACATAGAGGGTTTCTTTACCTCACTGGGGAGTACCCCCTGGGGGCCGTAGTCCACAATCCTGAACGGTTCGTCACTTTCTTCTATATTAAAGGCGCCTGCTGAGCTTCCACCCGCGCCAACGGGTATGGCTTCGTAATAGGCAATCCTGTACCCCTCAAGCCCGGGAGCCGCCCGTCCCACAGAAACATGTGAAGCGGAAAATACCGTAGTTACATCGGCAGCTTTTGATTTTTTACAGGATCCAAAACCGAATGCAATAAAGAATGCCAGGCATATAAAAATAATTTTTTTCATAAAAACTCCGATTACAGCTTTAGAATGAAATTATAATGGAAATTTTATTTGAAGTTAATGGGTGATTTTTATAGTGGATGTACCAGAGAAATTTAATTTTAAAATACCTGAATATTGGTATAATTTATTAATTTGTCAATAATTTTAAAATCTGGAAGACTCTTTACACAAATAATTTAGTTAACTTCAGTATTACCTTCTAAATCCCGCCAAGAGTTATAAAGAATTTTTCTGCGTCTTGCTTTGGATCCTCTAAAGAGCTCTTCTTAGAAGTAGCAGCTGGTTTTTTATCCACCCTAAAAAAAGGACCGCGAATATATTTCTGCTTTTCAGCTGCTTCTTCATATCGTTTCCTATAGTATTCGGTAAAAACACCATTGCTGGGTATGAAAGGAGGATTTTCCGTTTTTATAAAATCTTTTGTTTCGAGAAAATTTTTAAGTTTTTCATAAGGAATAGGAACATGTCCATTGCCGTCATCTGATAAATTACTATTATAGTACCAGATCTGCGGATGGAAGCCGGATTTTTCCTCTCCCTCTCCTCCATGATAAAGAGGTAAATAAGGCGTTTTATCTCCATAATAATTACTAATGATAATTAAATACGCAAGTTCAGCCGATATTATCAATCTATCTTCATTAGCTTTTTTAGCTATAGTAAACCCCAAATCCATTGACCGCCCCAGAAAATCCTTAATCTCTCTGCCCTTTGCCCTCCTGTCATAATATGTCCTCCTATCGCTTTTTCTGACATCAGATGGTGCAGGAAAGTAAACCTCAACATTAGCAACAGGAAATTCAGCGACCCAGGCTGCGCCTTTAAAGTGTGTTGGGAACTTAGATTTTTTTTTACCTGTTTTTCCTATCTTAGCTTCATCATTTCCTTTGTTTATAAAATTAATGGTTTCTGCCAGAGCTAAAACATGCAGAGACGCTTGTTTTTCACAATTAAGATCCGCTGTCAACACCACTTCATCACCGATATATTTCCATACGCTTACATTGTAATCAGAATTTTTCCATTCCAATTCTTTTAATTTTAGCTTGGGCTCACAAAGTTCATTACATATACTCAGTTTATCACATGAACCGGAACAATACTTTTCAATAATTTCCTTGTGTTTACGACAGTATGTTATAACAGCTTCAGACAAAACTTTCTGAAATATTTTAGCCCACACATGATTACCGGATTTTTCGTCTATTAGATTTTTTTTTAATTTGGTTGAATCAATACAGTCTATACTTAAAAAAATACGCTGTTTTGGTTGTTCGGAAGAGCGTCTGTTATTCCAAGGATATTCAGCAGCCGGGGCGTCGCCTTCCTGACTTGCTCTGGCCTGAAAAGAAAACTCTCTAGAAACCGCCATATATCATTCTTTGATGCACAGCAGGTTCAGGCACCATAAAGTATGCCGCTATCTGTATACTGTCGCCATTAAAATCATCCAGGGCTTTTTTAAACATTTTTGTTGGCATTAGCAATCCATGTGCAAATACATCAGCTTCGTATTCAACCAGTTCATATTCAACCTGTTTTTTTTCACCCAGCTTTTTCTTTAATCTATCAGGTATGTATGAGGCTTCAAGAGGCTCTTCTTTGTAACGGGAGTGCATGAATAAATGCCCAAGTTCATGGG
>Ga0123353_10013150_pt1 | contig 11834 bp, 6 predicted proteins | sample TergutLab28metaG_3_FD_92763 | JGI IMG/M metagenome (GOLD analysis project Ga0123353, IMG submission 92763) | Labiotermes labralis P3 segment gut microbial communities from Petit-Saut dam, French Guiana - Lab288 P3 | ecosystem: Host-associated > Arthropoda: Insects > Digestive system > Gut ... | reverse complement strand
TGCCAGGATTGCGTGAATTTCCTTCGGCGCCTTGCCTTGCAGGCAAAAAAAAAAACTTGATGACAGCTCACGTCTCCATGTTGTTGAAATCGCGCGCCTCGCCTGACATGTTTCCTTTCAGCCTCTGTAACAAGCAAAGACTTGCAATTCGGCACATGAACAGACCCCTTTTTCCAATGACACTATAGATTCCGTCCTACGACATCGGGAAGTAGATCGGGCTAAGGACTTATCAGCACCCCTCATATTTATGGTATTTTTTTAAATTTAGAACCTCACACCAGTGACTTTGAATATTACCATGTCTAGAATACATCACTGTGTAATTTTTAGGCAGGTACTGACATTTTCTCTGAAAATGGAGGTGTCAGGTTACTCTGAAACACCAGTACATATCTACCACAATACACTGTGTCACATCCTACAAGACTCTAACTCTTGTGACATAATGAGTTTAATATTATGTACCTCCACAATCTTTACCAACTCTACCAATAACAATGATCAACAAAATTTAACTTTATTTTTGTCCCATGAATTTCAATAGATGAACTTAGCAGTACTTTTTATGCTGAATTCAGATATGTATACAGAATTTTTCTATCAGGCAGGGTTTCAAAGATACAGAGGAATTTAAATGTGCAAAATAGTACTTTTTGTGCTCATTAGACAGGCAGAAACCTTCCTCTAAAATGTAGAGGCGTACGACTTTCACCGGTATTCAGCATCAGATACATCCCTCTTCAATTTCCAGCAATAGTCTGCCAACATAATTGAGGTCCATTTGCCTTGGTACTGCTTTTCCATAGCCATAATGTCTTGGTTAAATCTTCACCATGTTCACCAATGACTTCATGGAGATTTTCTGGAAAAAAATCCAAGTGTGACTCCAGCAAGTTAATTTTCAGACTCATATTGCATCCGATAGCTTTGTACGAAGTCAACAGGTCCTGCACAACATGCTGATAGTTCGCTGCTTTGTGATTTCGTAAGAAGTCCTTTCAAATCCTCTTAAACGACAGCCATGCATTTCTTTTGGTCTCATTTAGGTCTTCATCGAACTGTTTGTCTTCCATCAGTTCCCTGATCTGGGGTCCTATAAATATACTCTCCTTGATTTTTATATCACTCATATTTGGGAACTTGTTCCTCACATATTCGAATCCATGGCTGGTTTTATCCATACCTTTCACAAAGTTTTCGTGAGGCCCAGCTTTATGTGCAAAGAGGGCAGATAAGTTTTCTCCAGAAGAACAAGAAGAGGACTAACAACATTTTTTCCCCTGGTGTCAGTGCGTTTGTTCAGGCCACAGTTTATTTACATAGTGATTCTTCTTGTCCTGGCTGTCCTACTCGCACAGGAAACAGCAGTATTTTGTGTACCTGAGTTGCATTCCGAGTAACAGTGCCACAACCTTCAGATCACTATATAACTTCCACTTAAATTCATCATACTTAGTCCTTCCCAACAGTAGTTTCATGCTTTCATAACTTTCCTTCATGTTGGCTGCATGAGGCAAAGGAACCGAGGGAAATCTGTTTCCACTGTGGAGTAGAACCACCTTCAAGCTCACTTTTGATGAAACAATGAACAAGCGCCACTGATCTGGGTTATATTCATGGCCAAGAACTTCCATAATGGAACAAACATCATTGCAAAACATGACATCATCTTCCTGGGAGAAGAAATCCTTGAATTCTTCATGGCATCCATGGTAAAAACACAACTTAGTGCCCTGGCGCAGAAGATTCCAGCTCTTTAACCTGGAGCGAAAGGTGTGAGTGATAGAGAAATTCTGGAAACATATTTGAATTCAGCGTAAAAAAAAAAATCAGATACAGACATTTTTCCTTGCGGGACAAAATCTTTGTTGACCACGTAATCGAACTTCCAGGGTAGCTGTGGAAGCTGGTTATGATTGGGAACAACACATGTAATTCAGTATAAGCATCAGTTTAATAAACAACAAGCAGTAACAGCTTATTGAAATAATGAAATACACAACTTTATGGAAAATACAAAATATGCTTCTTGGGAATTATACTCTGACTTCAACCACCAAATTGTTGTTTACTCAGGAAAAATAAAAGAAAAGAAAAATTTGTTTTGTTGCAAACAAGTAATAAACCGAAATGACATACCAATATTCGTGTAACAGCACAAATACAAGCACTTAGGACATACGCTCATCCTACAAGAATCAAATTTGTAAACACTATCACATACGCACTGTTACAAGATTGGTTATAGGGAACACTTATGTGCATTTACACCAGAAAACCCAATAGCCAGTCTTGACATAAGCAACAAATGTAGTGTGGGGACACCCACATTGTAGCTCTCCTTCCTCCGTCCTGTTCTCCGCCAGACAGCACAGCAACACACTCTCTCTCCTATTCTTCTCTCTCTCTGTAACCCCAGTCTCTGCTCACAGCTCCAAACTGGGTACAGTTTCCCATCATGGCAACTCAACAAGAGTATTCATTCTACTAGCCACGCCTACCAAATCTGCCAACTAACCAATGGCAGGGCAGGTCGAACCGCGAGAAGTCTGTATAAAAAGGCCACGTTTCCAGCCTGAGATCATTCAATGCCTGCATCAAGAAGTACTAGCCAGCTGCAACACCAAGACGGACTAGGCAGCTCATCAACATCAAGAAGGGCTGGTCTGCCGTGCTGCCTGCTAACATTCGTCCACCGACCAGACTGGTGACCAACACGTACCCAGTGCACAATCTGTTACGCATCTCCCTGCCCACTGCCACAGCCGACCAGACGGTGCTGCCACCTGCCTGCACTTACAACCGAGCCATCACACAGTGCAGAGCTCATGAAGTGAGGCTAGACTGCTGTATCATACAACAGTACATAACAGCTCATCCTTACTGTACAAGACTACGACAAAAATAAATAACGTTATGTGTGTTTTACTGTGATTGTCACTGAAACAATCCTACAGTATCCCACAGTAGTATACAACTGATGCTAGTCACAAAAGAAATGGGGTGGCTAGAAGTGGATAAAAAATTTGGCATTTCACAACCAACACTGTAAAAAAGAGCAGGCAGCATGAACAAACATGTTCTTGAAAATCAGAAGGGACTAGTCCAATTCAAAGTGACACAGAAATCATAGTTTGAAACAAATAGCAGATTATAAAAAATTACTAGACTCTTGACCTTCTGGTCCCAAACATATGATGATGTCAGAAAATGGACAGTTGAGTTGGCAGAAAGGTAAGCGCACTGCTTGTCTGTTATGAATCACTGCGCTTTGAGTCAATTTGCTAAGACAGCAATTTGGCCACATAATATGGACACCTTTTCTGACTTCCAGCCCAAACTTTCAGACAGAACAGATAGACAGGTAAGCTCTGCAACCAATCATCATACCAGAATGATGACTACTGATGAATCGGCTCTCTCACATTGCTGCAATGTCAGAATGTGTGCGCTGTAAACTAGGGTGTGTGTGTGTGGACAGGTTGTTTCCATAACAAGTGCCAAAAACAGACAAAACAGACACCATGTTAGATGCATACTGTATGAGTTTGGCTGGAAGTAACTTCAACCAGCACTTTTATGTAGCAAGCAAAGATGGAAACACAAGCTAATGGGTTGTGCATCAACAGGAATTTTGGGATTAATGTTTGGGTCAGATCTGACGAAAAGAAATATTCTTAGGGTGAATGTGTCACATGAAGAAGTATGCTAATCCAAGAGAAGACAAATTTTTGCTTGTAGAATAGAGTCATTACTGTCTGCGGATGTCATTATTTACACGAAGAGTCATGGCACAGTGACTGTCTCTTTGTCCTCACTGTACACATTGCAACCACTGACTGTACCCTTTTATGGCCCTTGGAAAATTTATTATGAACAGGAAGTAACACAGGAACTGAAGTGCATCCTGGAAGGATTAAAACACACTACAAGGCTGTGGGTGTATATGTTGAAGCATGTGACAAGGCTGATGTCTGCGATCTCCTAGGTTGTTGTGCAGCATCATCGGTAATTTGTTGCTGACATTTTAAGACAGGAAGTCAGTCCCATCTTTATGAATCAAGGTGCCCACAAAGAGGTCTCAGGTTAAGATATCAACGTATCTCCTTAGGATGACACATAAAGCAACATCATCTGGTTTATCACAGACATTTACCAGTATTCTTCTTGGGAACCTTAAGGCCTGTGAAAATGGGACCAACTTGCTGTCCAAAAATGTCGGTAACAAATTACCCAAAGACTCTTCACAACATGCCAGAAAATCACTGACCTCAAATACACTGCAGTAAAGCCTGGAATCTTGCAGTTTGAATGTCTGCTATGAATCACTGCGCTTTGAGTCAATTTGCTAAGATAGCAATTTGGCCACATAATATGGACGCCTTTTCTGACTTCCTGCCCAAACTTTCAGATACAACAGATAGACAGGTAAGCACTGCAACCAATCAGTATTCACCTGCAGACCCTCTTTCTTCAACATGTGGAACTAACCATCATTACCTTCCAGAATTTGTGTCTTCACCTTATTCTTAAACCAACTACATTCATCAGGAGTGCCTATTCCTTTTCAACTTCTGAAATCAATAACATGTAGTGAAGCCAACTAATGTTACATTCTTTTCTTGTGGTTTTTGACCTCAGGCAAAAACACATCACAGCTTCAAAATATTAAAATGTGGTCCATATGTTGCAGAACTTAGGACTGAGGCTGCTGAAATAAGAGAATTTGAAGAGTGGTGAGCATTAATGTGACAAACCTGTCACAAAAATATAGTCTAGTCTTTTCCAGCTAACAAATACAGTAAACAAATGCTACCAGTATATTTCAAAGTATTGTTCCCACTTTACAATGAACAGACTTACCACATGCAATGCTTTATAAACAATTCTGCACAGAACCTCACTGCCTAAACAAACACTCTGTTTTCTGTGAAGTCTAGTCTAACTTAAGGCATGATAAATTTTATCTTGGATCTGGTGTTTCTACGGAATTGCTTTGATGTAGGGGTATGTATTTCGATGCTTTCATTTACAAATGGAGGTTTATTCTCCATGTTTCAATCTTCCTAATTCCAATTTTTAAGGAAACAATCAAAGAATTGACAAATTCTGAAATAACGGCTGTTGTTACTGTTACCATCAGCTTCTATGCAGCACATGACTCTCATACTGAAAGTACGGGTCATTATTCCACTATCATTTCTTCAGCACTGGAAGTTTCAAATTTGTCATTCTGTTCTACTGAGTGATTCCTCACCACAAAATAACATTTTCATGATACATTTTAATATAGTACAGTAAAATGTCTGTCTCAGTTGAATATAAGATCCCTGTAATTTGATAGGAGATAGTAGTTAGACACACGGCAGTTTGTCGTAGTTCTGACCACAGTTGTACGGTCTGCTCTCTCAAAGTTGGCTTTTGTTGTCTCATAGTACCGTCCATCACTGAAAGTGGAAATGCAGCAGTTATTGAACATGAGGTCATCATTTTGAGATACTAATATTACAACAAAGACAGTATACCTGCAATATCAAACTCATAAAGAAATATCTTCAATTACTGAAGAGTGCAACAAAAGTCTGATGTGTTGTTATCCTACATAAACAAATGATGTGGGAAACCAAGGAGAAGAGGGGAACTTAGTTGAACAAAATGGACTATTAATGCTCTAAAAGACAGTTGAAAAATAAATTTACTTCTTTGTTGAAATTGTTCTGTAATAAATGATACATTGCCCATTTGAAAGCACTACATTTTTTAATCGTGACCCTTCAGTCTGCTTAGCAAATGTCCTGGCTAATAGAAGCAACAGTTCAGTAGATCACCTGAGAACAAGGCATCTCAGCTTCAGACATTTGACTCTCAGGATGTCAATGGCTTTTTGGCTCTTATCAGAGAAACGAAGGTTCTCAGGATCCCAGCGCAGCTCTAAACGCTCCAGGTTTGGGCAGTTATTGGCAATTCCATCCATCAGTTGATCTACATGGATATTCACACCAAGCCGTTCCTGGGTGCCCATTGTCAGAATCCTGTATGAACCAGTCACATAAAATTATTAACTATATAATCAAAAAAGCATGTGTCCATCATGCTGTCTATTATTGTGCATAAGCTAATAAATATGATAACTGGGTTTTCAAATGCCCCATTATTTCTGTTTGAATCACAATAGAAAATAAGCTGTGTCTGTATAGTTCTGCAGTCTAAAATCATATTCTATATTTAAGTCTCACATGAGATAAGAACTCTGAAAATCAGTATCATAAAGAAGTAAGGCAACTTGTCAGTCTATTCTAGGCACAGTATTATAGCAGGTTCCTCAAGAGTTCTCATAAGTGCCTATTTCCATAAGGTCCATTCTTGGTCCTGCTCTGCATTCTGTCAACATCATGAACCTGTTTGTAAATTCCAGTGTTAATTCTTGTAAAATATCTTAATTACTTTCACAGTCTTTTCAGGAGTATTTAGCATTCCATCTCATAAATTTAATTTTGAAACTGTGATAAGGGATTTGTCTTTGACCTTTATTGTCCAGGTTTCATGGTATGTCTAAACATTATACAAACTGGAGTATTACAATATCTTACTGTTGTACTGCCATTAACCTGTGCTGCTTAATACCATTACTTAATGGAGAGGTCACAATTTATTGGATTCTGGCTTGTTGTAACCTTCAGTTAATCTATAAAAAATCTGTATTAAATCTCCATAACGGCTTGGGCAGTATTAGCCAGTAAAAGAATAACCCACGCCAGTTATGAAGCATTATGGTAAACCAAATGAACAGGTCATAAAATTCTCTATTTACACCACACAATATTTATTCTTCTTCACACTATATTGTTTATACAGGGTCATTATTGTATCTGAAAACTACTGGTTGCCATATTAAAACATGTGGTGGAATAATGGCAGAAAGTGACAAATGCCAGTTGTCAGATAAAATAAGGACCCATAGTATCATAATGAACTGTGTCCATCCGTTTTATGTGTATAACATACCAACACTTTAATCAACTGACAATGCCATTAAACTTGGTATCAACATCATAAAAAAAGCAGCCATTCCTGTTCTGTTTTTTATATTTCCTACCATCAGTAATACCAAAAATCTTGCGTATCTGCAAGGTGGGAGTTATACTACTGCCAGTACAAGACACTAATTTGATGATTACATAAAATACATATTTAAATTTTTATGGATTTAAGATATAAATTTATTTTATACAGACTGGTGAAAAATGTAATCACAAATTTTATATAAAATATCTCTTTTACATTAATATTTACAAACATGTAAAACTTTGACTTATACCAGCAAATTTGCTGCAATCACAATACGTACCAGTGGAAATTACATAAATGGATCATTACATTTTCTGAATATTCATTTACAGTTCTTGATAGCTAAACCATGTAAATTCAACCAATTCACATACTACTAAACACAGTAATAGCAGTAGTGACCACCATAACATTGACAACAGTAGTGACAACAACAATCATAATTGTTATTGTCATCATCAACACTGTTTTTGTTGTAAAAAATTTACCAAACAGTACTATCCCTATTTTAATGTATGTACCATGCGTCTTGTACAGTTTATTAGCCAGACCAACAAATGCACAACATATACAGTATATTGTATATTGTATATTCAGCCACCAAACAAACAACTTCCATGTGTCATAATTATTACTGTTTGACAGATTGTATTTTATCATTCAACAATGATCTCGTGAACATTTTAATCTACTAATTTTATTGGGTTGTAATTTTAATAATTTTGTAACTTTAGCAAAGTACAAGGTTAAGACTTCCTGAAGATAATGCAGATGCATTGAAACATGTAGGAGTGCTTATGATGTTTAAAATATTATTAATTTATAGGTTGTGCATTTGTTGGTCCAGATATTAAACAGTATTGTAACTTTTAATAAATTGTCCTGCAGTTGCCTAAATTCTTTTCCTGATGAACACTTCATTCTTCTGAGATGCTATGCCATATTGATTGGTAAACAATTAGTGACACATTGCAGTAGACTGCTTGCAATTTCATATTGAAAATTGGTGCAAATTTAAAAATAGATATTGCCTGTAAGTGACACAGCCAGAGATACTCATAAAGCCAATAAGGTCCAAAGAGAATATACATGCAAGTCACAATGACCAAAGCCAGTGACTTTCAAGGAAAGGAAACATCATTGTGACCACAGTCAATTTACATACAGCATACTACAAAAACAATGTTGAAAATACAGTTCATGTTCTTTCATTGAAGTAACTGGTACTCACTTTGCATTGTTAATTACAGGTAGAACTGACTGCCACAGTTGGTCTGTGATATGTGGCATGCCAGACAAAGAAATTCCCCAAAGTTGGTGACCATGGCGAGACAGGAACTTATGCAAGGCATCATCAGTTAGATTGTCTGAACTGTCCACATCCAGTGCTATAAGATTCTTAGGGTTGCCTAGTTCCATGAAGGCTTTAAGCACCTACACACAAGCAATCATTACACATAAAGAACACAAGAAAAATTTACCTTTTTAGTATTATCAGACAATTCTTCAATCTGGGCATAAATTCTACATTCCTCTCCAATAAGCCCAAAGTAATAAAAACAAAAATGGCATATTTTTCACTTGTATGTACAGTATGTAACAGCTTAAGCAGTAAAGTGACGGACCACAGACTCAATAATTAAGGTTTGACTCATGGCAGCTGTGTCAACATTCTTGTTTTCACAGCCACAGCTCTCTGCCCCACAGCCAAGCAACAGTGGGACTCCTTCCTAGGGAGAGCCAGGATTACAGATGGAATAGTGATTAGGCCATGGACTAGATAACTGAGGAATCACGGTTTGATTCTCAGCAAAGGCAAAAAATTTTTCTCTTCTTGATTGCACCCACACCAGTGTTAGAAATAGCCAGTCTCATATTCAGTGAGTAACTGGGACACTACCCCAAGGTGGCAAGTTGACCACTCATCTACCAGTAGTGCCAAGGTTAAGAGTGAGTGGCTCTATACATATAATCCCCCCTTATACCTTGATAGCATCCACAGGGACAAAGTTAATTTGAGGACAAAAATCGCTGAAACATGAAAATGACACCTAACCTCCATCTACTACCAAAGCTAAGAATGCAAAGGATTTTACTTTTATGGCACACTTTCAGGTGTTAGGTTTAGGAATAACTTTAATTTACCCTATAAAAGGAATTACTGTATTCAGTTAGTAGGTCCTTAACAGCATGCACTACTAATGCAGCAATAAAATGTGCTCTACCATCTTCTCTGTTCCAAACTTCAGAAATTTATGTTACCAACATCTATCAACTCAAAACTAGCAGTCACATTTATAATCTCATTAAGCAGTATGAAACAAGCGTGGATACCCACCTACCAGGCTGTATGGTGTCATATATCAGAAGATAATTCTAACAAATCATTGAATTAATCAAACTGCCAGACCTGCAACACACAGACTTCATGCACTACATTCACAAACACTGCATCAGACTCCATCAGTGCAACATACTCCTCGTTAGTAATGTCATACCAACCAACCACCTGCTGGCAAGAATTCTAAAATACAGACCCCATATACAGATACAAATCTCAGTGAAAAAGCAAATGAAAGCAAAGCAACGTGATAGCTGTTATTACATTTGTACTACTTCCTCAGAATATATATCAGTTTCAAATATTCACCAGCAGCTGGTTCGGTTAGTCTTCATGTTCCATAGCTTATATGTCCAATACAGTACAAGTGTTATACTGTACCAAACATTTGGTCTGCAAAAGTTGCAGACAAGTTATTAGTTAACATTTTACCCATATTTCACTCATAAAAGCTCATTAATTGAAAAAAATTTATCAGTTTCACTTTTAATAGATCAACCTCACAAGAGGCTACTGTAATTTCTGAGTTGCCAGGTTTCAATTTCTAAAATGGTCATTCAATTTGGTACTTCCATGAACATGATTAGCCCAATTAAATTGTGTTTAAACAAAACCTATGGCCAGAATATTTAAGTAAAGAATCCAAAAGCATTTAAACATAACCTACCAGTCAGTGTAATCATATAAAGAATCATTCAAAGCATTTCCTATTCAGAATGATATAAAAGACTTTTTTTTGACATTGTATTCAAATGTTTCCTTAGAATATATCCTTAGGAAGGTAACATGAAACCAGAAGTAACTGGAAATGAACGGGATACATTGGATTCTGGTCTGTCCCAGTAATATAAATTTACTAAGTGAAAACATCAGCACTTCAAAAAAGAACAGCTCTATTAGTCATTAGCACAGAGACTAGTCTAGAAACAAACATGTTAATGTCTCATAATCAGACTGAAGATAAAATTACAATATGAAAACATGTTAAAAACAGTGAAAATGTGGCACAATTAAGATTCTGTGAGTCCCACAATGAAACAAAACAGCATTAATGAAGAAATTAAGACCAGATTAACTTCAGGAGAGCTTGTAACATTCAGTGCAGAATCTTTGTCTTACCAACTGCTATCTAGGAACTGAGATAGTGAAATAAAAAACTGTAATTTACTCATTGTTTTGTACATATATGTCAAATTTGGTCTGTCAGATCTATGGCAGAACATACTTCATGGGTGCTTCATAAAAGAGTGTGCAGGATATTATATGAGCTTAGAGGAAGAATGTAAGAGGAGGATGGAGTAAAATGCATCATAAAGAGCAGTAAAATACAATACATAATCTGAACTTCTCATTAAATATTATTAAAATAATCCAATCAAACAGTATGAGATAAGCAGGGCATGTAGCTTGTATTGGGTAATATGATAGGAATTAATTATGTGAACTGTATTTATTTAGTTCACATAGATGCATGGATATTATACCATAAGCTATCCACAAAGAATAAGGAAAGTGAACTAAATAACCATAGGCATAAAATAAATTATCTATATTACAAAGCTATAAAGTATAGGTGGCAAAGACGTTGTAATGAACTTTTGTATGATTATAAAATAAATCCAGTCACATGTAAATTTTTTCAGTAGCTGGCAATACAAGGTTTAATCCCCATATTAATATCAAAGTAACAGCATGCACATAACACTGACAGTCTTGATTAAGGAGACACTAAAGATATGTTATACATCATTCTTCATTCTGATAACAGGCACTCACTGAGTCATTGAAACCATTAAGTTGACCTGCTGATAAGAATCGCAGGTTGGGAATCCGTGTCAGCAGGTCAATAAGACATTCTGTGCTTAGATCTGTTGCAGTGATGTCCAGCTCTTGAAGTGCTGTCTTCTCCCATTCTACCTGCATTACATGCTCGCTGACAAGATCTGTAACAGAAACATTGAACGGAAATTTCAGTGAAATTCAGAATCTTGGGCTTCCTACAGCTGTGGTGATGAAGATTCAGGTCTTCCGTGAAGTTACACCATTACTCTTTAACACAGTGCATGATCAAGGTTTGTAGATGAAATTCAGCTACTAATAATGTTACTATAAAATATGAAACTCATGATAAGGCCGATACAAAACAAAATAAAATAACATCTATACAATGCTGTTTATCACTATACATTTGTATTTAACCTTTTGGCGCCGGAACTATTTTTTTAAGTTTAGCACACTCTGTATATAAAATGTGAATAATACAGTAACCAAATATGTTAGAATTGTGAAACAAACTGCACTTTGAAGAGAAAAAAAAACGGAGAGTATATACCATGTTTAAAATATTCAGTACCTATACTTGTTGAATAAATATATAAAATGCAACTTTGGAGGTTAGCGGTGCGGTATGACCACTATAGTT